>WBZO01001231.1_pt1 | contig 41670 bp, 36 predicted proteins | sample 5204261 | NCBI WGS metagenome assembly WBZO01 (sample SAMN12412400, study PRJNA552823) | activated sludge metagenome | isolation source: activated sludge from anammox sidestream of wastewater treatment plant... | place: USA: North Carolina | collected 2017-09
TGCGTGACGATTGGCTCGACCGGTTGCTCACCGCCTACGAGAAGATCCTCCGCGAGCACGAGTTCCTCTGCGAAATCCTCAAGTTCGAACCGCCGCTGGAGCGTGCGAAATGAGGGGATGCATCAGCTCGTCCACGGCCTCTCTCGTGAGAGGGCCTAAGATGTCGTTGACTGAGACTCGCTTTGAACAGCCGCCTCGGTCATAGGTGTACACAGCGGCGACAGACAATGACTTCCCCCAATACCCTAGCCTGCAAGGGCTCCACGCGCCCACTCTAGGGTGGAAATCTTCGCACCGTAGCGCCCGTGAAGCGTAGTGCCGCTCACTGCAGGTGTCGCCGCTGCAGGTGTCGGCCCAGCTCACCCCGACGCCGCGGTCACCGACGACTAGGGGAGGGAGCTCCGCGCCTTCATCTGCACCTGCGGCCCAGGCTTCAGCCGGGTCAGCACTGAAGGCCAGCGTCTCTTGACTTCGCCCGGCGTGGAGGGACCCGTATCTCAGGACCGTCCCCTCCACGGGCCGATGCAGCAGCCGGTAAGGGCCTTCGTCGCCCACTACGACAGATGTCTGGCGCGGTGGATCAAAGTTGACGAACACTAGACCGTCCGATGGGACTAACTGCAAATCGTGGTCTTCGTCGCAAGCCAACGCCAACAAGGCTACGGTGACGCAGGTCGCACTAGCCGAGAGTGTCATCATGACGGTCAACCTCCCTGTGGTCACCTCAACCGTGCACGGCCTATCTTGCCTTACTGGCGACGACAGGTCAATAGCATGATTCAGGGGCGGCGCGCCGGCACCGAGCATGCCCTGACGCGGCTCGGCGAGCGCACCGCCCCCCGCGGCGGCTCGCGGCGTAGCGTCAGCCACTCGGCAGAGGGTAGGAAGGGAGCGCTGCGGGGAGGAGAGGACGGCCAGCCGTTGCTAGGGTCTCACCCGGGTGGCAGCACCGGCAGGCAGCTCAGCGCGCCGGGCTCCCCGAAGCGGGGGGCGCCCGGTCCCGCCGACAGCAGGCGCAGGTGCTGCGTGAAGTGACGCTCCTGCGCCGCCTTGCCCTTGCCCTGGAAGAGCTGCGGGCGGTGGCCCACGATGGTGTAGGGGCAGGCCTCGAGCGCCAGCGGCCGCCCCCGCTCGTGACGTAGCCGAGCCATGAAGCTCGTGCCCGTCCAGGGGTGCTGGCTATGCATGGCGAACACCAGGTTGCCCAAGCTGAAGAGCACCGGGCGCCCACCGATGAACTGGATGCCCTGCGGCACGTGCGGGTGATGCCCGATGAAAGCGTCCACCCCCGTCTTCATCACGGCCCACACCAGCTCCCGCGTGAACGCCATGGGTTGCCCCACGTACTCCGCGCCGCCGTGGTAGCTGAAGAGCACCAGGTCGCTCTGCTGGCGCGCCTGCCGCAGCCGCGCCTCCAGCTTACCGAAGTCCGCCCACGCGATCAGATCCTTGGCGGCGTGCCGGTGAAAGGGCGGCTGATTCCAGATCTGCGTCACCGCAAAGATGGAGATGCGCCGGCCCTTCAGCTCCACGACCACCGGCTCGTACTGCTGGCCCGGGGTGGCGCTCGCGCCCACGTAGCGCACGCCCGCGCGCTCGAGGTTCTCCAGCGTCTCGAAGAAGGCGCGCTTGCCGTAGTCCCACATGTGGTTGTTGGCCAGGCTCACGAGCTCGACGCCGGCGCGCGCCAGGGTGTGGCCGCCGCCGGGCGGCCCCGTGAACTTGAGCCGCTGGAGCGGATCTTGAGTGACGCCGCCTTGCTCGCTGAGCTGCGACTCCAGGTTGACGAAGCGGTAGTCCGCCGTCCCGAAGAGCGCCGCCAGCCCCTCGAAGGGGTCGTAGTCCGGCTCTCGCAGGATGCGCTGGCCCGCCTCGCGCCCAAGGTTCACGTCGCCGCCCGCCAAGAGGACGAGGGCGTCGTCCGCCTCGCCGAGCGGCGCCACCGGCGGCCCCGCGCTCGCGCTCGCTGGCGCGCTCGCCACCGGCGGCCCCGCGCTCGCGCTCGCTGGCGCGCTCGCCACGGCCCCCGCGCCGGGCGGCGTAGCGACGGCGTCCGTGGGCGCCTCGTCACCCGCGGGGCGCTGGCACCCGAAGAGCGCGAGCGCGAGCGCGGCCCCGCGGCTCCACGGGCGCGGGGCTCGTGACGGAGCGGACAGGGCGCGCATCGCGCAGAGGCTAGCAGCGCCGGGACCGGGTGGCCCCAGCGTGTGCGCTCGATGAGAGGCCCCCCCGAGCTCTCTCTGCACCCCCGCTGCGGCCCGGTGTCAGCGCTCACGGGGGCCGGGCGTGCCGTCGTCGGCGAGCGCCGCCATGGACTCAGCGCGGTCGAGGGCTCGAGCCCTCCGTGGACGTCATCAGGCTCGTGGACCGCGAGCGACTGGCCACGCTGCTCCGCGCCGCTCACGCTCGTGGCGCACGGGCTGGATGAGCAGGTGGGCTCAGGGGCAGCGCTCGCGGAGCGTCGCCCAGCGGCGCGCCAGCACCCCACCGTCACCGACCTGCTGCGCTAGCGCCCGCACCTGCGCGCAGTCACCCTGGAGCGCGAGCGCCTCGGCGTGGAGCAGCGCGGCCTCGTGGAGCAAGCGCCCGTGTGGATAGCGCTCCGCGTAGCGCTTCAGCTCTTGCAGCGCTGGGCCAGGCTCGCCAGCCGTGAGGTGCCGCCGAGCGGCGTCGAGGTGCGCCAGCTCCTCGCGCAGACTGTCCGGGCTCACGCTTTCCGGGCTCACGCTGCCCGGGCCCGCGCTGTCCAGGCTTGCGCTGCCGGTGGGCGCCGGCTCGGCGTTGGCGCGCGGCGGCGCGGCCGAGCTGCGCGGCCACGAGCGCTCCAGCGGGCGCGCGGCGAGTGGCGACACCGGCGCGCCCTCGGGCGCAGCGGGCGACGTCACCTCGGGCGCCGCCGACGCCGGCGGCGCGGCCGACGCCTCCCCCGGCGCCGACGCGGGCGCCCCGCCCTGCCCGAGCAGCAGCTCTCCCCCTACGAGGCCCAGCGTCCCCACGACCACGCCGACGCCGATCCACTTCAACAGCAGGCCCACCGACGCGGCGGCCGTGCTGGTCTTCGCCGCCGTGGCGGCGGCGCTGGCGACGGCCGCGGTGGCGAGGGCGCGCTGCAGCGAGCGTGCACTCGGACCGTCCGCGCTGGCCGACGCGAGCAAGCGCGCCGCGAGCCCCTGCGGGTCTCCCTCGAGGTAGCGCCGCGGATCGCTCATGCTGGTCCTCCTCTCTTGGACGAGGCGCGCTCCAAGCGCGCGATCTGGGCCTCGAACAGCTCACGCGCGCGGCGCAGCCGCGACGCCACCGTGCCGGGGGCGAGCTCCAGCGCAGCGGCGATCTCCGCCATGGTGGCGCCCTCCAGCTCGTACAGCACGAACACGGCGCGCTGCTCGAGCGGGAGCTGCTCCAAGACCGTATCCAGCAGCCGGCGCGCCTCGAGCTGCTCGGTCAGCGCCTCCGGGCCCGGGCCGGGATCGCTGAGCCCGAGCGCCTCGTCGAGCTCCACCTCCGCCTTGCGCCGCTGGGCCCGCCGATGGTCCGCCGCCACCCGGTAAGCGGTGGACATCATGAACGAGCGCTCCGCACCCGCGGCGATGAGCTCGAGCTTGCGCGCGGTCACCATGATGACCTCCTGCAGCACGTCGTCCACCTCGTGCTCGGCGACGCCGAGGCGCCGCGTGAAGCGCCACAGCACCGGCAGGTGCGCCTCGACGAGCGCCTCCAAGCGCCGCCCGGCCACGGCCTCCGAGGAGGGCGTCGCCGGGCCTCGGTGGCGGGTGGCGGAGAGGGGCATCACCTGGGCGGTCAACACCGTGACGCTGAATGGCGCCGGTCCAGGGTTTTGATCATGGAAGATGCGCCAGCAGCCCGAGGCCCGCCTCCAGCACGAGCCCCGGCACCTGATACACCGAGCGGCGGGGCCGCTCGAACACGAAGTGATCCTGCGTGATGGCCCAGCGCAGGCCGGCCACCGCGTCCAGCGCCAGCCAGGGCAGCAGCCCGTACCCGAGCCTGCCCCCGAGCCCAGCGTCGACCCAAGGGCGCTGCTGCCGCTCTCCCACCGGGATCTCCCGCCCCTCCACGCTGAGCTGCCCCGCCTCCAGCTCGAGCGCGACGCGCGCGCGCCAGCGCTGAGCCCAAACCAGCGGCGCCAGAGACAGCTTGGCGGCGAGCAGCTCGAAGCTGGCCAGCTCCACGCTGGGGCCTAGGCTGTCCGAGCGCGCGAAGCGCAGCGCTACACCGAGCGCCTGGCGGGCGTCGCCCTGGCGGCGCGACAGCTCCAGCTCCGGCCCCCACGCCAAGAGCCACCGCGGCGCTGGGCCGCTCAGCGCCGCCGCGCCGGCCCCCACGGCCCAAGCGTAATGAGCGCCCGGCGACGAGGGCACCTGCGCACGGCGGCGCGGCGCCACCGCGGGCGTGACGGGCGCGACGGGCGGCGGCGGCTCCGGAGCAGCCGGGCGCTCAGCGCCGGCCACGGGCGAGGACTCCGTGGCCGGCAGCGGGAGCTCCAGCTCGGCGCGCGGGGCGGTCTTGGCCTCGGGATCCATGGCGAGCGCGACGATGAGCCCGAGCGCGGACGCGACCTCGGCGCAGTCCGTCCCGGTGATGGTCCGCACGCTGGGCGGCGCGGCGCCGTCCTCGATCGACAGCTCCCCGAGGAAGCCTGGCTGGCCCTGGACGATGCTGACCGAGAAGCGCCGCCCCGACACGCCGAACACCACCTTGTCCGAGCGCGCGCGCAGCTCCGCGATGAAGCCGTCCCATGAGGGGCAGCCCTCACCCTCGGTCGCGTAGGAGAGCTGGAGCGTCTCTTGACTGGCGTGCGCCGGCTCCAGCGCGAGCAGCAGCGTTACCAAGGTCGTGACCCTGGCCCAGCGCACGGTGAGCGACGACGTCATGCTTGCCCCAGCGAGCGCGCATGCTACCGGCAAAATCTCGGTGATCAAACTCCCGGTGATCAAACTCTCGTGGCGCGGCCATCTAGGCTGGCAAGGAGATGCCGTGATGAAGCGATGGGTTTGGACTGCCACCGGCTTGGCGTTCGGTGTGGTGATGATGACGGGCTGCGGGGACGACGTGCCGGTGGGACACGGTCAGCAGGGCAGCGGCGCGGGCGCCGAGGGCGGCCGCGGCGGTAGCGGCGGCGCGGGCGCCACGGGTGGCGCGGCCGGACGGTCAGGCGCGGGCGGCGCGGGAGGGAGCGCCGGAGAGGGTGGCACGGCCGGCCGTGCAGGGGCAGGCGGCGCGGGAGGGAGCGCGGGCGAGGGCGGCATGGCGGGCCGGGCTGGCGCCGGTGGCGCGGCTGGCCAGGCCGGCGCGGGGGGTGACAGCGGCAGCGGGGGCGGGGGGAGCTGCGCGCTCGGCGGCAGCGGCACCAAGACCCGGCTCAGCTCCGGCTGGCCCACGCCGCGCGGGCTCGCGCTCGATGAGGACTACGTGTACTTCGTCAACTGGGGTCACGGCAGCGGCGCGAACCCCGAGGCGCCGAGCATCGTCCGCGTCGCCAAGGCCGGCGGCACCGAGACGGTGCTGGCGGACGCAGCGCTGTACCCGGCGCAGGCGAGCGCCTTCGCGGGACCGGACGCCATCGCCGCGCAGGGCGATGAGCTCTACTGGACGGCCGCGGCCGGCAACGAGGTGTGGCGGATGCCCAAGGCCGGCGGCACGCCGAGCGCGCTGGTGACGAGCCACACCGACCCCAACCTGCTCGACACCCCACCAGCGCCCACCGCCTACACGTTCGGGATCGACGGCGACGCCCTCTACTTCGCGCGCCACCGCTGGATCAGCCCGGGCAGCTCCTTCACCTCGGGCGTGTACCGCAGCGCGCTGGCCGATGGCGCGCTCAGCACGCTGGCCGAGGACACCAACACCGTGAGCGAGAGCGCGGGTCACGCCGCCACCGTCACGCTCGCTGGCTCGCGTGTCGTCTGGGCCTGGTGGCACGGGCTCACCACGCCGAGCGAAGGAGCGCTGCGCGTCGCCGGCACCGACGGCTCCTCACCCTCGACGCTCACCACGACGGCGCAGGTCCAGGGCCTCACCGTGGACGGCGCCAGCGCCTACTACACGCAGGCGGCGCTGGTCATGAGCGCACCGCTGAGCGGCGGAGGTTCCACCCTGCTCGCGCCGTTGCCGGGTGTCTTGCCGCTGGGGCGCAGCCTCACCACGTGGGAGGGCTCGCTCTACGTGGCGTTCACGGACGCCGGCGCGGCGTGCGGCGGCGTGGTCCGGCTACCCAAGGCCGGCGGCCCCGTGGAGCTGCTGGCCCGCGGGGAGCGACCCAGCTACGTGAGCGCAGACGCGAGCGGCGTGTACTACACGGATCTCGAGGCCGGGGAGGTCTGGCGCGTCGAGCCGTGAGGTGCGCCGCGCGCGGCGCGGCAGGCTGTGCGCAGCGCCGCGCGGGGGCGTGCTCGAGCGCGCCCCCGCGCACGCTGTCGCCGCTCGCTCGGCTCAGGACGCCGTGGCGCTCGGCAGCACCTCGCCGCGCATCCGGTGCGCGCTGGTGAGCGAGTAAAAGCGCAGATTTGGATCGTAGACGGGGCCCTGGCGCAGGCCCTGGACATCGACGGCGTAGTCCATCGACATCGCCCAGGGGTAGGCGGGGCCTTGGCGCGGCAGATCATCGATGACGCGCTTCACGTAGCCCGCGCCGAAGTCCAGCAGCGGCCGTGTGGGCATCTTCGGATCCGGGCGCTGGGGGACCACGGCGGCGTAGCCGTGGTCGTCCATGTAGCCGAGCAGCCGGCAGAAGTGCTCGCAGATCAGGCCGACCTTGAGCGTCCACGAGGAGTTGGTGTAGCCGATCGCGAACACCAGGTTGGGGACGGCGTCGAACATCATGCCCTTGAAGGCGACGTGATCTGCCGGGCGCAGCGGGGCGCCGTCCACCAGCACCTCGATCCCGCCGAAGAGCTGGATGTTGAGCCCGGTGGCGGTCACGATGATGTCGGCTTGGAGCTGCTTGCCGGAAGCCAGCTGGAGGCCGTCTTCTACGAAGGTCTCGATTTGGTCGGTGACGACCGAGGCCTTGCCCTTGGAGATGGTGCGGAACATGTCCGCGTCCGGCACCGCGCACAGCCGCTGATCCCAGGGCGCATAGGGTGGATTGAAGTGGGTATCTACCGGGAAGCCCCTCGGCAAGAGCGCCCTGTTGACCGTACGGATGAGCTGGCGGGCGGCGTTGGGGAAGCGCTGACAAAAGGCGAAGAAATAGCGCTGCTGGGCGATGTTCTTCTTGCGGGTGATTTCGTAGGCGGTCTTCGCGGGCAGCGCCCGGCGTAGCGTGTTGGCGAGCGGATCCTTCTTCGGCAGCGGGATGATGTAGGTTGGGGTCCGCTGCAGCATGGTGATGTGCGCGGTCTCATCGGCCATCGCCGGGATCAGCGTGACCGCGGTCGCGCCGCTGCCGATCACCACCACGCGCTTGCCCGCGTAGTCCAGATCTTCAGGCCAATGCTGGGGGTGGACGATCTGCCCCTTGAAGCGCTCCTCACCCTTCCAGCGCGGACGGTAGCCTTGGTCGTAGCGGTAGTAGCCGGTGGCCGCGAAGAGGAACGCGCTCTCGTAGGTGACGGACTCGCCGGTGCCGGTGTGCTCGATCTCGGTGGTCCACCGCGCGCGCGCGCTCGACCAAGAGACGCGCTTCACCTTGTGCTGAAAGCGAATGTTTCTCCCGAGCTGGTGCTCGGCGACCGTCTCCCGCAGGTAGCTCATGATCGCCGGGCCGCCGGCGATCGCGTCCTCGTCCGTCCACGGCTTGAACTCGTAGCTGAAGGTGTAGAGGTCGGAGTCCGAGCGGATGCCGGGATAGCGGAACAGATCCCAGGTGCCGCCGATGTCATCGCGCGCCTCGACGATCGCGTAGGTCTTCGACGGCTGGTCACGCTGCAGGTAATAAGCCGCGCCTATCCCGGAGATCCCTGCGCCAATGATGAGCACGTCGACGTAGATTGGTGCAGCGTTGCTCTCGCTCATGGGGTCTCCGTTTCAAGCTGGTGGGTGGCTCAGCCTCTGGTTCGCTCCCTCGGGAGCCGGCGCGCCACCAGAGGCGCTTCATGATCGCGGGTCAGGCATGGCTCAGCGTCCAGCTCGCGCGTCTCAGTCCTGGATGAAGACAGACCGCGAGCGCGAGCCGGCCACCGGGACGGTGCGATGGGCGGCGCCGGGACGCAAGAGGGCGCCGCCCGCCGCGCGGCGCCCCACGCGCCGAGCGTGGCGCGCCTGCGCGCCGCGGGGCCAGGCGACGTCAGCCCGAGGAGGGCTCTCCCGGGGTCGCGTAGGACCGCACCCCGGCCTCCGTCACGCGCTCAAGGCTCCGGCTCGATCCTCAGGTAGGCCAGGAAGGTGTAGGCGTAGTCGCCGGTGACGGCGGACTTGCCGCCGACCACGAGCGAGAGGCTGCCATCGGTGACCTCCACCGTCGCGCTGCGCTCGGCGGTGGGCTCGGCGCCGGTGGTGACGAGCTCCTCCACCAGCTTGACGCCCTCCACGCTCAGGTTGTGCGGGTCGTTCGGGTAGCCGCGCGCGGGCCTGCCCACGCCCACCGTGACGCGGTAGCGCCCGGGATCGAGCGCGAACTCGAACAGGTTGGGCCGCCCGTAGTCGTCGTAGAGGTATGAGCGCTGTAGCTCCGAGTACCCGCTCACCTCGTCGTAGCCGTACTTGGCGATGGCCGGGTCGGCGATGTTCTGGCCGCTCCAGCCGTAGCCGCGCTCGGCGTCGTAGGCGTCCCAGCCCACCTTGAGCCAGGTCGTGCCGTCCACGCTGAGCGGCTCCGCGCGCGGCTGGCCCGCCGGATCTTGGAAGTTGACGGCGTAGCTGCCGCGCGGGTGCACACCGCCAGACACCTCCAGCACCGGCAGCGTGTCGCGCGCCCCCTCCAGGTAGCGCCCGAGCTCGTAGCGCAGCGCCATCAGCGCGTCGGCGTCCTTGAGCCAGCTCGTCATGCTGGCGGCCACGCTCTTGACGGTGGCGTCCACGGGCAGCGTGGCGTCCACGCCGGGGTGCGCCCTGCCCGCCGCGAGCCACAGGTACTCGTAGTCCTCGAAGCCCTCGCGCAGCAGCTCCGCGCGCACGCTCGGCTGGCCCCCCGGGAAGAACCGGCCGCCGTCATAGTAGGCCCAGCCACGGATGCGGTGGCTCCACGCCGCCCACGGGATGATCCGCTGGTGCATCCCGTCGGCGTCGATCTTGGTGGGGTTGAAGTACGGGTCCGGGTCGTGGTCCAGGCTGTAAAACCACACCTGCTCACCGTGCTCACGCTGGCGCTTCCAGGCGTAGGCCTCCGCGTAGGCCTGCACGTGGGCGATCCACACGTCGTACCCGCAGGCGCCGCCGGCGTCCTCGGCGATGGCGGGCGTCGGCTCCTCGCTCACCGCGAGCCGCAGGTGCGGCGCCGCCGCGCGCGTGAGCCGGCAGAGGTGCGCCGCGAGCTGCGCGTCGGCGGCGTCCTGGGGCTCGTTCTGCACGTAGTAGTACGTGCGCTCGGCGAGCCCTGCGCGCACCAGGTAGGCGTCCAGCTCCCGGAGCCACGCGCTCCACGCCGCGTTGTACGCGCTCGTGCCGAGGTGCCCAGCGCCGCGATCCACCCCGCAGAAGCTCTGCGGTCGCGGCGTGGAGTTGTTCACGAACTGAAACAGCTCCGCGTCCGGGTAGCCCGCGCCGTTCCAGCCCTCACCGAGCAGGTACTTGCGGGCCAGCCGACCGACGGAGTAGTCCGCGCCCTCGTCGGGCTCGTCGTAAAATCGGCTGCAGCGCGTGGGTGAGGACGGGTTGTCCCAGGTGATGTCCCAACGAAAGCCGCTGGGCCAGGTGGGGCTGGCGGGGGTCAGGCGGTGCTCGTGGAGCAGGGTGTGCGCCGCCTGCGCGGTGGGCCCGAGCCCAGAGACGCCGACGTTGAGCTGCGAGGAGAAGTGGAGCTCCTTCGGGAGCTCGAAATCGAAGACGTGCACCGCGAGGGGCACGCGCACCGGCGCGCCGCCGGAGGGCGTGAGCGTCAGCGTGGCGACGTGCTCGCCCGCCGGCGCTCCCGAGGGCACGTGCAGCGTGAGCCAGAGCGGCGTGGGCTCGCTGGCGCTCAGCGCCACGCTGGAGCCGGAGGACAGCGGCGCGAGGGTCTCCCCCCAGCCGCCGCTGAAGCCCACGCGCGCGAGCCCCAGGCTGGCGCCGGGCAGCGTGCTCGGCGTCCCGAGCTCGACGCGCACCTCGCCTTCGCCGCGGCCCAGCATGAGCAGCGCCGGCTCCCACTCGTTCTTGGCGGCGGCCAGGCGGAGCCCGGAGCGGCGCGCCTCGGGAGCGGCGTCGCTGCTGCGCGGCTTGCGCGTGGCCGGCGTGGTCCAGAGCGACAAGCCCGCCGAGCTCTCCTCGAGCTCGTAGGTGTAGGCGCCCGGCGCGAGCGGCACCGGCGTCGGGGGCTGGCCGCCGCTGCCGCCCCCGCCGCCCCGCCCTCCCGCACCGCCCGCACCGCCCGCACCGCCTGCGCCGCCCGCGCCGCCTGCGCCGCCCGCACCGCCCGCGCCGCCGCTGCCGCACCCGGCGCCGAGCAGGAGCGCGAGGAGGGCGGAGCCGAGCAGCCAAGGGCGGAGCGTCATGCCCCGCAGTGTAGAGCGAGACACGCGCCGCACGAAGCCGCTGGCCGAGGCGCCGGCGCGGCGCCGGCAGGGACCAGCCACAAATTCGCGCGCGTGGGCCGCGGTCGGCCATGATCTCGAGCGTGCACCGCTCCGCCCTCACCGCGCTCGCGCTCGGAGTGACGCTCGGCGTCGCGCGCGCCGGCCTCGCCGCGGGGGGCGCCGAGGCGGCCGATCGGCGCGAGGCGTTCTTCGGGCCGAGCTACCCCCCGCCGCTGCCGGAGGCGCCGCTCGGCTGGGTGGGCAGCCAGGGCTATGGCGCGTGGATCTTCCCGCGCCCGAACCGCCAGGCCTTGCCGCTCGGCGCCCCTCGGGACGGCGGCGTGGTGCCGCTCGTCAGCCGCGAAGAGCAGCGCGCCGACGAGCCCTGCGGCAGCTTTCTGCGCGTGGCGGGCGGCTGGATGTGCTCGAAGCGCAGCGCGACCACGGCGCCGGACTCGCCCTGGCTGCTCGCCAACCGCTGGACCACCCCCGCGCCCGGGCCCTTGCCCTTCGAGTACGCCGTCAGCTTCGGCGCGCCGATGCTGTCGCGGCTGCCCCGCCCGGGCGAGACGCTCCCTGGCGTGGGGGACCGCGACGTGCCGCTACGCGGCTGGCACGACGTGCACGATGATCTGGCGCTCGACGCCCCCATCACCCCGAACGGCCCCCTGCCGGACTTCCTGCGCGACGGCGGCGCGGCGCCGACGCCCTGGGGCCCCCCGCGCGCGCTGTTCATCAAGCGCGTGCCGCGGGGCAGCACCGTGGCGTACACGCGCGCCTTCGAGGCGCTGGGGCAGGTGTGGGTGCTCACCACGGATCTGAAGCTCATCCCGGCGCGCGGGCTCAAGCGCTTCGGGCGCTCGAGCTTCCAGGGGGTCGCGCTGGGCGAGGGGCTCACGCTGCCGCTCGCCTGGGGACGCGCGCGCGGCACGCCCCTCTACCGGCGCGAGGGGGACGGCTGGCAGCCCACCGCGCGCCGGATCGAGCCGCGCGCGCTGCTACCGCTCAGCGGCGTGACGGCGCGCGCAGGGCGGCGCACCTACTATCGCCTCCGCGACGGCGCCCTGTGGGTGGCCCTCGACGAGGCGGCCGTCGCGGAGGCGCCGGACGGCGTGCCCTACGAGGTGCGCGACGGCGGCAAGTGGGTCTACGTGCAGCGCCGGCGCGGCACGCTCACGCTGTTCGACGGCGCGCGGCCGGTGTTCACCACGCTGGTGAGCGTGGGCATCGACGGCGCCACGCCCACCGGGCGCTACTTCGTGGACTCCAAGCACCACCACACCACCATGAGCGGGGAGCGCGGTGAGCCGCGCCGCTTCTGGATGAGCGAGGTGCCCTGGAGCATCTACTACGATCAGCCCTTCGCGCTGCACGCCGCGTACTGGCACGACAACTTCGGCGAGCCCATGAGCGGCGGCTGCGTCACGCTCTCGCCGCTCGACGCGCAGCGGATCTTCGGCTGGACCGATCCGCCCCTCCCCGAGGGCTGGGGCATGGTGCAGGCGCGCTTCGGTCAGCCGCGCACCTTCATCTTGGTAAAAGACTGAGCCAAGGCCGCGCCGCCATGCTAGGCGACGCGGCGTGCCTCTCTGCTGCCCCAAGTGCCCCGGTGAGCCGCTCGAGTCGCTGTCACTACCGGCTGGCGCGGGGGGCAGCGCCCACGCCTGCGAGGCCTGCCACGGCTTCTGGGTCCGCGGCGCTGAGCTGGAGGCGCTGTGCCACTGTCAGGCCCTCACCGAGCGCGACGCGGCGCTGGGTCGCCCCGGCGCCACGGACGCCAAGGTGGTGCAGTGCCCGGACGGGCACGGCCTGCTGCGCCGCACGCGCGTCACCGTGAAAGATCCGTACTTCCTCGATCGCTGCCCGCGCTGCGGCGGCGTGTGGTTCGACGCGGGCGACTGGGCGCGGCTCAGCCAGGACGGTCTGCTCACGCACCTGTCGGACGTGTGGAGCCCCGCCTGGCGCGACAAGCTCTCCAAGGAGCAAGAGCGCGCGGCGTGGGAGGAAGATCTGCGCAGTAAGCTGGGGGACGAGGTCTTCGAGACCTTGCGCGCCCTGCCAGAGCAGCTCACCACCCAAGAGCAGCGCGCGCTCGCCCTCGCCTACCTGAGCGAGCGGCTGAAGCAGCGGCACTGAGGCGCGCGCCCGCGCCCCCGGGCCCGCCGGAGCGCTCGACAGCCCCGCTGGCCGCAGCTATGGCTCGGGCGTGAAGATCGCCATCATTGGGTCTGGCTACGTGGGGCTCGTCGCGGGCGCATGCTTCGCGGACGTGGGCGTGCACGTCACCTGCGTGGACGTGGACGAGGCCAAGCTGGAGAAGCTGCGCGCGGGCAAGGTGCCCTTCTTCGAGCCCGGGCTCGAGGAGCTGCTGCAGCGCAACTGGCCCGCGCGGCTGGAGTACAGCTCGGATCTGGCTTCTAGCTTGCGCGGTCGCCAGGTGGTGTTCGTGGCGGTGGGCACCCCCCCCAACGAGGACGGCTCGGCGGATCTCAGCTACGTGCTCGGCGTGGCGCGGGACGTGGCGCGCCTGGCGGAGCATGAGCTGGTGCTGGTGCTCAAGAGCACCGTGCCGGTGGGCACCAACGCGCTGGTGCGGCAGGTGGTGGAGCAGCACGCGCGGCACCGCATCAGCGTGGTGAGCAACCCGGAGTTCTTGAAGGAGGGGGACGCCGTCAATGATTTCCTCAAGCCGGATCGGGTGGTGGTGGGCAGCGACGACCCGCGCGCCTTCGAGCTGATGAGCCGGCTCTACGCGCCCTTCACCCGGCAGCGCAACCGCCTGCTGCAGATGTCCCCGAAGAGCGCGGAGATCGTCAAGTACGCGGCCAACGCGCTGCTCGCCACCAAGATCTCCTTCATGAACGAGGTGGCGCGCCTGTGCGACGCTACGGGCGGCGACGTGGAGCACGTGCGCTCCGCGCTCGGCGCCGATCAGCGCATCGGCTACCCCTTCCTCTACGCCGGCCTCGGCTTCGGCGGGAGCTGCTTCCCGAAGGATCTGCGCGCGCTGGTCAAGACGGGGCAGGAGCACGGCGTGCCCATGAGCATCACCGCGGCGGCCGTGGAGGCGAACGAGGCGCCGGTGAAAGATCTGCTGCGCCACATGGAGCAAGACTTGGGCGGGCTCGCCGGCAAGCTCATCACGCTCTGGGGGCTCGCCTTCAAGCCGCGCACGGACGACGTGCGCGAGGCGGCCTCGCTGCGCCTCATCGACGGGCTGCTCGCCGCCGGCGCGCAGGTGCGCGCCACGGACCCGGAGGCGCTGGAGACGGCCGCGGCGCGCCTCGCCCACACTGGCCAGCTCGAGCGGGTCACGCTGGTGGCCGAGCAGTACGCCGCCGCGGAGGGGGCGGACGCGCTCGTCATCGTGACGGAGTGGAACGACTACCGCAGCCCAGACTACGAGCGACTGGCGGAGCTGATGCGCGGGCGTCACCTGTTCGACGGGCGCAACATCCTGGTGCCCGAGGCCGCCGCCGAGGCGGGGCTGCACTACCGCGGCGTCGGCCGCCCGGCGCTCGCCGCGCGGGGCTGAGCGGCGCAGGCCACCGCGCCCCCGGGGGGGGGCGCTAGAGTGGACGTTCCCTCGCCGTGGGCGCGAGCGCAGCGCAAGAAGCCTGCCGCCGGATTGGGGCTGCCCGCGTCCTCTTGCATCCCAGCCTCGCCCGTCGCACCCTCCGGGCATCCAGCCCGCGCTCGCGGTTGGCCTTCATCGAAGACAGACGCGGGCGAGCTGGGTGTGGAATTCTTGCCCGAGCCGCGGTCATGAGGAGTTTGTCCGCAGGGCGCTGGCTCCCCATGGGGAACTCGAGAGATGAGCAAGCTATCTTGGACGAGTGGTGTAGTGATGGTGCTCCTGGCCCACGGCTGCTCCAAGAGCGAGCCACCGCGGTCAGCGCCGGCGGCCATGAGCGCTGCGGCCGAAGGCGCGGCGTCGGCTCCCGCCAAGGGTCAGCCCAGCCCGCGAGCGTCGGCGCCCCCTCTGGTCTCTGCCGAAGCCGCCGTCGAGGCAGGCTCGGCCCCGCCCGCCCCCAACGCGGGAGCTAGCGCGGCGCCGGCAGGGCCCTGCCCGGCAGACGCGCGCCGGGACGACGCGGCGGGGTTCTGCATCGTCTTTGGGGCCAAGCCGCTCGCCGTGAGCTACGAGGGCGACTCTCCGGACGATGGGATCACGGAGCAGCTCGAGGTGGAGGGCATTGACGTGCTGCTGCGTCAAGCCCCAGCCAGAGGCAAGACCGTAGGCAGCCTGCGCGCGGGAGTGCGGGCCGGCGCGCCGAACCTCGTCGCTCACGGTGAGCTGCCGGAGGGCGCCTTCGCGCACTACTACAGCGAGAAGGACGGGCTTTACACGGTGACCGCGCAGATCATCGCCAAGAAGTACGTCATCACGTGCACCGCCAACACCCGCGAGCAGTCGAAGCTCGAGCGGGCGCTGAGCCTCTGTAAGTCGCTGCGAGCCCTCTGAGCCGGCCCGGTGCGGCTGCTGGGACGCCCGGCCCGGCGCGCGATCCATCACCGCCTCCCCCTGGCGCGATCTCTCGGGGACGGGCGCTGGCCGGTGGACCATCGGCTCGTCGAGAGGCGGTCTCGCCGATCGATCGTCGGGCGTCGGAGCTACCGCTTCGCGGGGACGCGCCTCGCCGGCGAACTCGCCGCGGTCGCGTGCTCTCTGCTCTGCGCCCACCATCTCGCTGGCATCGACCCGATGGAGCTCCTCGCCCGCGTCCTCCCTCGCCTCGCGCGGGGAGACTCTGCCCGGCACGCGCCGAGCGCGCTGGTTCCCACGACGTGGAGCGCCGCACGCGAGGTCGGCGCTCCACGTCGCGGCGCTCGCCACGCCGTCCTGACCGCCTTCCACGACCGCGCGGTGATAGGGCGCTCGTACGTTGGCACGCTACGTCCCGGATCGGCGAAGCAGTGCTCTGCTCGGAGCGCGTGTTGGGCCCACCCTGGCTGCGATGCTACGCTCGGGGTGCGAGAACGTAGGAGCGAATGGTGCGCCTCGGGTTGGTCATGGGTCTTCTGGTCGGCGTGATGGGCTGCTCGAGTGACGACTCGGGGGCGAGGGGAAGTGCCGGGAGCGCCGGGAGCGCCGGCAGCGCCGGCAGCGCGGGGAGCGCGGGAGGGTCGGGCGGCGGAGGTGGTGCGGGGGGCGGCGGGGGCGCTGGGGCAACGGCGCCGAACGGAACCTTGAGTGAGCGCTACCCACGCGACGAGGACATCGGCTCGGACCCCGCCGTGCTCTTTCATGATGACTTCGAGACGGGCTGGGGGCGCTGGGACGCGCCGACCTCGAACACCAGGTACTTGACGATGCAGCAGGACGGCTCCGTCGCGCACGCGGGCCAAGGCTACCTACGGTCACGAGTGACCCGGCAAGATCTCGACGAGACGGAGTACATCTCATCGTCGGCGCGCGTCGGGTTCGACCGCACGGACGAGGTCTACTGGCGGTTTTACGCGCGGATGCCGGAGATCGCACCGAACCCGCACCACTGGGTGCGAGTGTCCGCAGGGGACGCCACCTGGGAGAGCAGCGGCCTCGCCAACACGGTGCCTCCAGGGAATCGAGGCTTCTGGTTCGATTTCGACATCAATGATGACAGTGTCTTCAACTTCTATGTTTACTGGTACAAGATGCGCTCGGGGCGCTGCAACGACGGCACGGCCACGCCAGGCTGCGCGGGGGACCAGGGGACGACGTACTACTACGGCAACGTCTTTCAGCCACCCGGTCAGACCCCCTACCCGCGCGACAGGTGGTATTGCGTCGAGCTGCGCGCCAAGGCCAACGCCGTCGGCGCCAGCGATGGCGAGCTGACGTTCTGGGTCGATGAGGCGCTCGTCGGTGACTATCGTCCCGGCTTCCCCGACGGGACGTGGCTGCGCGCGGCGTACCACACGGGGGGCTGTGGGTACTCGGCGTGCACACCGCCCAAGCCCTTCGAGGGCTTCGATTTTCGCTCGAGCCGCGAGGTCGGGTTCAAGGCCGTCATCCTCGACGCCTACTACCAGCGCGACACCAGCGCCGCGAAGCGCGCTGTGCTCGAGGGGCGCGGGCTGACGGTGTCGGACGCCCAGACCATCTATTACGACGACGTCGTCGTCGCGAAGGAGCGCGTGGGTTGCCGCGCCCCCTGAGGCCTCGGGCCCCTCTGCTCCGCCGCTCCGTAGCAAGCTCCTGAGCTCCTCCACGGAGCGCTGCGACGCCCCATCCGTTGCGGGCGGCGGAGGCGCTGCCAGGCTCCGCGCCCGCGCCGGGGCCGTGCGCCGCCGGGCGGGCTTCCGCGTGGGCTTCGGGCGCGTCGCGGGGGGGCGCAGCTGCGCCCCTCGTGGCGACCTGCCGGACACGACGCCGGTCCATGCCGCGCCGCCGAGCGCTCATCGACCGAGCGCGAGATCCGCCACGTCGATGCCGAGCTGCCCGAGGCGCTGCACCTTGACCCGGTCGGTGGCGACCGAGTAGACGAAATCATCCACGAACAGGCTCCGCTTCACCACGCTCGCCCCGCGCGACCACCAGGTCTGGCAGCTCACACCCGCCGCCCCATGGTCGACGCCACCGAGGCGAGAAAATCCGCGGTCCACCCCGACTCGGTAGACGACCAGCCCGCTGAACGCGATCTCGTCGCCGGGGGTGCCGTCGCCGCCGCCGGTGCACTCGGTCATGGGGAGGGCGAGCAGGCCCCGCTCGGGCAGATAGTTGAAGGCGAGGTGATCCGTGGCGGCTACCGACGACGACCCTCGCGTGCCGATCTTCTCGCGGAAGAGGAGCTTCGGGGCGGTCGGCTCCGCGACGTCGAAGAGCTGCAAGAGCACGCCGTCGAAGAACGCGAAGCCGCCGTGGTCGTTGGCGTCGAAGCCGATGGAGAGCAGGTGGTCCTGGTCGAGACGGTGAAGATACGTGGAGAACCCGGGGATCTTCAGCTCACCGAGGATCTTCGGCTGGGCGGCGTCGTAGAGGTCCAGCACGAAGAGCGGGTCGGTCTTCTTGAAGGTGACCACGTAGGCCCGGTCGTCGTCGAAGCGCACCGCGCGGATGTCCTCCCCGCGGGCCATGCCGGACACGGCGCCCACGCGCACCAGATCTCCGCTCGGATCACGCGCCAAGAGGGACACCGCGCTCTCCACGTTCGGATCGGGCACGCGCCCCTTGGTGGTCGCGACGCGCAGGGTGCCAGCCCACTCATCCATGGAAAACTGGCTCAAGACGTGGCCCGGGACCACCCCGCTCCCGGCGTAGCGGGTCCGGCTCGGAGCGTCGCCGATGGCGAAGCGGTGGATGACGCTGGTCTCATCGGCGCTCGCGCGAGACGCCGACGAGCGGGCGCGACGCTCCCGGGCCTCGCGGCGAACGGCGAGGTAGAGCGAGTCGGTGGAGGCGAACACGGCGCCCGGCCGACTCTGGACGGTGGAGGTGACGGGCGGCGCGGAGGCGTCGCTCAGATCGAAGGAGACGAGCGTGGTGAAGGCGCGGCCCTCATCACGCACGGGCCGCATCAAGCCCTCGCACAGCCGGCGCTCGCTGAGCCCATCGCGAAGCGTGGGGAAGCTCGGCCCCCTGGCCAGGATCCGCCGGCGGTTGTCACGCTCGAGCTCGGCGAGTCGCGCGCGCACGACCGCCTCGCGAACCCCGCACCTCGGCAGCTCAGCGGGCCAGGTGTCCCAGCTCGGGGCGCGGCGCGGTGCGTCGTTGTCCACCACCACGGTGTGCACCGTCGTGCCGATCCGGCGCGCGGCCACCAGGGAGCCGCTCGTCACGAGCTCACGGAGCTTGGTCGGCGCCGCACGGTCCGAGACGTCGACGACGACGATGCGCGTCGAGGAGCCGTCCCCCGCGAACTCGCAGTCATAGGCGTAGGTGCAGCGCGGCGAGGGCCGACCGATCGAGGCGTACACGACCACGCGGTCGTCCTTCAGAAAGAGCTCTCGGACATTCCCCGAGAGCGGGGTGACGGACACGACGCGCGGAGGGAACGCTTGGAGGATGCGGAGCGCGCCGTTCACGGCCAAGTACAGGTATCGGCCATCGGTCTTCACGAGGTCGGCTTCATCGACGCCCGCCACTTGGGCGTTGGTGCGTGAGGCCACCGGCGCGCGGCTCTTCAAGGCCGCCCCCCCGCTCCCCATGCCGTGCCCGACGCCCGACCCACTGGCGCCATCGCCGATCCCGTACGCTTGCCCGCGCCAGCGATACTCCTCCCAGCACGCGAGCTGCTCGGCGGCCCAAGCCTGGTACTCCGCGCGCAGATCCTCGCGCATGCGCCGGATCTCCGCGTGGACCAGGTCCTGACTCGAGGCGGCGTAGTCGTCACAGGTGGAGGGCCTCAGCCGAACGGCGGCGCGCTCCGCCGCCGAGGGCTCACCGGCCATGGGGGCGGTGACGACGGGCGGCGGGGGGCGCTTCGCGCGCGGCGCCACCGCGGCAGCAGAGGCCTCGACGCGCGGCGCCGGCGCCACCGCGGCGCTCGTCACGGCACGGGGCGCGGCGCGAACCGCGAGGGGCGGGCGGGGCGGCGCGGGCGCGCAGCGGACGAGCAGCGCGAGCAGCGCCACGACCGCGAGCGAGGTCGGCGAGGGGCGAGTCATGGTCCGTCAGACCACCGACCGCGCCCATGGTTCCTCCGTGGGGGCGTTCTTCCCGGGCGCGCCGAGCCCTGCCGTCGTGCCCAACCCCCGAGCGCGCCCCTCGACGGCCGCCGTACGCGGGACGTCACGCGGCGCCGAGCGCTCGGAGCACCCCAGGGCTCAGGGCGAGCGCGGCTGCGGAGAGCGCGCCGAGCGCTCCAAGAGGCGGCGGGTGGCGCGCATGAAGAAGGGGCCGAGCAGGGCCTGCAGCAGCACTAGGGAGGTGATCCAGGTGAGCGTGCAGGCCGCCACCGTGGCCTCGCGCTCACCGGCGGCGCCGGGCGCGAAGGCGGCGAAGAACTCCACCGACAGCACGTCGCGGGTGCCCACCCCGGCGGGCGTGATGGGGAGCGTGGCCAGCATCATGACCACCGGGATGAAGGCGAAGGCGGCCGTGGGGGGCACGCGGATGTCGAAGAACCAGAAGGCGGCCCAGGTGCCGAGGAACTGCACGAGCACGTGCGGGAAGCGGCGCAGGACCGCCTCCAGGTGTCCGAGGGGGCCCAGCTCCGCCAGCACGGCCGTGGCCTGACGGCGCCGCAGCGCGGCCGGGAAGAAGCGCAGCGCCGCGAGGTAGAGCAGCCCCGCCACGACGACCGCGCCGACCAGCGGTGGCAGCCACGGCACCGCGGGCCCGGCGAGGACGACCGCCACCACGCCGAGCCCCACCACGCAGGCGAAGGTGGTGGCGTAGACCACCAGCGTGGCCCCGGCCACGCGCCAGAGCGGCGCGCCATACATCTTGGCCATGAAATAGGTGACCCAGCCCTGCCCGAGGTGGTGGTTGAGCACGGCGGGCAGGTAGGAGGCCCCGCGCACCAGGAAAAACTCACGGCTCTTCACCGGGCAGACGGTGCGCCGGTACACCCACACCGTGGCCCAGGTGTCCGCGCCGAGCAGCGCCAGGGTGAACACCAGCGAGAACACGACGAAGACGACGTAGTGCGTCGAGCGCAGCGTGGCGTAGAAGGTGGGCAGATCCACCCGGGACAACACGAACAGGACCAGCCCCGCGCCGAGGCCGGCGGGGAGCACGCGGCGCCACAGGGGCATCTTGGCCACGGAGGGCGCGCTGTCCTCGATCACGGAGCCGGCATCGTAGCATCACCCGGAAAGGCGCGGGCCGGCTTGGTAAGGTCTGGTCCTTCTTGTACCGTGCAGCGCATGAGGCACGCTCTCACCCTCACGCTGCTCGCTGCGCTCGGCGCGGCCACCCCCGCTCACGCCGTGGAGCCTTGGTCGGACGATGACGGACTCTCCAAGCCCACCCGCCAAGAGTTCGGGGACTACGGGCTGCGCGTCGGCGCGGAGTACCGCGCCAACTGGCTCTACATCCGCCCGGTGAACCTCACGGGGGAGAGCCAGCGCAACGCCAACTGGATCGAGCACCGGCTGCGGCTCGACGCCGCGGTGGACTACGACGAGAAGGTGCGGCTCGTGATGAGCCTGGACGGCCTGGACGGCGTGCTCTGGGGAGACAACGGCACCTACCTCGGGGATCCCTCTCCCAACAGCGGCACCCGCGCCTCGGCGGGCATCCCCAACAACGCTCGCGTCGGCATTGGCTACCTGGGCTCCGGCAGCGACATCGATCCGAACAACTACGGCTACGTGCTGCAGCCCGCGGAGCCGATGCAGTTTCGGCGCGCCTACGGCGAGGTCAACCTGCCCATCGGGCTGCTGCGCATCGGGCGGCAGCCCACCAACGAGGGCACGGGCATCCTCGTGGCGGACGGGGACGGCCGCCCGAACCGCTTCGGCTACAGCGGCCGCGGGGACAGCTCCGACCGCATCTTGTTCGCGACCAAGCCGCTCGAGGGCCTCAAGCCCGCCGCCCAGCGGGACCGCTCGCGGGATCGCGGCTTCTTCTTCGTCGCCTTCTACGACAACCTCGTGGAGAACCGCGTGCAGCTCTTCGGCGACAACGTGCGGGCAGCGGGCACCGCGCTACGCCTGCTGTTGCCCAGCCTGAGTCACCAGCAGCGCCTGGAGCTGACGGGCACCTACGCCCACCGCTGGGAGCGGGACTTCGACACCAACATCAACATCTTTGGGCTCAAGGGCAGCTACCAGCTCGGGCGCTTCTCCGCCGGCGCGGAGGTGGCGCACGTCAACGGCGCCACGGAGGAGGTGAGCCGCGCGCTCGCGCTCATCAACAACGACCCCATCGCACGCCAAGACGTGCGGCAGTGGGGCGCCCGCGCCGTGGCGCGCTGGGACGAGCCGCTCTGGACGGGCTACTTGGAGTTTGATTTCGCCTCCGGTGACCGCAACCCCAACCCCGGCACGCAGCTCACGCAATTCTACTTCGCGGAAGACACCAACGTGGGGCTGCTGATGTTCGAGCGCGTGCTGCACTTCCAGAGCGCGCGCTCCGGCGTGGCGGGGTCGGAGCTGCTGCGGCAGATCGGCGCCACCACCTTCCCCAACGAGCGCCTGGACAGCGAGGGCAGCTTCACCAACGCCGTCGCCATCTTCCCGCAGTTCGATCTGAGGCCGCTCCCCGATCTGCTGGTGCGCGGCGGTGTGCTGGCGGCCTGGGCGCCAGTGGGCCTGGTGGATCCGTCCGCGACGCTCCAGGTGCGCGACGGCTCGGAGATCGAGGATGATCTGCTCAACTACAACGGCGGACGCCCCGGCACCTTCTACGGGGTGGAGCTGGATGGCCGGCTGCAGTGGCGCTACGAGCGCTTCCTCTTCGATCTCGAGGGCGCCATCTTCTTCCCCGGGGACGTGTTCCACGACGCGAACGGGCGCGCCGCGCGGAGCAGCCTGGTGCAGGGCCGCACCACCTTCGTCTTCTAACCCGAGAGCCGCGTCATGACCCTCAAGCCTCTGTTCCTGTCCTTGCCGCTGCTCGGCCTCACGCTGGGCTGCGACTCCTTCGACGCCGCGCCCAAGGTCAGCTTGGACGGCGTCGTGCAGACCACCATGACGACGGATCCCGGCGAGCCGCTGGTGTTGCGCTTCAGTGAGCCGGTGAAGCCGGGCAGCGTCGACGTCACGCTGCACGAGCTGCAGCCGGGAGATCTGGACGGCGAGGGCAACCTCCCGGACGAGGCCGGCTACCGCGCGCCCACGGGCGAGAGCCAGGCGGAGCGCAAGGAGCGCTTCCTCGCGAGCGCGCTCGCCGCCTTCGACGGCCGGGCCCCCGAGGACTACGAGCGCACCTTCCCGGAGGAGGCGTGGACCTTCTCCGCGGACGCGCGCTCGCTCACGCTCGTGCCGGAGCGGACGCCCAGCGTCTCCACGCCGTACCTGTTCTTGATCGCGCCGGGCCTCTCGGACAGGGCCGGCCTCCGCACCAAGCCGCGCCAGCGCATCCCCTTCTCCTTCCCGCTGGTCGGCGGCGGCCCCACCACGCTGCCCTCGGGCTACTACTTCTTCATCATCAACATCGACTTCTTGAGCCAGCAGCTCCACGTCTTCGCGCACCTGGAGGTCGATCCCGTCACCGGGATCTGGAGGGGCGTGTTCACGGACGCCAACCGCGTGGAGCAGACCAACTCCCGCCCCGAGTGCGGCACCTGCCCGCCCAACCTGCCCATGTGCCAGCTCCACAACCCGAACCTGCCCCGCTGCGTGGTGCCCTCGGAGAAGATGAGCGCCTTGGCGGAATTCCCGGACTTCTTGCCGGTGGCGGAGCCACCCATCGGCTACGATTTCCGCGTCGGTGGCGTGGCCCGCGACGAGACGGACGGGAGCATCGCGTGGGGGACCGTCACCTTCGACATCAACATCGTGATCGGCACCGGCAACGTGCGCGTCACCACCGAGAACACCAAGATCCACGCCACCTTCCGCAAGCAAGCCTACGCGGGCGCCGAGCGCTTCGTCGGCACGGGCAACGCCTCGGTGAAGAACGTGAAGATCAACGGGCTGGGCGGCGCAGACAAGCCCGCCAAGGGCGAGGTCAGCGCCATGAGCCTCACGGCCGAAGAGGTGGCGCAGATCAACGGCTTCGGCTTGCCCATCCCCACGCTCTGAGGAGCGCGCTACTGCACGCGCAGCTCGAGCTGCAGCCGCTCGCCGTCGCGGTCCACCAGCGCCAGCCAGCGCGGCGCGTGGCGCAGCAGGGCGAGCGCCCCGAGCGTCTCCTCGAGTGAGCTCAGGGCGCGGCCGTTCACGCTGAGCACGACGTCACCCGCGCTGAAGCCCAGGCGCTCGAGCAAGGAGTCACGAGGGATCTTCTCCAGCCGCAGCCCGCGCGGCTCGGCGTCGCTGACACGGCTCAGCTCCACGCCGCTGAGCAGCGCGGGCCCTGCAGCGAAGAGCTGCTCCACGCCCGCGGGGCTCAGCTCGGCCTCCGTCTCCGAGCGCTTGCCGAGCGCCTCGCTCAGCTCCTCCGGGAGCTGCCAGGGGGGCGGCGCGCTCAGCGGTAGGGTCGGCGCCGCACCACGCAGCGCGGCACCCTCGCGCGCACCGGCGTTCAGGCTGGCGACGCAGCGGCCCTCGCCACCCTCGAGCCAGACGCGGTCCCACTCGATGGCCTGCACGCGCCGCCCGAAGGCAGCGGCCCCGAGCCTCACGAACACCGCGCCGGGCTCCCCCGGGCGCGCCAGCGATGCAAACGACCAGTCGCGGTCTGCGCTGGCCGTGATGACGCGCGCCTCCACGTCTTCACAGGTGCTCCCGCGGCGGAGGGCCGCGGCGCGCGCGGGGGGCGCGCTGGGCGCTGGGGGCGGCAGGGCCTCGGGCAGCTCCCGCGCCGTGCGTGGCGGGGGCGCGCGGCGCTGAGGGGCCACCGGGGAGGCGCTGGGCGTGGTGGGCGGCGGCGCGGTGAGCCGAGGTGACCGGAGCGACGGCGCGCGGTACGCGCCGCGCTCGAGGGGCTCCCCGCGCGCGGCCACGGCGGGCGGTGGCCGTAGGGTGAGCTCGAGCGGGGCGCTGGCGCTCACGGCGGGCACCGGCGGCGCTGGCCGCCGCGCGACGAGGCCCGCCGTGAGCAGCAGCAGCGGCAGCGCCGCGAGGGCGCCACGTCGAAACCACAGCTCCAGCGACATCGAGGCACCTCATGCCAGGCCCGTGCCAAGCGCGGCTCACGCGGCCTCGGCGCAAGAGCGCGGCGGCGCGCCCCGCGCCGCTGACAAGCTGGCTCGGGGCGGCGCCTTCCGTGACAAGCTGGCGCGCCGTGGAGCGCCGCGCTCCGCGGGCGCCAGGCTCAGTGCTCTTCGTCCTCTGCCGGACAGCGCGGGCCGAAGTCGAGGAGCTTCTGAGTGATGTGCTGCGCCACCGCGTAGAGGGCGCCAAGCTCCCGCGGCTCGGCCGGCGTCAGCTTCACGCGCATGCCTTGCTCCAGCGCCTCCCCCTCCACCGTGGCGGTGGCGATGAGGCGACGATGATCCCAGCGCTGCTCGGCGGCCCGGCGCTGCGCCGGGCTCATGCTGGCGAGCTGCTCGGGATCGAGCGGCGGCAGCGTCCCCGGCTCCACGTGGTGCGCCTGGTGCACCTTCACCTTCTTTTCGACTTGGCGGCGCAGCTCGGCCACGTCCCCGTGGGTGGTGACGAAGTCGATGGCGGCAGCGCCGTCGAGCCGGACGGCGCGCGGCGTCGTCCCCGCGACGGCCATGGGGCAGCGGGGCGCGTCGACGCTCGGCGCCGCAGCGCTCGGCGCCTCAGCGCTCGGCGCCGCCATGGAGGGCGCCGCGTGCGCCCTCGACGCCTCCGCGACCACGGCCGCGCGCCCCGGCTCCCCCGCCGGCTTGGGCTCACAGCCGCTCAGCAGCAGCAGCGCGACGACGAGGCGGCTCAGGGGGTGGGGTGCGCGCGGTGCTCTCATGGCGGGGCTCCTGGGAACGAGCTCGTCCTTACGCCTCACGGCCCGCCCGCTCAAGCGCCGCTCCGAGCGCGACCGCCGACGCTAGCTCGCCTCGACCGCCTCGGCGTCCGCGCAGCAGCGAAAGCCCGTGGAGTAGTCGTGATACTCCGCGCCATGACCGAGGGTGCGGTAGTCGCAGCCCTCGCCGTTCTGGTAGGTGTCCATGAAGAAGCCGCCCATGAAGGTGCCGTCCGCGTCCCTCACCCACTCGTGCAGGTTGCCCACCTGATCGTAGACGCCCGGCTCCGCCATGCAGCCGGCGAGCGCGCCGCCCGGCGTGAGCGTGTGCTCCAAGGTCACCAGGCGCGGGTCGTTCATGAACTTGGGGTGCCACATCAGCACGTCCCCCGGCTCACCTCCGTCACGCCGCCACAGGATGGGCACCGGGTGGCGATCGAGCACCTTGAAGCGATCGTTGCACACGCCAGCGCGGCGCTGCTGGCCGTAAGGGTAGAGCCAGCCCTCGGGGCCACGGCAGGCTTGCACCCACTGATCCACCTCGCACAGGGCCTTGCCGGCGTTCGCGCAGACCCGCTGCGCCTGGAGCCCGCTGATGTAGCCCTGGGGGCGCCGCCCTGGCCGGCTGACGGCGCGCAGCTCCGCTTCATGGCCGTCGACGCTGCGGTTGTTGGGCCAGTCCGTCTCCTGGCCGCCCGGGGCCACGCGCACGAGCGTGCCCTCCCAGCGGTCGATGCAGTAGGGCCCTTGGGCGCGCTCGGTCAGGGCCATGCCCTCCGGGCAACGGTAGCCAGCGCGCCAGTCGAAGGGCTGCGCCGGGGTGGGCGCCGGCGCGGCGACGGCGCGCGGCGCCGCGGGCAGGACGGGCAGCACCACGGGCGCGGGCGGTGTGACCACGGGTGGCCGGGGCGCGGGCATGGGCGCCGCGGCGCACCCGACCACGAGGACGCTGGGCAGGAGCCGGACGGGGGAGCGCACGCGCTCATCTTGCCTCATTTCTTGGCGCGGCGAAGCGCGCGGCGCCGTGGGCGGCGCGCCCCGCGGGCGGCGCGCGTTGTCGCGGCCGAGGAGCTACGCCTAAGATGGGCCATGCCTCTAGCCCTGCCAGCGAACGCGGAGGAGCTGCAGCGTTACGTCGGGGACGGTGAGCTGCCGAACGCCGCCATCGTGGACGTCATCCGCCGCTCCTATCCGGAGCTGTGGCGGCAGGTCACCCAGGCGCTCCCTCGGCGCGTCGAGACCGTCGGCATCGAGCCAGGGGATCAGCTCCTGGTGCGCGACGGGCAGTGCGTCAGCTCGCGGGAGAAGCTGCTCAAGCGCAAGCTGCAGCGTCGCGACGACGATCCGGACGCCGAGCCGCGCGGCGGTGACCTCTGGAAGTCCGTCGACTCCCCCGTCACCGGGGTCGTCCAAGTCGAGTGGGAGCGCGCGGCCTACCAGGACGTGCCGCTCGATCAGCGCTACGGGCGCCTCGTCATCACCACCTGGGACGCGCTCGGCTCGCCCACGGAGCTGCTCCCGCTGCGCGGCAGCTCGCCCGCGGCGCGCGCGGCGCTGGCGGAGGCCTTCGCCACGCGCAGCATCCCGGTGGCGCTCAACCGCTTCTTCGGCGTGCGGATGTTCCTCGTGGCGCCGGACATGCTGCTGCTCGCCCGCCCGGAGGCGCACGGGACGGACCGCCTGCAAGAGCTGCTCAAGAACCCCTCGCACCCGGACTCCGAGCACCTCGACGAGGACTGGCCCAAGGCGCACCCGGAGGCGTACCAGGTGTTCGTGCAGCTCCGGGACGAGGCCTTCGCCAGCGACACGCGGCGCGCGCAGCGTGACACGCGCACGCTGCGCGCAGATTTGGTCGATCAGCTCCTCACCGCCGTCGCGGTCCCGCAGCTCCACAGCACCCTCGGGGTGCTGCTCCGGATGCAGTACGCCTTCGTGCAGCCCTCCACCCTCGTGGGCGCCACCTTGGTGGCCGCGGGCGCGGCGCTGCAGCCCGCGTGGGATCCCTCGCTGCAGCTCCGGGCCCTCGAGGCTCACGCCGAGGGCGGCTGAGCGCGCGAGCGCCCGCCCACCTTGGCGCTCCGCCCGGACTCCACCAGCGCGCGGAGCTGCTTCTGCATCTGCTGAGCGAAGATGAGGTGCACCGCCTCTTGCGCGAGTGGGCGCAAGGCCTCGAGCGCCAGCGCGTAGTCGAGCCTGTCGACCCGCTCCGCGTAGCTCAGGAACAGCTCCGTGAGCTCCTTGGCGGCGCGGTGCAGGTGCTTTCTCAGCACGTTGGCCGCGGCCAGGCCCGTCTCCAGCTCCACCCCGACGCCCACGAGGCGGGCGGCGAGATCGAGCAGCGCGGCGCTCTCCACGAGCAAGCTGCCGCCCTGGCGCACCACGAGCTTGGCGTCCACCAGCTCGCTGAGCAGACCCGGACGCAGCGCGCCGAAGCGCGCTTGGAGCTCCTCCGGGGTGAGGATGACGGGGCGGTCGTCCTGCCACGGACGGACGAGCTGCGCCTCGAGCCCGAGCCACTCCGCGACGTCCACCTCCCCTTTGTCCACGCGGCTGAGCAGCGCGCGGATGGCCTCGATCCGCAGCCCGCGATCTTGGAGCGACGCGATGAGCTGGAGCCGCTCGACGTGCGCGTCCGCGTAGTAGGCGACGCGCCCCTTGATCTTTGGGCGCGGGAGGATCCCCTTGGACTGATAAAACCGGATGGTCCGGCTGGAGACCTGGGTGCGCTCCGACAGCTCGGAGAGCGTCAGCTCGGCGCTGGGCTCGGAGGCGCGGGGCGCGACCGCTGAGGGCATGCCCCAAGGAGCTAGCAGAGGGCGACCGCGCCGTCAGGTGGGCGCACGACGATGGATCTGCGGCGGGCAAGTTGCGGTAGACTCACGCGGTGCGCGCCGCCGTGGTCGTCTTCGGTGCGGGCCTCGCTGCCTGCGCACCCCTGAGCCCCAGCGGCTCCGCGCCCACGTCAGCGCTCCCCACGGCGCGCGTGGCCAGCGCCCCACCGGCGCCGCCAGCACCGGCGCCGGTCGAGCCGCCGCGGGCGCGCTGCCTCACCGCCGCGCCGCCCGCGCCGCCCGCGCCGGAGGAGCGCCGCGCGGAGGGCCTGTGCCACGACCATCGAGCCGTCGAGCGCCGGCTCGCGCCGCTGCTGCTCCGGCGGTTCACGCGCACCATGGAGGACAGCACGGTGGAGGTCCGCTTCGGCTGCGATCCGCTGCGCAGCGACGTGGAGCGCGTGGTGCTCGAATTCGGCTCGGGACACGCTGGCGGGCTGAGCCTCTGGCGGCTGTCCAAGCGGCCGGAAGAGCAGGCGTTCGACGTGGTCGGCTTCGAGCTGCGTCAGGCTCACGACCGCGGGCCCCGCGGCGACACCTTGCTGCTCGCGCGCGCCCAGCTCGACGCCAGCCGACTCGAGGCGGCGCTCGCCACGGCGCGCCCGGCGCTCACCGCGCGCTTTCGGGAGCTCGAGCCCCCGCCGCTCCCACGCGGCGTGCGCGGCAGCACCAGCTCGATGAGCACGGCGAGCTTCCACGCCTTCGTGGAGCTGCGCGACGGCTGGGGGGACGTCCTCGACGGCGCCTACTCCGGGTACCCGAGCAGCGCCGAGCAGGCGCGCTTCCTCGGGCTGCGCGCGGCGCTGGGCGTGCTCTGGCCGCTGGTGGAGCCGCTGGCCACCACGCCGAGCGTCCCCACGGACGAAGAGCGCGCCTTCTTCGTGCGACACTACCTGGCCTCCAGCGCGCGCCTCCAAGAGCCGAGCGCGTGGTGGGTACAGGAGCGCGCCACTCGTCTGGCGGGCCACCTGGGGACGCTGGCGCTCGTGCCCAGCTTGGTGGAGCAGCTCCGGCGCACGCTCAGGGAGTTCGACGCCTCCACGGACGAGAACCCCACCGCGGAGCGGCTGCTCGAGGCTACCCTGGACGCGCTCACGCGGCTGACGGGGTGGGACGCGCGCAGCGACGCGCAGGGGCAAGCGCTGCGGCTCCCCGACGCGGCGCGCACCTACCTGGAGAGCTGCAGCTCCCCGCCCTCCGCGGCGGAGCGCTAGCGCGCTGCGCCATCCCGGAGCCCCCCAGGCACGGCGCCCCACACGGCGTCCACGCTTGCCACGCGGAGCCCGAGCAGCGAAGACTGCCCGTATGGAGTACCTCGCCAACGGGCCCTTCCGTGACACCCTCGTCGTCGACAATTGGATCGGCGGCAGCGCCAGGCCGCCCGGGGCAAGCCGCTTCGAGCGCAGGAGCCCCCAGAACCGTGACGATCTAGTGACGCTGGCGCCCGAGAGCCAGGAGGAGGAGGTGCGAGAGGCCTGCGAGAAAGCGCGCGCCGCGCAGCAGGCCTGGGCGCGCGTGCCCGCGCCGCAGCGGGCCCAGGTCCTCGGGCGCCTGGCGCAGCTCCTCATCGAGAAGAAGGAGCAGCTCGCACGCTTCGCGGCGCGTGAGATGGGCAAGCCGCTCCGCGAGGCGCGTGGCAGCGTCCAAGAGGCGATCGACACCGCGGAGTTCTTCCAGAGCGAGGGGCGGCGCCTCTACGGCCAGACGGTCCCGAGCGAGCTGCCGGACAAGGAGCTGTTCACCTACCGCCGCCCCATCGGCGTGGTCGGCGTCATCACGGCCGGGAATTTCCCGGTCGCGGTGCCCTCCTGGAAGGTCGTCCCGGCGCTGCTCTGCGGCAACTCGGTGGTGTGGAAGCCGTCGGACGACGCGCCGGGCACCGCCGCGCTGGTGGCCGAGCTGTGGCGCCGCGCGGGGCTCCCGCCGGGCGTGCTCAGCGTGGTCCACGGGGGCGGTGGCAACGCCGCTGGCGAGTACCTGCTGAGGCAGGTGGACGCCGGACTGGTGGACAAGATCTCCTTCACGGGCTCCACCGAGGTCGGGCGCAAGGTCGGGGAGATCTGCGGCCGCAACCTCTCCATCCCTTCGCTGGAGCTCGGCGGGAAGAACCCGCTCGTCATCCTGGCAGACGCCGATCTACAGCTCGCCGTGGAGGGCGCGCTCTGGGCCAGCTTCGGGACGGCGGGGCAGCGCTGCACGAGCGCCGGCAACATCATCGTGGACAGGCGCGTGATGCCTACCGTCCGGGAGCAGCTCGTCCAGCGCGCGCGGAGCCTGCGCATCGGCGATCCGCTCGATGAGTCCGTGGACTACGGCCCGATGATCAACCAGCGCTTCCTCGAGAAATGGCTGGAGCAGGTGAGCGTGGCGCGCGACGACGGCGCGGAGATCTTGCTCGACGGCCGCCGCATCACCCCGGACGAGAAGCCGGCGAGCTTCAGCGGGGACGCGGCGCTCGGGCTCTACGTCACGCCGAGGATCATCGATCGCGTCAAGCCCTCCATGCGCGTCTTTCGGGAGGAGTGCTTTGGCCCCACCGTCAACCTGGTGGAGATCGACGGGCTCGATCAGGCCATCCAGGTCGCCAACGCCACCCCCTACGGCCTCTCCAGCGCCATCTACACCCGCGACGCGCGCGCCATGCTCCGCTTCAAGGAGGAGATCTCCGCGGGCATGACCAGCGTGAACAATTCCACCACCGGCGCGGAGACCCACCTGCCCTTCGGTGGTAACGGCTGGTCCGGCAACGGCACGCGCGAGAGCGGGATCTGGGTCATCGACGCCTACACACGCTGGCAGGCGGTGAACGTGGACCTCTCCGGTAAGCTCCAGAAGGCGCAGATCGACCTCACGGACGCGGAGCTCGGCCCAGCGCCGGATTTCAGCTCGCTCACCTAGCGGGGGTCCCCGCGAAGGTGGGACGCGGCGCCTTTCAGGGATGAAAGTCCGTCGGTCCAGCGGGCCGCTAAGCGCCGGAATTCCTCGCCGAACGCGGTCCTCTTGGGCTGGCCTGTCGGTTGCATTGGAGCCCCAGAGCCTCGCCGTGCACTCCGCCTCCTTGCCCAAAGACACCGACGACGCGCCCGTCTCCGCGACGGTCACGCCACGCCCCGACCGCGTCTCGGGGATCCCGGCCAGCCGGCGGCTCCGGGTGCTCGTGGCGGCGCACGACAGCCGCGAGCGCCAGATGCTCACGCACCTGCTCGGAGAGCTGCGCGCGAGCGTCCGTCAGCTCGAGCGGGCCGAGGCCATCCTCGACGCCCTCGAGACGACGAGCTTCGACTTGGCGCTGCTGGGCGCGCGTGTCCAGGGCGCCAGCGGGCTGCAGACGCTCGCCACGGCGCGCGCGCGCGGGGTGACGCTGCCGGTCATCATCATGACGGCCCACAGCCCCACGCTGCGCTTCATGGTCAGCGACGTGAGCGGCGTGCTCTCCAGCCGCATCATGAACACCGACAACTTCACGGCCTTCGTCGCGGAGCTGGCGCGAAAACAGCAGCAAAAGGCCGCGGCGTACTGAGCGCGCGAGCGTCGTTCGACGCTAGGAGGCGCCGAGGCTAGACTTTGCGCCGCCCATGGAGCCGAGCAAGCAAATCGAGATCCAGCTCGGCCATCTCTGCAACAATCGCTGCGTGTTCTGCGTGAGCGGCCAGGAGACGGCGCTCGGGCGGGCGCTGCCAGTCCCCGTCGAGCCGGTGCTCGAGCGCCTACGGCAGGCCGCCGCGGACGGGCACAAGAAGCTCACCCTGCTGGGCGGCGAGCCGACGCTCCAGCCCGGGTTTCTCAGCGTGCTGCGGCTGGCCGTGGAGCTCGGCTTCGAGCAAATCGTGGTGTTTACCAACGGCGCGAAGACGGCGCGGGCCGGCTACGTGGAGGAGCTCATCGCCATCGCCGGGCCGCGGCTCGTGTGGCGGCTCTCGCTGCAGGGGGCCACCCGGGAGGCGCACGAGCGCACCACGCGCAAGCCGGGCTCCTTCGCGCGCCTGGAGGCGACCATGGAGCACCTGCGGGCGCGCCACCAACACCTCACGGTGAACATGTGCGTGGTGCGCTCGAACTACGCCTCCATCACGGCCTTCCCGCGGCTGCTCGAGCGCTACGGGGCGCGCCAGCTCCACCTGGACATGGTGCGGCCCATGGACGCGGGGCAGCGCACCGAAGAGGAGTACGCAGACATGCTGCCGCGCTACTCGGACCTGGCCGCGCCCTTGCGCGAGATGATCGCCGGCTTCCCCGAGGGCTTCGACGTCAACATCGGCAACCTGCCCTACTGCATCGCGCCGGAGCTCGCGCCCTACATCCACCACGACGGAGAGCTCACCGAGACCGTCGCCGCCGACGGCGACGGGCTGAGCCGGCCCTGGGACAAGTACTTCGTCAAGCGCCGGGACAAGTTCAAGCCGGAGTCCTGCCAGCGCTGCGTGTTCTACGAGCGCTGCAGCGGCGTGTTCGAGAAGTACGAGCAGCTCTACGGCCTGACGGAGCTCCAGCCGGTCAGCGCCGCTGCGCTGCGCGCCGTCGATCCTCGAGGCAGGCTGCTGGCGCTCCAGCTACGCCCGCTGACCGAGCGGCTCCGCACCTGGACACCGCCCGCCCCCTTCGAGGAGGCGCGCGTCTGGGAGGCGAGCGACCGCGAGCTGCTGCTCGAGCTGCGGGGCGCCGAGCAAGGGCTGCGGCTCAGCCTCACCTCCCCGGGCGGCGGCGTCGCCGGCTTCGAGCACTTCAGCGTGCACGTCGTCACGGCGCCGCCCTCCGCGGCGCTCACGCAGCGCGGGCTGAGCGCCCTCGTGGAGGCGCTGCAGGGCTGGGGCGAGGCGCTCGTCCACCCGCCCGGGGCGGACGCGGTGGCGGGCGGCGTCGCGCGCAGCATCGCGGCTCGCCTGGGCCGCCTGCGCGCCCGCGCCCCCTTCACGGGCTTGATCTGGGAGCGCCTCGACGTGTCGGGCGACGGCGCGCGCGCGGAGCTCAGCTTCAAGTCCACGGACGGGGGCGCGGCGGTGCTGTGGCTCGGCGAAGCGCAGCGCCAAGCGAGCGGCGGCTACCGCGTGCTCTCGGAGGCGACGCCGGCGCTGGTGGCGGGCCTGGGGAGCGTGCTGCAAGCGCTGCGCGTGGCGCCCGGCGCCGCGCGGGAGCCGCTGAGCAGCGCTCAGAAGTAGTGCGCGAGCTGGCGCGCCGCGGCGAGGTTGGCGCTCTCCCCGAGCAAGCGGGGCAAGAGCACGGGCGCCGCGCTGACGCCGCGTAGCCGCTGCAGGGCCTCCTGCTGGATCGCCTCCCGGATGGCGCGCCGAGCGCCAGCGCGCAGCGCCTCACCGCCCGGGGCGGCCGAGGGCCGCGCCTCGAGCAGCCGCGCCCGCTCCTCCACGGAGAAGAGCTGCGTGAGCACCGCGTTGACGACCAGGCGCGCGAGCGGCAGCCCCAGCTCGTGCTCGAGCGCGTGGACGAGCTCCAGCGTCTCGTTGGTGGGCATGTCCTCCGGCAGGGTGACCACCACCACGCCGCTCTGTGCCGGATCTCGGAACATGGTCCACGCCGCCTCCGCGTCCCGCCGCAGCACCCCCGGCGGCGTCAGCTCCACCAAGATCTTCGGGACCCGCAGCATGTCGAGGCCGTGCCCCGTGGCGGGCGCGTCGAACAGGACGGTGTCGAAGCGCGGGCGCCCCGCGTCGTCCGTCTCCGTCGCGTGAAACCAGGCCTTGCCGAGCACCGCCCACTCCGACATCCCCGGGACCCCCGCGAAGAAGCCGCGGGTGTACTTGCTGTCGAACACCGCCTCGGTGAGCAGCCGGCTCTTGAGGATCATCGCCCCGTACTCCCGCAGCGCCTTGGCGGGCTCCGGCCGCACGCCCTGGACGTTGGGCGCGAGCTGGCTCAGCTCCGGGCCGAGCGGCGGCGCGTCGAACAGCTCGCTCAGCCGCTCCTTGGCGTCCGAGCTGACGACGAGCACCTTGCGGCCGCGAGCGGCGAGCGCCAGCGCGATGGCCGCGGTGGTGGTCGTCTTGCCCACGCCCCCCTTGCCGGTGACGAAGAGAAAGCGACGCGAGTCGAGCGGGCTCGAGGTGGTGGGCGAGGGGCTGACCACGATAGACTCCAGGCCGCTGCCATACGGGAGATCGCCGGGGGAAGGAAGGGCGCGGGGATTGGACGAGCCCGACTTTGCGTCTAAACCCAAGGGCGATGCGGTATCTAGCGAAGCTTCGGTACGGCGGGGGCCTCACGGCCGCCTTGGCGCTCGGCTGCCGGCCCACGGCGGCGCCCCCGGAGGCTAGCGCGAGCGCGACCCTGGAGCAGCCGACGCGCGCCGTGCCCAGCGCCACCGCGCCGCGCCCGGCGGCCATGAGCGGCCCCGTGCTCACCATCGAGGCGGGCAAGGGCGTCGGGCCCATCCGACTCGGGGCCACGGTGGCGACCATCGAGCGCTTGATGGACGCCAAGTGCGACGAGCTGAGCGACGCTCGCTGCCGGTTCATCGATCGGGCCGTGGACTTCGAGCTCGAGGGCGGCGTCACCGTCGCCATCGTCGTCTACCGCCCCGGCCGCGCCGCGGGCGAGGGTCGGGTCTACGGCTACTTCAACGGCGGCTTCCCGCCCGATCTTCGCCCCGGGATGACCCCCGAGGCGATGCAGGAGGGGCTCGGGAGACCCTCGCGCGTGGAGCGGCTCACGGCAGATCCGGACGGTGCGGTCGAGCGGCACTACTACCCAGGCCTGGTGCTCGACTACGACGCGCCCTCGCCCCCGCTGCTCGCCCTCGGGGCGGCGCGCGTCGTCCGGCGTCAACCCTGAGCTGCGCCTCACTGCTGCGCGGCGCGGCGCGCTCGGCGCCGCTCTTGGGCGAGCAGCTGCGCCACGAGCCGCTGCGCGTCCGCGTCATCCACCAGCGTCCAGCTGTCGTGCGCCGCGCGGTCCCCGGCGCACTCCAGCAAGATCTGCACGGCGCGCTCGGCGTCGATGGCCCCCACGTGGCGTCCGGGCAGCTCCACCACCGCCGTGCGCACGCGCAGCCCCTCCAAGGTGCTCAAGATCTTCTCGATGACGCCGCGGTAGACCCGCTCGTTGAAGTCCGCTCGGGCGCCGAGCCCAAACAGCAGCAGCTTGTCGAAGCGCAGCTTCGGGCGCCCCGGCGTGAGCAGCACCTCGCCGAGCTGCCCCGTGGCCCAGCCCCGCTGCAGGAGCCGCGAGAGGCGCCCGGAGAGGCGCCAATCCATCAGGCCCATCAGCCCCTGCGGCGGGCGCGCGTCCGAGAAGAAGCCCGCGACCACGACCTCGGTCGCCGCCTCGTCGAGGCGGCGCAGGCTCGGGCTGACGAAGCGCAGGTCCATGAGCTCTCTCAGCCGACCGAGGGAGGATCGAGCCGCCCCGCGTCGTCCGCCACGCGGCTGAGCACGCCGTTCACGAAGGCTCCGCTGTCTGCCGTGCTGAAGCGCTTGACCAGCTCCACCGCCTCGTCGATGACGACCGCGCGCGGCACCGCCTCACTGCACACCAGCTCCCACGTGGCGAGCCGCAGCACGCTCCGATCGATCCGCGTCATGCGCTCCAGGCGCCAGTTCTGGCTGGCGGCGCGCAGGCGCGCGTCGAGCTGCTCGAGCGCCCCCCTAACGCCGAAGACGATGGCGTCGGCGTAGGCGCGATCTTCGGCGTCACCCGGCATCTCTCGCCAGTACTCGCGGACCGCGTAGTCTACCGAGGCGCCGGACACCTCCAGCGAGTAGAGCATTTGAAGCGCCGCTTCACGGGCTGTCGTACGAGCACCCATAGACGTGCGCCACCTTGGAGGCGCCGCGCGCGAGAATCAAGTAGCGCGCGCTCAGCGCGCCGCGGCGGCGTCGATGGTCCGCAGCAGCGAGATCATCTCGAGGGCGGTGACGGCCGCCTCCGCGCCCTTGTTGCCCGCCTTGGTCCCGGCGCGCTCCACCGCCTGCTCGATGGTGTCGGTGGTGAGCACCCCGAAGATCACCGGCACGCCGCTGCCGAGCGCCGCGCTGGCGACGCCCTTGGCGGCCTCGCCCGCCACGTAGTCGAAGTGCGCCGTCGCGCCGCGGATCACCGCGCCGAGCGCCACGACGGCCGCGTACTGGCCAGACTGCGCGAGCCTGGCGCAGACGAGCGGCAGCTCCCAAGCGCCCGGCACGCGCGCCACGGTCACGTCGGCGTCCGCGACGCCGTGGCGCCGGAGGGCGTCGAGCGCGCCGTCGAGCAGCCGGTCGACGATGAACTCGTTGAACCGGGTCGCGACGAGCGCGACGCGCGCGCCCGGGGTAGCGACGAGCTGGCCCTCGAGGAGCCGGTGCGTGGAGGGGGACATCGCGCGGCACTCTAGCGAAGGCGCCGAGCCCCTGAGCACCTGACGTTTGCTCAGTGCCGCGAGGCGGGGGCGCGTGGGGGCGTGGGGCGGCGCCCTAGTCCTCGAAGGGCACCGTCTCGACCACGTCGAGCCCGTAGCCGCCGAGGCCGGCGATCTTGCGGGGGTTCTGCGTGAGCAGGCGGAGCTTCTGGAGCCCGAGATCTCGCAGCACCTGCGCGCCGAGCCCATACTCGCGGAGCGTCCCGCCGTGAGCGCGCGTCAAGGGCTCCGCGGCGTGCGGCGAGCTCTTGTGCTCGTGGTGACGCCGGATCATCCCTAGCTCCGCCCGCAGATCGCCCCGGGGCGGCAGATACACGATGACGCCTCGACCCTCGGCCTCGATGGCGTCGATGGAGCGGCGCAGCCGGTCGCCCCCCTCACTGGCGGTCGAGCTGAAGTTGTCGGCCAGCACCGAGCCGCCGTGCATCCGGCAGAGCGCCGGCGCGCCCTCGTCGAGTCGCCCCTTGTAGAGCGCGAGCAGCTGCCGCTCCTCCAGCGCGGACTCGTAGATGCGCGCCTGCCAGGGGGTGCCCGTGCGGTCGAGCACGATCTCCCCTTCTTCGACGACCTGGACGAGCTGCTCGGTCTGCAGCCGGTAGGCGATCATGTCCGCGATGGTGAGGATCCTCAGCCCGTGCTCGGCGGCGAAGCGCTCGAGATCCGGCATCCGCGCCATGGTGCCGTCGTCGTTCATGATCTCGCAAATGACGCCGCTCGCGTCACGACCGGCGAGCCGCGCGAGATCCACCGAGCCCTCGGTCTGGCCGGCGCGCACCAGCACGCCCCCGCTGCGCGCGCGCAGCGGAAAGACGTGCCCGGGGGTGACCAGCTCCGCCGGCGTCACGTCCGCTCGGATGGCCACTTGGACGGTGCGCGCTCGGTCGGCCGCGCTGATGCCGGTGGTGACGCCGTCCCGCGCCTCGATGCTGACGGTGAAGGCTGTCCCCAGGGGCGGGCCGCCGCGCCCCTTGGCGCCCGTCATCATGGGCAGCTCGAGCCGCTCCACCTGCGCCTCGGTCAGCGTCAGGCAGATGAGGCCGCGGCCGTGCTTCGCCATGAAGTTGATGGCCTCCGGGCTGACCAGATCGGCCGCCATCACCAGGTCCCCCTCGTTCTCCCGATCTTCGTCGTCCACCAAGATGACCATCTTGCCGGCGGCGATGTCTCTCAGCGCGGCGCGGACGCGCTCGAGCAGCGCGGGCTGGAGGTCGAGCGCGTGACGTGGGGTGCTGGGGCTAGCGGGGGTGGTCGTCATGGTGGTCTATCGATCGGGGTCTTGGAGCAGGCCGGCGGCGCGCAGGGCGTCCGTCAGGCCGCGAGCGGCGGGGGCCTCGGGGGCGCCCGTCTCGAGCCAGCGCGCCACGTAGCGCGCCACGAGGTCGACCTCCAGGTTGACCTCACCGCCCACCTGGAGGGCGCCCAGGCTGGTGACGGACTGCGTGTGCGGGATGAGCATGAGCTCGAAGCGCCGGCCCGTGACGGCGTTGACGGTCAACGAGACCCCATCGAGCGTGACCGAGCCCTTGGCGGCGATGAAGCGCTCGAGCCCGGCCGGCGCCTCGAAGCCCAGCGCCAAGGCGCGGCCGACGTCGCGGCGCTCCACGCAGCGCGCGCGGCCGTCCACGTGCCCACTCACCAGGTGCCCACCGAGGCGGTCCCCCGCGCGCAGCGCGCGCTCCAAGTTGAGCCGCGCGCCCAAGGCTAGCCGCCCGAGCGTCGTCTTCTCGGCCGTCTCCAGGGACAGCTCCGCGTCGAAGCCGCTGGCGTCGAAGGCGGTCACCGTCAGGCACACCCCGTCGATGGCGATGGACTCACCCAAGACGTAGGACGTGAACGGCGCGCGGACGCTCAGCTCGAAGCCCGGCCCGCGGCGTTGGCGACGCACCAGCGCTCCCTGAGCTTCGACGAGACCGGTGAACATGCGCCCGACACCTAGCGCTGCCTCGCCGCCGTGACCAGGCTTGCTCCCTCCTCCGGGTGCGTGCAGGCTGTCGAAGGTGAGCGCGCGCGCCCTGGCCCGGACCCTCGTGCTCGTCGGGCTCGGGGCCTGTGGGCCCAGCGTCTCGGCCATCTACGAGAGCAACGCGCGCTTCGAGCACTGTGAGCGGCTCGATCTAGACTCGGAGGTCGTGCCCTCCCACCGGCGGGCCTGCTGGGAGGAGTGGTCCCAGCGCTACACCGTGGGGCAGACCACCGATCGCTTCGAGCACGCGCGGCAGCGTATCGCGGCGCTCGACCGGGGCGAGACGGCCACGCTGCGGCTGGAGCTGACGGAGGACGCTGGCGCCGACGGCGCGACGCCCACGCGCGGGCTGGATCCGAGCCGCGCCCCCCCCTCGATCGCGCCCGTGTCCACGCCGAGCGCGTCCGCCACGGTTCCCGTCGCCGCCTCGGCCACGCCGAGCGCCCCGGAGCAGGGCTGCGAGCGCGCATGCCAGGACGCCGCCGCGCGCTGCCAAGACACATGTAGGGCGAAGGGGGATACGGTGTGCCAGCGCTGTGCGGTGGACTTACAGCGCTGTCAGGAGCGTTGTCCTCGCTGAGCCGCCTTCGCCCCACGCCGGCGCGCGGGTGGCGCTTGGTGCAAAGTTGACGGCCCGCCCCATCGGGCGCTAACGGAGCTTGACGGATGTCCCTCTTCGACCCGGTGCTTCGCCCGCCTGCCCCCAGTAGCCTGGCGAGCGCCACCCCGCTGCCCCGCGTGCTGCGCCCCCAGCGGGCGCTGCCGTCGGCGGCGGTCCGACCCACCCGGGCGGAGATCAACTTGGCCGCGCTGCGCCACAACCTCCGGGTGCTCCAGCGCGTCGCGGGCGGAGCGCGGGTCTGGTGCGTGCTGAAGGCCGACGCCTATGGCCACGGCGCCAAGGGCGTGGCCCGGACGCTCGAGCGCGCCGGCGCCAGCGGGATCTGCGTCGCCCTGCTGGAGGAGGGCATCGAGCTGCGCGAGGCCGGCATCCGCGTCCCCATCTTGGTGATGGGCGGCTACTACGGGCGGGCGTGGGGGGAGCTGCTCCACCACGAGCTGACCCCCATGGTGCATGACCTCAGCCAGATCGAGCCGCTGGCCGAGGAGGTCCGGTACTCCGGCGGGCGCCCCCTGCCCGTCCATTTGAAGGTGGACACCGGCATGGCGCGGCTCGGGCTCCGCGCTCCTGAGCTCACGGCGGCCGCCGCGCTGCTACGGGCGCACCCAGAGCTCCAGCTGGAAGGGCTGATGACCCACTTCGCCTGCGCGGACTCGAGTGACCCGGCGTCCCTCGACGAGCAGCTCGACCGCTTCGAGCTGGCCACGGCGACGCTCGCGGCCGAGGGGCTCGTGCCGCGGCTACGCCACGCCGCCAACAGTGCCGCCCTGCTCAGCTCGCCGCGCGCCACGCTCGACTGCGTGCGGGCCGGCATCGCGCTGTTCGGCGTGTCGCCCCGGCCCGGCATGACGACGGAGCTGCACCCGGTGATGCGCGTCCAGACGGAGCTCATCGCGATCCGGGAGCTCCAGCCCGGAGACGCCGTCGGCTACGGCTCCACCTGGCGGGCCACCCGTCGCTCACGGATCGCCACCCTCCCCATGGGCTACGCGGACGGGCTGAGCCGCTCGCTCTCGAACCAGGGGCACGTGCTCGTGCGCGGCCAGCGGGCGCCCATCGCCGGCACCGTGAGCATGGACTTGACCATGGTGGACGTCACCGACATCGAGGGGGCGCGCCCCGGTGACGAGGTGGTGGTGCTGGGGGAGCAGCACGGCAAGCTGGGCCACGACCGCATCACGGCCGAGGAGCTGGCGGGGCACTCCGGGAGCATCGCCTGGGAGGTGCTCACGCACATTTCCAGGCGTGTGCCCAGGTTTTACCGCGAGCCCTGAGGCGGCGGGCTCAGACCGGCGGCTCGCGCTCGCGCGCCATCAGGCGCCGCTCGTCCAGCGCCGCGGCGACCGGCGCCAGGCGCGGGTCACGCCGGATGAGCTCGAGCAGGGCCTGCATCGCGGTGCGGTACTCAGCGAGGGGGAGCTCTCCTCGGAGGAGCTGGACCCTCAGAAAGACGCCGGCGGTCTGCACCACGTCACAGAGACAGTAGTCACGCACCTCCGAGAGCCGCCCCCCGTGCACCAGGGGGCCGACGTCCTTGCCGTCCACGCCCACCTTGCCCGGCATCCCGCAGAGCTTGGCGATCACGTCGAGCCTGGAGGACCGGCTTGCACCGAAATCTGCAATATAATCCATTAGATCTAGATGGCCTTCGGCGCTGAAGCGGTAGCGGAGATCGCGGGCGCGGTAGTAATGCGCGAAGGGCACGGCGTGTCGCAGACAGCGCGCCGCGATGACCGGAAGATCGAAGCCCCGCCCGTTGAAGCTGACCAAGGTGGGGCGTTTGTCCGCGAGAAACCGCGAAAAATCCTCCAGCATGGCCGGCTCGTCCTTGTCCTCGCCCAGCACCCCGAGGCGTACGGGCAGGTGCTCCGCGTCGAGCAGGAGCGCGCCGATGACCACCACCTTGTGGTGGGGCGGCGCTGGCAGCCGCTCCAGCTCCGTGGTGGTGGCGATGGGCAGCTCCGCGTCCAGCACCGTCTCGATGTCGAGCACCAGGTAGCTCTTGGTCATGCCGCAGCATAGAGCCGCCGGTGCCTGCTTTCATGGGTAGAACTACCGGCCGGTCGGCCGGTGCGAGGAAGTTCTCCTCAAGTCATGTACTTGGTAGCGGTTTTCGGTCATGCTGGGCCGCCGCGGGGGCGCCCCGCGACAGGCTCGCCGCGGTCTCCCGCTGGCTGGGCAACCACCTTCTTCTTGTGCCGCGCTGGGCTCCAGCCCTGCGCCGGCTTTCCCGATCCATGAGCCGAAATATCCTGGTCATCAATTGTGATCTGCGCGAGACGCGGGTCGCGCTCATCGAAGATGGCGTCATCGCGGAGCTCTTCATCGAGCGCGCCAGCGCCCACGGCGCCCTTGGAAACATCGTCCTCGGTAAGGTGTCGCGGGTCCTGCCCGGGATGCAAGCCGCCTTCATCGACGTGGGGCTCGAGCGCGCGGCGTTCCTCCACGTCGAAGATCTCATCCGTCCGGACGACTTCGAGACCTACCTTGGCGCCCACGCGCGGGAGGACTCGGACGCCAACGAGCGCGGCGCCGGCGGGCGGCGTGAGCACGGGCACCACGCGCACGACGAGGACGGCGAGGACGGCGAGGACGACGAGGACGACACGCCCGCTGCCGCGCCAGAGGACGCCGTGGAGCTCGAGGCCGAGCCCCCGCCGGTCGTCACGAGCGTCGCGACCCCACGGCCGCGTCGGACGGTGGTCGCGCCTGCCCCCACGACCGCGGAGGGGCCCGACCCCGGCGCTGAGGGTGCCGTGAGCTCTACCGCGCCGGACAGCGACGACTCGCCGGACAGCGACGACTCGCCGGACAGCGACGACTCGCCGGACAGCGACGACTCGCCGGACAGCGACGACTCGCCGGACAGCGACGACTCGCCGGACAGCGACGACTC
>WBZO01001078.1_pt1 | contig 41660 bp, 41 predicted proteins | sample 5204261 | NCBI WGS metagenome assembly WBZO01 (sample SAMN12412400, study PRJNA552823) | activated sludge metagenome | isolation source: activated sludge from anammox sidestream of wastewater treatment plant... | place: USA: North Carolina | collected 2017-09
GCCCTTCATCCGGAACCTGTTCTCACTGGATCCGACGCACCGCGATCGCCTGCGCCAGATGCGACTGACCGTCTAGGGCTGCCCCTCGTCGAGGCCGATGGCGGCCGCAAGCCGCTTCACCGCCCGTGACACGGTCATGCGTGCGGCGTCCGGGCTGGCCTTGCCGAGCTTCTGCGCAATCTCCTCGAAGGAGTGCCGGTGCTCGAGCCGGAAGATGATCGCCATGCGATCCGATGGCTTGAGGGTGCGGAGCGCGGCCAGGTAGCGCTCGGATCGCTCCTTCAGAATCAGCTCCTCGAGCGGTGAGTAGCCGCCGTCGTGGAGCGACTCGGGCAGCTCCTCGCCCACGCCCCGGCGCGACACGCGACGCACTTCGTCCCGGATCCGGTTCCGCACCGACTCGCGCAGGTACTTCTGCATGCCGTCGACGGAACGGTGCTCGAAGTGTTCCACCCGCGCCAGTGCACGGAGCACGGCGTCCTGGACGACGTCTTCGGTGTTCGCTCCCGCCCTCGCGTAGTGCGGCAGGCGCCCACGGGCCCAGCGCTTCAGCGGACCGACGGTCCGTTCGATGAGTACGCGGGCGGCCTCCCCGTTGCCTTCACGGGCGCGCTCGAGTACGTCCAGCGTTGAATCGAACGCCGGATCCGAGTCCGGATCGGTCGGCACGCCATCCGCGGCTGCCTTCGCGTCGTCGGGGTTCACCTTGGTTCCTGGTTGAGTCCTGGGGACGGCGACATCTTAGCCCAGTCCGTATCCCTCTGACATGCGCGCCGACCGGATCGGTCGTCCATGCGCGTCTACGGTCGAGCCCGCTCGCGACGACTGCCGGGAATCCGGCGCCAGCGCAAACCCGGCCGTTGGAGTGGCGCGCAATCACAGGTGATTTCACGGCGGCACACCCCTCGCATTCCACCTCGGCAGCATGGCTACACCGGCCCCCGTCATACCGGCCGCGCGCGACAACCGGCTCAAGATGCTCGACGCGGCCATGAAGCGGCACCGCCATCAGCCCGACGCGCTGATCGAGGTTCTGCATACCGCGCAGGAACTGTTCGGCTACCTCGACCTCGACTGCCTGAAGTACGTGGGCCGCTGCCTGAAGGTGCCACCCAGCCGCGTCTACGGCGTGGCGACCTTCTACAACATCTTCTCGCTCAAGCCGCGCGGCCGGCACACGTGCGTCGTGTGCATGGGTACGGCCTGCTACGTCAAGGGAACCGCGGCCATCCTCTCCGCGATTCAGCGCGAGCACGCGCTCGAGGTGGGTGGCACGACGCCCGACGGCGAGCTCTCGCTCGTGACGGCCCGGTGCCTCGGCGCCTGCGGACTGGCCCCCGCGCTGGTGCTGGACAACGAGATCAGCGGTGGCATGACGCCGGAGGCGGCCCTCGCCCGCCTTGCGGCCTGGACGAACCATGGCGCCTGACGAACTCGCCGCACTCCGCGATCGCGAACTGGCGGCACGGGCCGCCCAGACCTGCCGCATTGCCGTCTGTTCGACAGCCGGCTGCCTGTCGGTCGGCGGCGCCACCGTGAAGGACGCGTTCAGCAGCGCCGTGTCCGCCGCCGGTCTCGATGCGTCGGTGCGCGTGCTGGGCACCGGCTGCCTGGGGCTGTGCCACGCCGGCCCGCTGGCGCGGATTGAACTCGCCGATGCGCCGCCAGCGATCTACGAACGGGTCACCCCGGCACTCGCGATGGCCATCGTCAGCGGGATCGTGCCCCGCTCACTGCCGACAGCCCAGCAGTGCGACATGGCGCGGCCCTTCTTCACCAGCCAGTACCGCATCGTCACGTCGGATGCCGGCAGCGTGGATGCCGAGCGGGTCGAGGACTACATCGCGGCCGGTGGCTACGCGGCACTCGAGCGTGTGCTGACGGAGATGCAGCCTGAGGAGGTGGTCCGCGAGGTCACGACCAGCGGGCTTCGCGGTCGTGGCGGCGCCGGCTACCCCACGGGCCTCAAGTGGAGCACCGTGGCCAAGGCCGCCGGGCCCGGCAAGTTCGTGGTATGCAATGCCGATGAGGGCGACCCTGGCGCCTTCATGGACCGCAGCGTGCTCGAGGGCGATCCGCACCGCGTGCTCGAGGGGATGGCCATTGCCGCCTTCGCGGTCGGCGCCGAGCAGGGCTACATCTACGTCCGGGGTGAGTACCCCCTGGCCATCACCCGGCTCAAGACCGCCATCAGGCAGGCGGAGCGGCTGCAGCTCCTCGGTCACCGGATCCTCGATACGCCGTTCAACTTCCGGATCGACCTCCGCATGGGGGCGGGCGCGTTCGTCTGCGGCGAGGAGACGGCACTGATCGCCTCCATCGAGGGCAGGCGCGGCACGCCGCGGCCGCGACCGCCCTTCCCCGCCCAGTCCGGTCTCTGGGGCCGACCCACGCTGATCAACAACGTGGAGACGTACGCGAACATCGCCCCCATCATCCTCCGCGGCGGCGAACACTTCGCGGCACTGGGCACGGCTCACAGCAAGGGCACCAAGGTCTTCGCGCTGGCAGGACGGATCGTGAACACGGGCCTGGTGGAAGTGCCGATGGGCATGCCCCTGCGCGAGATCATCTTCGACATCGGCGGAGGGATCCCGAACGGGCGCACGTTCAAGGCCGCACAGACCGGCGGTCCATCCGGCGGTTGCATCCCGGCCGCGCACCTGGATCTGCCGGTCGACTACGAGGCGCTGGCCGGCATCGGCTCGATCATGGGCTCGGGCGGCCTGATCGTCATGGACGACACCTCCTGCATGGTCGACGTCGCGCGCTACTTCATGGAGTTCTGCCGCGACGAGTCCTGTGGCAAGTGCATCCCGTGCCGGGCCGGCACCGTGCAGATGCACGACCTCCTCACCCGCATGACGCAGGGGCTCGGTTCCGAACGCGACCTGGTCCTGCTCGAGCAGCTCGCCGAACTGGTGACCCACACCAGCCTCTGCGGCCTTGGCCAGACGGCCGCCAACCCGGTGATGAGCACACTCCGCCACTTCCGCGAGGAGTACATGGCGCACATCCACGACAAGGTCTGCCCGGCTGGCGTGTGCCCCATGCAGGGGGAGGCATCACGATGAGCGTCACGACCCTCACCATCGACGGCCGGATGGTCTCGGCCGCCGAGGGCGCCACCATCCTGAGCGTGGCGCGGGAACATGACATCCACATCCCCACGCTCTGCCATCTCGACGGGCTGTCCGAGCACGGCGCCTGCCGGCTCTGCCTCGTGGAGGTGCAGGGCTCCCGCAAGCTGCACGCCGCGTGCATGACACCGGCCAGCGAGGGCATGGTCGTCACCACCGACTCCGAACGCCTGCGGACGTACCGCCGGCAGATCGTGGAGCTGCTGCTCGCCGAGCGCAACCACGTCTGCTCGGTGTGCGTGGCGAACCGCCGCTGCGAGCTGCAGGACCTCGCGGTCTCGATGGGGCTGCACCACGTGCGGTACGAGCCGCAGGCGCCGCAGCTCTCGATGGACGCCTCCCACCCGCGCTGGATCCTCGACCACAACCGCTGCGTGCTCTGCACCCGCTGCGTCCGGGTGTGTGACGAGATCGAGGGCGCGCACACGTGGGACGTCATGGGCCGGGGTCGCGAGACGCTCGTCATCAGCGACATGAACGAACCCTGGGGCCAGTCCGGGTCGTGCACCGGCTGCGGCAAGTGCGTGCGCGTCTGCCCGACCGGTGCGCTCTTCGAGAAGGGCACGACCGCCACCAACAAGGATCCGCATTTCGTGACCTACCTGCGGATGGCGAGGGAGCAGAAGCTGTGGAACCGGTGAACCTTCCGCGCGTCGCCACGGTGTGGCTGGGTGGCTGCTCGGGCTGCCACATGTCACTGCTCGACATGGACGAACGGCTGCTGGACCTGGCCGGCCGCATGGAGCTGGTCTACAGCCCGCTCATGGACATCAAGCAGTTCCCCGAGGGCGTGGACATCACCCTTGTGGAAGGCGCGGTCGCAAACGAGGACAACGCGCGCATGCTCCGTCTCGTACGCGAGCGCACCGGCATCCTCGTCGCCTTCGGCGACTGCGCGGTGGCCGGCAACGTGACGGCGCTTCGCAACCCCGCCGGAGCGCCCCTGGCGGTGTTGCAACGCTCCTACGGCACCGACGCTGCGCGCATGCCGGGCCTGCCTGCGCCGCAGGCCGAGGTGCCCCCGCTCGAACCGCGCGTCACCAACCTGCGCGCCCTGGTGCCGGTCGATTACTACCTCCCCGGCTGCCCACCATCGGCCGACCTCATCTTCTTCGTGCTCAGCGAACTGGTGGCCGGGCGCACGCTGGACCTGCAGAGCCGCGCGAAACTCGGTTGAAGGACACGGGCATGAGCCAGACGATCACCATCGAACCGGTCTCCCGCGTGGAGGGCCACGCCAAGATCACCATCCAGCTCGACGATGCCGGCCAGGTCCGCGACGCGCGGTTCCACGTGCTCGAGTTCCGAGGGTTCGAACGGTTCTGCGAGGGGCGGCACTTCCAGGAGATGCCGGCCATCACGTCGCGCATCTGCGGCATCTGCCCCGTGAGCCACATGCTGGCATCGGCCGATGCCGGTGACCGGCTGCTCGCCGTGGAGATTCCCGACACGGCGCTGCTGCTCCGCCGCGTGGTGAACCTCGCCCAGATCGTCCAGTCGCATGCGCTGAGCTTCTTCTACCTGTCGTCGCCCGACCTGCTGCTCGGCTACGACGCCGACCCGGCCATTCGCAACATCCTCGGGGTTGCGGCGGCCCACCCCGAACTGGCACACCGTGGCATCAGGCTGCGGCAGTTCGGGCAGTCGGTCATCGAGGCCATTGCCGGCAAGCGCATTCACGCGTCGTGGGCCGTTGCCGGCGGCGTGAACGCCCCGCTGGCCAGCGCCGCGCGCGACCGGATTCTGGCCGGCCTGCCCGAGGCGCTCGACACGGCACGGGCCACGCTCGAGTGGTTCCAGCGCTCGCTCGACAGCCATGCCGAGGAGGCGCGGACCTTCGGCCACTTCCCGACGCTGTTCATGGGCATGGTGACGCCCGACGGATCGCTCGACACCTACGGCGGCCGCCTGCGCATCATGGACGCGGCCGGTACCATCGTGGCGGATCAGCTCGACGCCAAGGCCGCCCGCGCGCTCCTGGACGAGGAGGTCCACAACTGGACCTACCTGAAGTCGCCCTACTACAAGCCGCTCGGGCCGGAAGCCGGGGCCTACCGGGTGGGGCCGCTCGCACGGCTGAACGTGGCCGACCGTTGCGGGACGCCGCTCGCCGACGCCGCGCTCGCACATTTCCGCACGCTGGCCGCCGGTCCCGTGCTCGGGTCGTTCCACTACCACTACGCACGCCTGATCGAGATCCTCTTCGGTCTCGAGCGCATCGGTGAGCTGCTGCAGGACGGCGACGCGCTGGGCACCGACGTGCTCGCCCGCGCCAGCCGCAACCGCCTGCACGGCGTAGGCATGTCGGAGGCGCCGCGCGGCACCCTCTTCCACGACTACACCGTGGACCACGACGGCGTCCTCACCGCGGTCGACCTCCTCATCGCCACGGGCCAGAACAACCTGGCCATGAACCGGGCCGTCACGCAGATCGCGCGGGCCTACGTCGCCCACGACCGGCTCTCGGAGGGGTTCCTCAACAGGGTGGAGGCAGGCATCCGCGCCTTCGACCCCTGCTTGAGCTGCTCCACCCACGCCGCCGGCACCATGCCGCTCGTCGTCGAACTGCGCGCGGCCGACGGCACGCGGCTCGACACCCTGGCACGCACATGACCCCGCTGGTCGTCGGCATCGGCAACCCGCTGCGGGGCGACGATGGCGTCGGCTACGTGGTAGCGGGACGCATTGCGGAGCACAGGCCCGATATCGAGGTGGTGATGACACACCAGCTGGTACCGGAGCTGGTGGCCTCCATCACGGCGGCGAGGCTGGTCGTCTTCGTCGATGCCGCCGCGGGCGGCACGCCGGGCGACGTCCGCTGTGCCGGCGTCCATGCCGGGCGGTCCGCCGGCGGCAGTGGACACCGGCTGACGCCCGCCACCCTCATGGCGCTTGCGCTCGAGACCACGGGCGCCGCTCCACAGGCCTGGCTGGTCACCATCCACGCCTCGTCGTTCGACATCGGCAACCCGCTGTCGCACGCCGTTGAACAAGCACTTCCCACGGCGATCGACACGGTGCTGTCGCTGCTCCCGGAGTGATGGGCTGACGCTCGGCCTGCGCGGCCCCGTGCTATGTTCGTCTGCGGAGTCGCAGCAGGAGCATGGCCATGACACATTCCACGCGCGCGGCGCTCGCGGCCTTCGCGGTCGCCGCCCTCACCGTCCTTCCCGTCACTGCCCAGTGGCAGCCCGTCGACCGGCTCGACCCGGAGACGGTCTACCGCATCAAGGAGGAGGGCCTCCAGCGCTCGAAGGTGATGGAGCTGGCGAGCTACCTGACCGACGTCTACGGTCCTCGGCTCGCGGGATCGCCCGAGTACACGGCCGGGGCCGACTGGGCACGGACGACGATGACCGACTGGGGCCTCACCAACGTGCACACCGAGGCCTTCCCGTTCGGTCGCGGCTGGCAGAACCGGAAGATGTTCGCGCAGGCGGTGGCGCCCGTGAACTACCCGCTCATCGCCTATCCGAAAGCCTGGACGCCCGGCACGCGCGGGCTCGTCAGCGGTGAGGCGGTGCTGGTCACCATCGACTCGGAATCCGACTTCGCCACCTGGAAGGGCAAGCTCAAGGGCAGGTTCGTGCTCGCCCAGCGTGCGCGCGACATCCAGCCGCGCTTCGCGCCGCAGGCCAGCCGTCACACGGAGTCGGAGCTGGAGGCACTCACCCGCATGCCACAGCGGCGAGGCGCTCCGGCGGGCGGTCCGCCGCCCGGCGGCCAGGCGACGCGCAACCTTCAGGCCGCCACGATGAAGTTCTGGCTCGACGAAGGCGTCCTGGCCGTGCTCGAGCCGAGCCGCGGCGACGGCGGCGGCACGCTCTTCGTGCAGAGCGGGGGTTCCCGCAACGCGTCGGATCCGCCGGTGCCGGCGCAGGTGGTGCTCGCCACCGAACACTACAACCGCATCGTCCGCACGCTGGAGAAGAAGATCCCGGTCACGCTCCAGATGGACATCGACAACCAGTTCCTGGACGGCAGCACCGACAGCTTCAACGTGATCGCGGAGATACCGGGAACCGACAAGGCGGATGAAGTGGTGATGCTCGGCGGGCACTTCGACTCGTGGCACACAGGCACGAGCGCCACGGACAACGCGGCCGGCTCGGTGGTGATGATGGAGGCGATGCGTATCCTCAAGACCGCCGGGATCCCCCTTCGCCGGACCGTGCGGCTTGCACTCTGGGGCGCCGAGGAGCAGGGGCTCATCGGTTCGCGCGCCTACGTGCGCGAGCACTTCGGCGATCCGGCCACCATGCAGCTGAAGCCGGAGCACGCGAAGCTCTCCGGCTACTTCAACGTGGACAACGGCACGGGCCAGATCCGCGGCGTCTACCAGCAGGGAAACGAGGCGATCGGGCCGATCTTCACGTCGTGGATGGAACCGTTCCGCAACATGGGCATGACCACGGTGACCATCCGGAACACGGGCGGCACGGATCACCAGGCGTTCGATGCGGTCGGTCTCCCCGGCTTCCAGTTCATCCAGGACGACCTGGAGTACGACACCCGGACGCACCACTCGAACATGGACGTCTACGAGCGGCTGCAGCCGCAGGACCTGATGCAGAACGCGGTGATCGTCGCCTCGTTCGTGGCGCAGGCGGCCAATCGCGATCAGCTGCTGCCGCGGAAGCCACTGCCGAAGGCGCCGGCCAGGCGGTCGACCGCCCAGCAGTAGGCTCGCGTCAGCCCTTGACGATGTAGTGCTTCTTCGCCAGGAGGGTGCGCAGCCGCTCGCGGTGCTCCCCCTGCAGTTCCACGGTGCCGTCCTTGACGGCACCGCCCGTCCCGCACGCTCGTTTCAGTTCGGCACACAGATCCCGCAGGAACGGCTCGTTGGCCGGCAGGCCGTCGACCACGGTCACGGTCTTGCCGCCGCGTCCGGACTTCTCCATCCGGAGCCTGGCGGTCATCCTCGACGGGAGCGCCGCCGGGGCGGACGCCTGGCGGCTGCACACGCAGCGGTCGGCGGGCCAACCGCAGGTGGGACACGTGTCGCCGCCGGTCGAGTACACGAGGCGCGCGTTCAACCGGTCGGTCATGCCCGCGCCCCGAGGTCGACGTGGCGCACCTCGCGGTAGGCGCGCGTCAGCTCGCCACGCATGTCGGGGTGGGCGATCGAGATGAGCCGCTCCGCCCGCTCTCGCAGGCTGCGGCCGAACAGGTTGACGGCGCCGTACTCGGTGGCCACCCAGTGCACGTGCCCACGCGTGGTGACCACGCCCGCTCCCGGCTTCAGGGCCGGGACGATGCGGGAGACGGTGCCGCGGGCGGCGGTCGCGGGAAGTGCAATCACCGGCACACCGTCGCGCGAGAGCGCCGCGCCGCGGATGAAGTCCATCTGGCCGCCAATGCCCGAGTAGATCCGGTGCCCGATCGAGTCGGCGCAGACCTGCCCTGAGATGTCGACCTCGAGCGCGGAGTTGATCGCCACCACCCGGTCGTTGCGGCGGATGATGGCGGTGTCGTTCGTGCGGTCGCACGGGTGGAACTCGACGAACGGGTTGTCGTGCACGAAGTCGAAGAGCGCCCGTGAGCCGTTCACGAAGCTCGTGACCGTACGTCCCTTGTGCACGTTCTTGAGCCGGTTGGTCACGGCGCCGCTCTTGATCAGGGCCATGACGCCGTCCGAGAACATCTCGGTGTGAACGCCCAGGTCCTCCTTGCCCCCGAGGCGGCGGAGCACCGCGTCGGGAATGGCGCCGATGCCCATCTGCAGCGTGGCGCCGTTCGGCACCAGTTCGGCCACGTGGGCACCGATCTGATCCTCGGTCGCGTTCGGCTCGGCCGGATCGTGGGCGTGCAGCGCGTGGTCGGTATGGATGAAGGCCGCAAGCCGATCGAAGGGCACGAGCGTATTGCCGTGCGTCCGCGGCATCTCTTCGTTGATCTCGGCCACCACCAGCCTCGCCGCCCTGGAGGCGGCGAGCGCCGCATCGACCGACGTGCCGAGCGTGCAGTAGCCATGCCGGTCAGGCGGCGACAGCTGCAGCAGCGCCACGTCGAGCGGGATGAGGCCCGACTCGAAGAGCGACGGAATGTCCGACAGGAAGACGGGCATGAAATCCGCCCGCCCCTCGTCTACCGCAGTCCGCAGCGGCGGCCCCGTGAACAGCGACACCGAGAAGAACCGCCCCTCCTGCCCCGCCTCGGCAAACGGCGCCGGGCCGGCGGTGTGCAGGTGGTAGATCGTGACGTTCTCGAGATCCGTCCGTCGCGCCAGCGCGTCGATGAGGTGCGTGGGTGTGGCCGCCGCGCCGTGGATGAAGATGCGCATGCCGCTCGTCACGCACGCGACCGCCTCGTCTGCGCTGCGGGCCTGGTGGGTCCAGTCGGCCGTCATGCGTCCAGTGTACCAGCGTGCCCGCGCCCGGGCGCGCCGCCGTTCACGCGTCCAGCTGCCGCACGGGACGGACCTCCACGCTGCCCTCGCGCGCCGGGGGGATCTTGGCCGCCAGTTCGAGCGCCTCGTCGAGATTCGCGGCGTCGATCAGGTAGAACCCGGCGAGCTGCTCCTTCGTTTCCGCGAACGGGCCGTCGGTCATCACGGCACGACCGCCGCGCACGCGCACGGTTGTCGCCGTCTCGATCGGCTGCAGCGCTTCGGCCGCCAGCAGCACGCCGCGCTCGCGCATGCCGGTGCCGCAGGCCATGCACTCGCTGTCGTCGACGGCCCGCAGTTTCGCGGCTTCCAGGTAGACAAGGCAGAGGTACTTCATGATTCGTAAACTGGTGAACTGGTTAATGGGTGAACGGCTGGCATCACCGGAGTTCCGCCAGTCGTCGGGTCAGGAAGCGTCGTTCGGGCTCCTGTCGCGTGAGCGCCAGCGCGCGTGCGTACGACGCGCGTGCCTCGTCGGTCCGGCCGAGCCGGCGGCACAGGTCTGCGTGCGCCGCATGGAGCAACCGGTAATCCTTGAGCTCTCCCCGATCGCGCATGCCCTCGATCAGCGCCAGACCGGCGGCCGGGCCGTCGCGCATGGCCACGGCCACCGCCCTGTTCAGGAACACCACGGGCGACGGCTCCACCCGGAGCAGCACGTCGTAGAGCCCGACCACTTCGGCCCAGTCGGTCTCATCGGCTGTCCGCGCGTGGGCGTGCAGTGCGGCAATGGCCGCCTGCAGCGTATAGGGTCCGATGCGCCGCGACGCCAGGGCCCGTTCGACCAGCCCGACCCCTTCGGCAATCTGCTGCTGGTCCCACAGGGTCCGGTCCTGCTCGTCCAGCAGCACCAGGTCGCCGTCGGGATTCGTCCGGGCAGCCCGCCTCGACTCGTGCAGCAGCATCAGCGCGAGCAGCCCCATGGCCTCAGGCTCCGGCAGCAGTTCCACCAGCAGGCGGCCCAGCCGGATCGCCTCGGTTGCGAGGTCGTGGCGCACCACGCTCGCACCGGATGATGCCGCGTAGCCTTCGTTGAAGACGAGATAGACGACCCGCAGCACCGCATCCAGGCGGGCCGGCAGTTCGGTGCGTCCCGGCACCTGGTACGGAATCTTCGCGGTCCGAATCTTCCCCTTCGCGCGCACGATCCGCTGGGCCAGGGTCGGTGCCGGGGTCAGGAACGCCCTGGCGATCTCTTCCGTGGTCAGCCCGCACACCTCGCGAAGCGTCAAGGCAATCTGTGCGTCCTCGGACAGCGCGGGATGACAGCAGGTGAAGATCAGGCGGAGCTGGTCGTCCTCCACGGCCTCCACGTCGGCCCACGCCAGCGGATCGGTAGAGGCCAGTTCGGCCGGATCGCCGACAGAGTCCAGCGGGTCGAACCGCTTCTGCCGCCGCATGCCGTCGATCGCCTTGAAGCGGCCGGTCGACACGAGCCAGGCGCGGGGGTTGGACGGCACCCCCTCGCGGGGCCATTGCTCGAGTGCGGCGCGCACCGCGTCGTGAAGCGCCTCCTCGGCACGGTCGAAGTCGCCCAGCAACCGGATCAGGGTGGCCAGCACGCGGCGCGACTCGGCCTGGTAGATGGCCGCGATCTGCGCGGAGATCTCAGGGGCTGTCACGACGACCGCCATCGCCCCTGGACGCTGGGATGTCCGTGGCATCGTCTGCCGCCGTGGCGCATCTGCAGGATCGTATCGTTCCTCAGGAGGTGGTCGAACGGTCAGGGTCTGAATCGACAGGCTCGAAGCCCCGGCACGTGAGCACCGGGAGCATCGGGTACTTCGGGAAGCGGGGGTCCACCTGCGAGCGACCGCAGAGCTGGTACAGCCGACTGCGGGACGAGGGCACCACGCGGTTCCAGCGGCACCGGGCGCACAGCCCTGGCGGGGTCGCCGGGACCGATTCAGCCGGCATCGTCTTCCGTGCTCAACGCGGCAGGTGCACCGACATCAGCACGAGCGTCCCGTCGATCTGCGTGAACCAGTGCGGGGTCTTCTCGGGCACCATCACCCAGTCGCCGGCGGTGATGCGGCGCGGCGTCCCGCCGTCGATCCCGCTGCCGCTCGCATTGGCCGCGTTGGTGCGCCGTTCGTTCTGCAGCGTTCCGCCCGTGACCACCGTGCCGGCGCCCTCGATCACGTAGAACATCTCGGCGTCCTTGTCGTGCGTCGACGCCGGGGCCGGCACGCTGCCGACGCGGTACTCCAGATTGGCGTTGAACGGGGCCAGCGACACGATCGGCTGCACGAAGTTCGCCTGATCCGGCTTGCGCTCCGCCTTCGCCTTCGCAATCAGCGCCTTCACGTCCGCAGACGAGGCGAAGAGCTTTGGGGCGGGCGGCGACTGCGCCTCGAGCCCGATCCCCGCCGTCAACATTGCACCTGCCAGCGCGCTTGCCATCATCACTCGTCGCGTACGCATGAGTTCCTCCCCAGGCACGCTCGCATTGTACCCGAGCGCTCACCGGCCTCCGGGGGGAGTGAGGCCGCGAGGACACGACGGGTGATTCCGGCCGGCGTGCACCGCACGACGTGTCATGATGGTCGGATGTCTGCAACACCAGCGCCCGTCACCTTCGCTTCCCTTGGCCTCGCTCCCTCCCTCGTCGACGCCGTTGGCGCGCTCGGCTACGAAGAGCCCACGCCGGTCCAGCGTGAGACCATCCCGCCGCTGCTCGAGGGACGCGACCTGCTCGGCCAGGCCGCGACCGGCACGGGCAAGACGGCGGCCTTCGCCCTGCCGATGCTCCACCGCCTGATGACCGACCGGCCTGCGCCGCGCCAGACCTGCGGTGTGGTGCTCGTGCCGACGCGCGAACTCGCCATGCAGGTGGCCGAGGCCCTGCACAAGTACGCCCGCGGCAGCGGCATCACGGTGCTGCCGCTCTACGGTGGTGCCCCGATGCACCAGCAGATTCGGGCGCTCGAACGTGGCGCGCACGTGGTCGTGGCCACGCCGGGCCGGGCGCTGGATCACCTGCGCCGCGGCACGCTGAAGCTCGATGCCGTGCGCTTCCTGGTGCTCGACGAAGCCGACGAGATGCTCGACATGGGCTTCGCCGAGGACCTCGACCAGATCCTGCAGGAGACCCCGGAGACGCGGCAGACGGCGCTCTTCTCCGCCACGATGCCGGCGCGCATCCTCTCGATCGCCGACAGGCATCTGCGCAATGCGGCCCGCATCACCATTGCGCGCGAGAAGCCGGCGGCCGGCGCCCTCCCGCGCATCCGCCAGGTGGCCTTCATCGTCGCGCGGGCTCACAAGTCGGCGGCCCTCACCCGGATTCTCGACATGGAGGATCCGGCGGCCACCCTCGTCTTCTGCCGCACGCGGCTGGAGGTGGACGAACTGGTGGAGCGGATCGCGGCGCATGGCCAGCGGGTGGAGGCGCTGCACGGCGGGATGACGCAGAAGCAGCGCGACAAGGTGATGGGCCTGTTCCGCCAGCAGAAGGCCGACCTGCTCGTCGCGACCGACGTGGCGGCGCGGGGGCTCGACATCGAACACCTGACGCACGTGGTCAACTACGACGTGCCGGCGTCCGCTGAGGTGTACCTGCACCGGATTGGCAGGACCGGCCGCGCAGGGCGTGGCGGCGTCGCGATTACTCTGGCGGAGCCGCGCGAGCACCGGCTCCTGCGGGTGATCGAGCAGTTCACCAAGGCACGCATCGAGGTCTCCACGGTGCCGACCGTGGCCGACCTGCGGGCGCGCCGGCTCGACCTCACGCGCGCCGCGCTGCGCGAGCGGCTCCTGGCCGGTGGTTTCGACGGCGTGCGGGTCGTGATCGAATCCCTCAGCCAGGAGTTCGACATCGTCGACATCGCATCGGCGGCGGTGCAGATGGCGCACGACGAGGCTGGAGGAGAGGCCGACGACCGAGAGATTCCGGCGATCGACATGAGCAGGAAGCCGGCTCCGGCGCCCCGACCGGGCATGGCGGCGCGGCCGCGCGGGAAGGGTGCACCGGCCGACGAGCCGCGGCTCGTGCGTCCGCACCGCCGCGCGGAGGGTGACGGCCGGATCATCCGGCTGTTCGTGGGGGCCGGGCGGCACTCGGGGATCAGGCCTGGCGACCTCGTGGGGGCGATCACGGGCGAGGCCGGCATCGACTCGTCGGCGCTCGGCACCATCGAGATTGGCGACAAGTTCTCGCTGGTGGAGGTGCCCGAGGCGATGGCCGACGACATCATCACCGCCATGCGTGCGGCGACCATTCGCGGCCGGAAAGTGCAGTTCCGGCGCGAACGGTTCTGACGGCAGGTCAGCCGCGGAGCTTGGCGAAGGCGGCGGCCATCGACGTGGATGGCGCCGCGGCCTTCGGCGGCTCCTGCGGACGCGCCTGCGGACGCTGGGGACCGCGCGGTCCACGGTCGCGGGCCGCCGCAGACGGCCCCTGAGCGCCTGAGGGCACCGGTTCCTGGAGCTTCATGGTGAGCCCGATGCGCTTGCGCTTCAGGTCCACCTCGAGCACCTTCACCTTCACGATCTGGCCTGCCTTGACCACCTCGCGCGGGTCCTTCACGAAGCGATCGGCGAGCTGCGACACGTGCACGAGCCCGTCCTGGTGCACGCCGATGTCGACGAACGCGCCGAAGTTCGCGACGTTGGTGACCACGCCCTCGAGCAGCATCCCGGGCTGCAGGTCGGCCAGCTGCTCCACACCGTCCTTGAACGACGCGGTCCTGAACTCCGGTCGAGGGTCCCGCCCCGGCTTCTCCAGCTCCAACAGGATGTCCTTCACCGTCGGCACGCCGAACTGGCTGTCGGCGAAGTCCTCGGGCTTCAGCGTGCGGATGATGGCCCCCTTGCCGATGATCTCGCCCACGCCCACGCCAGTGCGGGCGAGGATGCGTTCGACCACCGGGTACGCCTCGGGGTGCACCGCCGACGCGTCGAGCGGGTTGTCTCCGTTCGTGATACGGAGGAAGCCGGCGGCCTGCTGGAACGTGCGGTCGCCCACGCGGGGCACCTTCAGGATCTGGCGCCGGTTGCGGAAGGGGCCGTTCTCGTCGCGGAACGCCACGATGTTCTTCGCGATCGACTCCGACAGGCCGGAGATCCGCGCCAGCAGCGGGACGGAGGCCGTGTTCACGTCGGCACCGACGGCGTTCACGCAGTCCTCGACCACTGCATCGAGCTTGCGTGCGAGCAGCAGCTGGCTCACGTCGTGCTGGTACTGCCCGACCCCGATGGCCTTCGGCTCGATGCGCACCAGTTCGGCCAGGGGATCCTGCAGGCGGCGCGCAATGGACACGGCCCCGCGCAGCGACACGTCGAGGTCCGGGAACTCCTTCGCCGCCAGTTCCGAGGCGGAGTACACGGAGGCGCCAGCTTCGGAGACCACGATCTTCGTCAGCCCCAGTTCGGGGTGCCGCTTCATCAGGTCGGCGGCCAGCCTGTCGGTCTCGCGGGACGCGGTGCCGTTGCCGATGGAGACGAGCTGTACCGCGTGCCGGGCGCAGAGCGAAGCCAGGGTGCGCAGCGACCCTTCCCAGTCCTGGCGCGGCTCGTGGGGGTAGATGGTCGAGGTCTCGAGCAGGCGGCCCGTGCCGTCCACCACCGCCACCTTCACGCCGGTCCGTATGCCGGGGTCCAGCCCCATGGTGACCCGCTGGCCCGCCGGTGCGGCCAGCAGCAGGTCGTGCAGGTTGGTGCCGAACACCCTGATGGCTTCGGCCTCGGCCTGCTCGCGCAGGCGGTTCTCGACCTCGAGTTCCAGGTGCACCGCCATCTTGAACTTCCAGGTCCACCGCACCGTCTCGCGCAGCCACCCGTCGGCAGGCCGGCCCTTCTCCTCGATGCCGACGCGCGCGGCGATGCGCCGCTCGGGCTCGGTGGGACCGGCCTGGCCGTCAGGTTCCGGCAGCACGACGGACAGCCGCAGCACGTCTTCCTTCCGGCCGCGGAAGAGCGCGAGCGCACGGTGGGACGGGACGTTGCGGAGCGGCTCGCTCGCGTTGAAGTAGTCGGAGAACTTGCTGCCGGCCTCCTCCTTGCCCTCGATCACCTTCGACACCCACTCGCCACGTTCCCACAGGAGCGTGCGGAGCCCGCCCACCAGTTCCGCATCCTCGGCGAAGGTCTCGACCAGGATCCAGCGCGCGCCCTCCAGCGCGGCGTTCACGTCCGCGACCCCCTTCTCGGCGTCGACGTACGGCACGGCCTCGACCTCCGGGACACGGGTCGGATCCTGCAGCAGCGCGAGCGCCAGCGGCTCGAGCCCAGCCTCGCGCGCGATCTGTGCCTTGGTCCGCCGCTTCGGCTTGTACGGCAGGTACAGGTCCTCGAGCCTCGCCTTCGTCTCGGCCTCGGCCACCTGTGCCGCGAGCTCCGGCGTCAGCTTCCCCTGCTCGTCGATGCTCTTCACGATCGCCGCGCGGCGCTCCTCGAGCTCCCGGAGGTAGGTGAGGCGCTCCTCGAGCGTGCGGAGCTGGGTGTCGTCGAGGCCGCCCGTGGCCTCCTTGCGGTAGCGGGCGATGAAGGGCACCGTCGCCTTGTCGTCGAGCAGCGCGACGGCGGCGGTGACCTGGGGCACACGTACGTTGAGTTCGAATGCGAGACGTTCTTCGATCGATTTCATGGGCAGGGGGAGATGGTTCCGGGCAGCAGCGGTGACGTACAGGACGCGCGGCACGCCGCGCGTATCGGGCGGGATGATTGTAGCAGGAGGCGGGTCGGCCTAGGCGGCTTCGCTATGTGCCTGCAGGCGCTTGCGGAGTCCGTGGTTCAGGTAATGCTCCTCGAGATAGTCGACGCCGTCCACGGTGATCGACAGCTTCGAGTTGTCCTCGCGCAGGACGAAGTTCTTCTTCGTCAGGTACCAGATCGTGAACTCGAGGTGCTCACGCGGCTGGCCGGTCAGCTGCTCGAGGTCGAGCACGAAAATCCCGCTTCGCGACGGCTCGGTACGGCGCCGGTCGTACAGCACCTCCAGCACGGTGAGCCGGACCAGCTGCTCCACCTCGATCGGGTTGTCGGCCCGTTCGGGGGCACTGACCGGATGCCACCGCACCTGGCGGGCCTCGTTGTAGCCGAGGTCGTACTGCGCGCGCCGCGCCGGGTCGGCCAGCACCTCGTAGGCCTGAACCAGGTCGCGGAACCGGACAGGGTCGCCAGTCTGCAGGTTGTCCGGGTGGTAGCGCTGCGCGAGCAGCCGGTAGACGCGCTGGACCGTCTCCATCTCCGCGTTGGGGCTGATCTGCAGGAGCTCGTAGTAGTCCGGGGACTCGGCAGCGGTCGGGACGCGGTTCTGCACGACTTGGATATCGGCAAACCGGACCGACCGCTGCACCCGGTGTCCACGGGGCGCGAGTGCGGCCCCATGCACGGACGTGCGAGGGTGTGGAGGGTTATCCCCGAACGTTCTGGTTGAAGAAGTCCAGCGTCCGCTGCCAGGCCAGCTTCGCCGCCGCCTCGTCGTACCGGGGCGTGGTGTCGTTGTGGAAGCCGTGGTTGGCGCCGTTGTAGATGAACAGCTGGTATTTCTTGCCGTTGGCCTTCAAGGCCGCCTCGTACGCAGGAATCCGGGCGCCGATGCCCGTGTCCTTCGTCGGGTCGGCATAGTGCAGCATCAGCGGGGCCTGGATCTTCGGCACGTCCGCATCGCCCGCGGGAGCGCCGTAGAAGGGCGCGCCGGCACTCAGGCCCGCACCCAGCCGTATGGCCAGCTGGTTCACGATGCCGCCGCCGAAGCAGAACCCGATCGCGCCGAGCTTGCCGGTCGACTCCGGGCGCCCCTTCAGCCACTCGGCCGATGCCACGAAGTCCTCGAACATCTTCGGGCCGTTCACCGTGCGGAACTTCTGCCCCCCCTCCTCGTCATTGCCCGGGTATCCGCCGACCGACGTCAGGCCGTCCGGCGCGAAGGCAATGAAGTTGTTCGTGGCGAACCGGCGCGCGACATCCTCGATGTACGGATTCAGCCCGCGGTTCTCGTGGATCACCAGCACCGCCGGGTAGCGCCCGGCAGCGGCCGGACGCGCGAGGTACCCCTTGATCGACCCGTTGCCGCTGGGGGAATTGACGGTGGCGTACTCGGCCTTGATGCGGGCGTCGTCCTTCGGCACCTGCTGCGCCCAGGCGTAATTGGGCTTCAGGCTCTCGAAGAGCGCCGCCACGGTCACGCCGCCGACCGCGAACTTGGAGGCGCGCTCGAAGAACGCCCGTCGCGTGATCTCGCCGTGCTGGTATTCGTGGAAAAGGTCGAGCAGTTCCTGCGGAAACTCCGATGCGTGCTTGCGTTCCATGCAACCTCCTGGGCGCGGCGAGTCTACCGCATTCTCACGAACTTCTGGGCGCGACGACCGGTCCCGACCTCGGCCGTGTAGACGTTGCCCTTCGAGTCGGTGGCCACGTTGTGGAGGAACACGAACTGGCCGGCGTAATGGCCGATCCGCCCGAAGGCCCCCACCTCCTGCAACCCCTTGCGGTCGTAGATGCGGACCTTGCCGTTGCCGGCATCCGCCACGTACATGAACTGCTGCTGCGGGTCGGGCGAGAACGCGATCGAGAACGCCGTCCCCAGCAGCTTCGTCTTCCGCTCCACGAAGATCTCACGCTGGAACTTGCCGTCCAGCGTGAAGACCTGCACGCGGTTGTTCCGCCGCTCCGCCACGTACACCAGCCCGTCGTCCGAGACGCGAACCCCGTGCACCAGGTTGAACTGCTGCGGACCGGGCCCCTCGTAGGCCGGTCCGTTGGGCGCGGCATCGTCGGGCACGTTTCCATACGCACCCCACATGCGCTTGAACGCCCCGGTGTCCGCGTCGAGGACGACGACCCGACGGTTCACGTAGCCATCGGCGATGAACACCTCGTTCGTCTTCGGGTACACGTAGATGTCGGCGGCGTTGTTGAAGTTCTCCCGGTCGAGGCTTCCCTTGCTCTGGCCCCGCTTGCCCACCTGCAGCAGGAACTTCCCGTCGCGCGTGAACTTCAAAATGTGGTTCTCGGTCCGTTCACGGAGCCGTGGGCCGCCAGCCGACGACAGCCAGACGTTGTTCTTGTGATCGACGAAGATGCCGTGCTCGTCCTTCGGCCACTCGTAGCCGGCCCCGTTGCCGCCCCAGCCCTGGATGTAGTGGCCGTCAGCGTCGAACTCCATCACCGGCGGCGCCTCACGGCAGCATTCGGCCTCGGGGTTCTGCGCCTTCTCGTCGCTCTCGAGCGACCAGGGCCGCTGGATGATCCAGATGTGGTCGCGCGCATCGACCGTGAGACCGGACACCTGCCCGAGAATCAGCCCCTGCGGCAGCGTCGGCCAGAACGGATCCACCTGGTAGCGCGGCGCGGAGGGTGGCTGCTGGGCGGCCATACGGGTCATGTAGCGCTCGGCGCCCGCAAGGACAAGGAACAGGCCCGCCACGGCAGGGAACCAGCGGGCGGCCAGGACTCGACGCATCATGGGCGGATACTCTACAACAGCCGTCAGCCTTCGGAATTCAGATTGCCGGTTGCGGATTGCCGATGGCCGATTTGCGGGTTCTGACTTCTGACTTCCAAGTTCTGGGTGATAACGTCTGTCCCATGAGCTCATGGCCCCTCGTTCCCTTCTGGATTGACGGCCGGCGCGCGGACGCGCACAGCACGCGCCTCGGCATCGTCACCAACCCGTCCACCGGCGAGCAGATTCGCAGCGTCCCCCTGGCGGATGCCGCGGACGTGGATGCCGCCGTGCAGAGTTCGCGCAGGGCGCTTCCCGGGTGGCGGGCCACGCCTCCGCTCCGCCGCGCACGCATCCTGGCGCGCTTCAAGGAACTGCTCGAGTCGAACCAGAAGTCGATTGCCACGCTGATCAGCGAGGAGCACGGCAAGGTGTTCCTCGACGCGATGGGGTCGGTGCAGCGGGGCATCGAAGTCGTCGAGTTCGCGACCGGTGCGCCGCACCTCCTGAAGGGATCGTTCTCCGACGCCGTGGGACGCGACGTCGACGCCTATTCCATCCTGCAGCCGGTCGGCGTCTGTGCCGGCATCACGCCATTCAACTTCCCGGCCATGGTGCCGCTCTGGATGCTGCCGGTGGCGCTCGCCTGCGGCAACACCTTCATCCTCAAGCCGTCCGAGAAGGATCCGTCGCCCTCGATCCTCATGGCCGAACTGCTCAAGGAGGCCGGCCTGCCCGACGGCGTGCTGAACGTCGTGCACGGCGACAAGGTGGCGGTCGACGCCATCCTGGCGCACCCGGGCATCGACGCCGTCTCGTTCGTCGGGTCGACCCCCATCGCGAAGTACATCTACGCCACGGCCGCAGCCGCCGGCAAGCGTGTCCAGGCGCTCGGCGGGGCCAAGAACCACGCCGTGGTCATGCCCGACGCCGACATCCCCTTCACGGCCGACGCCATCATGGGCGCCGCCTACGGATCGGCCGGCGAGCGCTGCATGGCCATCTCCGCCGTCGTCGCCGTCGGCGACGCGGGTGACCGCCTCATCGCGGAGCTCGAGACCCGCATCGCGAAGCTGAAGGTGGCCCCCAGCCTCGAGCCGGGGTCGGACATGGGCCCCGTCGTCACCGCCGAACACCGGGCCCGGATCGTGGGCTACATCGATGCAGGCGAGGCCGCGGGCGCCCGGCTCGTGGTCGACGGCCGCCCCCTGGTGGTGCCCGGGCACGAGAAGGGGTTCTTCGTGGGCCCCACCCTCTTCGACCGCGTGACCACCGACATGAGCATCTACACTGACGAGATCTTCGGCCCGGTGCTCGTCGTCGTCCGCGCCGCCTCACTCGAGGAGGCGATCGGCATCATCAACCGGAATCCGTACGGCAACGGCACGGCGATCTTCACGCGGTCTGGCGCGGCGGCCCGGATCTTCGAGAACGAGGTCGAGGTCGGCATGATCGGCGTGAATGTGCCGATCCCCGTGCCGATGGCGTTCTACTCGTTCGGGGGCTGGAAGGCGTCGCTGTTCGGCGACCTGCACGTGCACGGCACCGAGGGCGTGAAGTTCTACACCAGGACGAAGGCGGTCACGCGCCGCTGGACCGAGGACCCGGCTGCGGGAAGCTTCCACATGCCGGTGCTCGGGGGCAAGTGAGCTGAGGGCGTGTTCCTTGGGCGGCCGGGCTGCGGGCTGTCCGCCCGCAGGCCCGCCAGCCCTGCCGCCAGGCGTGTTGACAGGCGAACGGCCCAGCCCATAATTGGGGCCGAGGAACCTCTCCACATGAGCGACACCACTCTGCCTTCTGCCCCCGCCGACACCGACGCGTCCGGCCAGACACCGGCCAGCCTCGACAAGGTCCGCGACATCCTGTTCGGCAACCAGATGCGCGATGTCGAGCGGCGTTTCGCCCGGCTCGAGGAGCGGCTGATCAAGGAGACCGCCAGCCTGAAGGACGACATGCGGAAGCGGCTCGATGCCCTCGAGGCCTACGTCCGCGCGGAAGCGGAGTCGCTCGAAGGCCAGATCAAGGCCGAACGCAACGACCGCACCGATGCCCACGGCAGCCTCTCCATCGAGCTGAAGGAGACGGCCCGCACACTCGAGCGGAAGACGACCGCGATCGACGAGCAGCACTCCCGGGGCCAGCGCGAGCTGCGCCAGCAGATGCTCGAGCAGCACCAGCGCCTGAGCGACGACCTCCAGCAGAAGGTGGAGGAAATCCTGGCCACCCTCTCGCGCACGGCCCAGGAACTGCGGACCGACAAGGCCGACCGGGCCACGATCGCCGCGCTGCTGACCGAGGTGGCCATGCGCCTGAACGACGAGTTCCGGCTGCCGGGTACCGACCAGGTCGGCCATGGCTGAAACGGCCGTCGGGCGGGACACGGTACCCGCTCCCGGCCCGGCCTCCGAGGAGCAGCCGCCGGAACCCGGCCCAGCGCCGTCGCCTGAGGCGGAGCTCGCCGAAATCCGATCCATTCTCGTTGGCCCTGAGCAGCGGGAACTCCGCGCGCTCCAGTCGCACGTCCTCGACCCCGCCGTCCAGACACGCGAGGTGAGCCGGGTGCTGCCCGAGGCCTTCGCCTTGCGCGGCCACGATCCCCAGCTCTCGCGTGCGCTCGCCCCGATGGTGGAAGAGGCCATCACCTCCTCGGTGCACCGCGATCCGCGCCCGCTCGCCGACGCCCTCTTCCCGGTCATGGGCCCCGCCATCAGGAAGGCGATCGAGCACATGCTCGCGTCGATGATGGACTCCTTCAACCGGACGGTGGAACAGAGCCTGTCCTGGCGCGCCCTTACCTGGCGCTGGACCGCCTGGCGGACCGGTCGCTCGTTCGCCGAAGTCGTCCTGTTGAACACCCTCCGCTACCGCGTCGAGCAGGTCTTCCTGATCCACGCCGAGAGCGGCCTGCTCCTGCAGCACCTGTCGATGCCCGGCGGCACGGACCAGGACGCCGACCAGGTGTCGGCCATGCTCACCGCCATCCGCGACTTCGTGAAGGACTCGTTCCAGGTCGGGGCGACCGATCACCTCGATGCCTTCCGCGTCGGCGACCTCTCGGTCATCGTCGAGCAGGGGCCGTACGCCGTGCTGGCCGGCGTTGTCCGTGGCGCGGCGCCCCCGGACCTGCGACCGGGTTTCACGCGCGCGCTGGAGTCCGTGCACCTCATGCTCGGCCCCGAGCTCAAGGCCTACGCGGGCGACGGTGCCCCGTTCGAACGTGCCCGTCCCGCCCTCGAGCCGCTGCTCGTCACCCGCCTCCGCGACGAGGGCCGACGGGTGTCCTACTGGAAGTGGGCCACGGTCGCCGCCCTGCTCGTCGCGGCGGTCGGTGCCTGGGCATTCACCATCTATCGCGAGCGGCAGCGCTGGCAGGCCTACCTCGATCGACTCTCCTCGCAGCCGGGCATCGTGATCGTGTCGACCGGGCGGCGCAACGGGCGTTACCAGGTCGGCGGCATGCGCGATCCGCTGGCCATCGATCCGGCCACACTCGTGGCACCCGCGGGCCTCCCGCCCGGCAGCGTCGAGGGCCGGTGGGAGCCGTACGAGGCGCAGAAGCCGCCGTTCGTGACCGCCAGGGCGGCCGCCCTGCTCCGCCCCCCGGCTGGCGTCGCGCTCTCGTTCAACAACGGCGTCCTCGAGGCGCGCGGGCCAGCCCCGGAACGCTGGCTCATCGATGCCGAGCGCCTGGCGCCGACGCTCACCGGCGTCACGCGCTTCCGCTACGCGGGCGCGTCCGCCGCCGACCAGATCGCCTGGAAGCTCGAGGCGCTCTCGTTCCTGTTTCCGCGCGGCAGCGCCGACCTGGCTGCCGATCGGATGGCGCAGGTCACCACGGCCGCGTCGCTGCTCACCCAGCTGTCCGAGGCTCTCCGGGTGAGCGGCGGGCAGGCACGCGTCGACATCGTCGGGCACACCGACAGTGACGGGTCCGACGAGTCCAACGCACCGCTGAGCGCGGCACGTGCCGAGGCGGTCCGCGCCCTGCTCGCCGCGCTCCCCCAGGACGGCGTCGAGCTGCGCGCGGTCGGGGTGGGCAGCACGTCGCCGGCCACCACCGGCACGGCGGAGGCAGACAAGGTCAGGAACCGCCGCGTGTCGCTGCGAGTGGCAATCGCGGGTCCCCGCCAGGAGAGCGGACGCTGATGCAGAAGAAGATCTGCCTGCTGGGTGGATTCGGCGTGGGCAAGACGAGCCTCGTCTCCCGCTACGTCCACAGCCTGTTCTCCGACAAGTACCTCACCACGGTCGGCGTGAAGATCGAGAAGAAGAGCGTCCACGTGAAGGGCACCGACGTCGACCTCGTGATCTGGGACATCTACGGCCAGGACGACTTCCAGAAGGTCCGCATGTCCTACCTGCGCGGGGCGTCGGGCTACTTCCTCGTTGCCGACGGGACCCGCCGTGCCACGCTCGACACGGCCCTGGCCCTGCACGATGCGGCGCAGGAGGTGGTACCCGGCGCCCCCTTCACGTTGCTCGTCAACAAGGCCGACCTCGCGAACCAGTGGGAGATGCGCGAGGACCTCCTCGAGATCCTCCGCGAGAAGGGGTGGCGCGTCGTCAAGACCAGCGCGAAGACCGGCGACGACGTGGACCAGGCATTCATCGGGCTCGCGCGAGCCATGCTGGAAGGCTGAGCGACGATGGACACACAGGCACTTGCCGCTGTCACCGCCGCCCTGGGCCTGGTGGCCTTCGAGCGCACCGGCGACGGGGACTTCGCGCCCCTGGGGCCGTCACCCGACTGGTTCGCCGCCGTCACCGCTGGCGAGACATTCCCCTTCCTGGGCCACATCCTCGAGGAAGCCACCGCCTTCTGGCAGCGTGGTACGCCCGGACGCGCCGACTGGGGACCGGTGGCTGAAGTGGACGGGCACGGCCGCGAGTATCACTACACCGTCAGTGCACTCGCAGCGGACGGACGACACTACCTCGTGTTCCAGCTCGATGCGGGCGCCGAGCGCATGCGGGAGGTGCTTCAGCGGGTGCGCTCCGAGGCGCTCTCCGCCGAGCAGGATCACGCCTCGCACCGCATCGTGGCCACCGAACTCCACCGGCTCAGCGACGACGTGAAGCTCGCGATCGCGCAGTTGATGCGGACCGCTCCCACACCGGTCCAGTCGGAACTGCTCACCGACCTGACGCAGAAGACGCTGGCGCTCACCAACGGGATCGGGCGCCTCATTCAGTCGACCACCGTGCCTCGCGTGTGATCCCGGAGCCGCCTCACTGCTCGAGGAGCCGGCTCACCTGGTGAAGGATTCGTGGCGTGACGCCGTGGACAGCCGGACGAGGTATCGCTCCGGCTGTGCCCAGAACTGTTCGCGCAGTTCCCGGAGGCTCGACGCGCCGCCGTAGCTGATCGACGAGCACAGGTGCTTCAGCATGTCGTGGACCACCGTCCGCACCGAGCCACGGGCAGGCACGCTCACCTCCAGCCCCTCGGCCCCGAGCGCTTCCACTTCGTGCGCGTCGGCCTCCTCCAGGTCGAGGCGATCCTTCACCGCCGCCAGTGACGCCATGCCGCGAAACACCTTGAACGGCACCTGCACCACCTTCTGCGAGTCGGGCATCAGCACCGGCTTCATCACGATGTCGCCCGGGGTCTCGCGGGTGCCGGCAAACGCGCTGCCGAGCATCACGGTGTCGCCGCCGAACAGCAGCGCCTCGGCAATGCCGCCGTGCCGCCGGATGCCGCCGTCCGCGATGACCGGCACAGTGTCGCCCACGGCCAGCTTCACCTGGACGAGCGCCTCCACCTGCGGCACGCCGAAGTTCGTGGTGAGTCGGGTGGTGCAGCCGCCTCCAGGCCCAATGCCCACCTTGATCGCGTTCACGCCGCGATCCGCCAGGAACCGCGCCCCCTCGGCCGTGGCCACGTTGCCGGCCACCAGTTCCACCGCGCCGAAGCGCGCACGAATCTGCGCGATCGCCTGTTCCATCACGAGCGAGTGCCCGTGCGCGATGTCGATCACCAGCAGGTCGGCCCCGGCCTTCAGCACCTCTGCGGCCCGTTCGAGATAGTCGCCCGTGGCCCCCACGGCCGCCCCAACCCGCAGGCGCCCACGCTCGTCGCGCGTGGCGAACGGATGCCGCTGGTGCTTCAGCAGGTCCTTGGCCGTGACCAGTCCCAGCACCGTGCCGTCCTCGTTGATGAGCGGCAGCTTCTTGATCTTGTGTGCCGCCATCAGCGCCTCGGCATTCGCCAGCGAGGTCAGCCCGGTGTGCACGATGAGCTGCGGCCTGGGCGTCATGCGCGTCGACACACGATCGTCTGCGGGGACGAATCGCACGTCGCGCTCGGTGAGCAGGCCCTTCAGCCGCTGCGCCTCGTCCACCACGGCCAGCGTCCCGACGCCGGTCTGCCGCATCACGCGACGCGCGTCGGACACACGGGCGTCTTCGCCGATAGCGTGCGGGTCGAGGATGACGCCGTGCTGCGTGCGCTTCACGGCCAGCACCTCGGTCACCTGTGGCGCAATGTCTCCCGCCCGGAAGCCACGGTCGACGATGCCGATGCCGCCTTCCTCGGCAAGGACGACCGCCATGGCCGACCGCGTGATCGTATCCATGTTCGCGGATACGATCGGGCGCTGCAGCGTCAGGTGCTCGGTGAACCGCGCACTCAGGTCGATGGCCGCCGGGTCGCGGCTCGGCACTACGCCCAGCTGCGGCGTGAAGAGAAAGTCGTCGAAGGTGGCACCCTTCACCAGGTCGAGCAGGCTCATCGGCTCCTCGCCATCCGTTTCAGCATCGCCATCTGCCCCGCATGATACAGGTCGTGAGCCGCGATGCCCCGGATCAGGAACGCCGCCGTGCGCCCCTTCGGCAGGATCGCCTGCGGCAACCGGGCTTCCGGGAACGATGAGACCACCGAGCGGAGCGCGGCATGTTCGGCTGCGAGCAGCGCGCGATCCTGGGCCCAGGTGCGGGTGGCCGCCGTGTCGAACCAGTTCGCACCCGGAAGCGGGAATGCGAGCGCGGGATCACCGGCCAGCGTCCGCCTCGCGCGGTACTTCCAGTAGGCTGCGTGCAGGGCCAGCTCCCGGATCGAGTGACGGCCCGGGGCCGGCCGCCAGTCCGCCTCTGCCGGCGTCACGCCCCGAAGCGCACCGCGCAGGTTGGGACCGTGCCAGGAGGTCCGGTCGTACGCCTCGTCGAGAAGGTCAAGCAGCACGGATCGCACGCTCATGAACCCTGCCTTTCACGAGAAGGATACCCTCGACGACCGCGGACACCCTGGGGTGCGTTTCTGTGTGACACTTCTGGCATGATGCCACGCCGTCCATCGGCCGCTCTCCTGCTCGTCGTGCTGCTCGGGCTGCCGTCCCTGGCAGGCGCGGCCTCGAAGGTGCCCGGGGCACGGGCCATCCCGATCACGGCCGAGTCGTATCCGTTCGGAGCAGCCGACCACACCCGCGTCCCCACCGACCTTCAGGCGATCGGCTACGTCGAGGAGGAGTTCATGGTGGCCGGAACCGCGAACGTGTACGACTGGCCGGCACCAGGTCCCGCCGTGGTGCGCACTGCCAACGTGCCGTACGTGACCCGCGTGCTCGTCCGGCGGCCGAAGGACCGCACACGGTTCAGCGGCAACGTGATCGTGGAGATGCTGAACCCGTCGAACCTGTTCGACCTGAACCTGGCATGGGCGGTGTCTGGGCGACAGATCGTCAGGAACGGCGACGCCTGGGTGGGCATCACGGCGAAGCCGGTCGCCATCCAGACACTCAAGCAGTTCAACCCGGCACGCTACGCCTCACTGGCCATGGCCAATCCGATTCCGGTGTCAGACCCGGCCAATTGCACCAACCTGCCGGCCGACTCGACGCGGGAGACGGAAAACGGGCTGATCTGGGACATACACACGCAGGTGGGTGCGTGGCTCCGGAGCCGCAGCAGCTCGAACCCGGTGCTGTACGGCGCCGACGCCGGCGCATCCCATCCGGTCCAGCGTCTTTACGCCTGGGGCTATTCGCAGACCGGCAGCTTCCTCTACACCTACATCAACGCCGTGCATCCGCTCGTCGTGCAGGACGACGGCCGATCCATGTTCGACGCGTACCTGGTGGCGGTGGCGAGCGGGCCGTCCCCCATCAACCAGTGCGCCCCGCCGGTGCCTGCCGGAGATCCGCGACGGTTCATCCGCAACGCCGGGGTTCCGGTGGTCCGGGTCATGTCCCAGTCCGACTACCTGTCAGGAATTGCCGCCAGACGGCCCGACAGCGACGTGGCTCCCGATTTGTATCGGAATTACGAGATTGCCGGGGCCGGGCACGCCACGCCCGACGAACTGAACTTCGCGGCAGCTCCGGCAGACATCGAAAAGGGGGGCCGCGCGGTGCCTCCGATGGCGTGCAACGAGGGCCCCCGCAGCCGCTTCCCGAATGGTCCGGCGTTCAACGCCATCCTCCGGAACCTGGATGTGTGGGTGCGAACCGGCACGCCGGCTCCGAGGGCGGAGTCGATCCTGGTGGTCGACGGCAAGCCGGTGCTCGACCGCTTCGGCAATGTCATCGGCGGTATCCGCTCACCCTTCGTCGAGGCGCCCACGAGCACCTGGTTCGGCAACTCGACCGGGCCATCGTTCTGCCGCATTGCCGGCCACGAGGTACCGCTCGACCGGACCATGCTGAAGACGCTCTACAAGACGCCGGACGAGTACATCAGGGCCGTCATCGCCTCGGTGTCGCGGCTCGTGCTCGAGGGTTTCATCGTGAAGGAGGACGGCGACGACCTGATCAACGCCGCGGTGCAGGACGGGCCGGAACTCCTGAAGTAGGCCGGTCGTCCACTCATGACAGGAGCGCGCGTCGCGCGTTCCTCCCTGGAGAGGCATCATGGACACTGCATCCCACACCGCCTCCGACCCCCGCCGGCTCGTCCGCATCCCTTCCGAGCAGCGCGTCGCAGGCGTCTGCGCCGGCATTGCCGACTACCTCGACGTGGACGTCACGCTCATCCGGGCGCTCTGGGTGGCGCTCACCATTGTCCCGGGCGCAATCGTCGGCGGCGTCGTGGCCTACGCGCTGGCCTGGGCGGTCATGCCCACCGGCGTGGCGACCCGCGTGCAGATCGGGCGCCGGCTCACCCGATCGTCCACGGACGTGAAACTCGGCGGTGTGTGTGGTGGCCTGGGAGACTACCTCGGGGTCGACAGCACGCTCGTCCGCGTGGCCTGGATCGTGCTCTCGGTGCTTCCCGGCGCCATCGTCGGCGGCGCGATCGCCTACCTGGTGGCCTGGTTCATCGTGCCCAAGCCGCCGACGCCGGTCGTCCAGCAGCAGCCGCACGCCGCGTGAGCCTGCCGGCCGATCGCCTTTGTGACCGGCCGACGATTCCCGCATACTGATGGCGGCGTCCTCCGCCGGATGCCGTCATCTATGCCGACGACACCAACCACCTCCCCAGACCCGGCGGCCGAGCTGCTCGCACAGTTCCCGGAGTATGCCGGCACGACTCTGCTCGACGACCTGCGACGCACGGACTACGGCCGGCTCGACGCCCAGAACCATGCCTACCTGGACTACACCGGTGGAGGCATGTACGCCGATTCCCAGGTGCGGGCACACGCCGACCTGATCACCTCGCAGACGCTCGGCAATCCCCACTCGGTGAGCCTGGCGTCCACCGCCTCGACCGGACTCGTGGAACGGGCGCGCCGGGCGGTGCTCGACTACTTCGGCGCCACGGGCGACTACACCGCGATCTTCACGCTGAATGCGAGCGGTGCCCTGAAGCACGTCGGTGAGAGCTTCCCGTTCGTGGAAGGCAGCCGGTACGTGCTCGCCTTCGACAATCACAACTCGGTCAACGGCATCCGCGAGTTCGCGCGGGCGAAGGGCGCCACCTTCGACTACGCCCCGCTCACGCTGCCCGACCTGCGGCTCGACCAGGGGCAGCTCGATGGCCTCCTGCGCTCCGCCGACCGGTCCGTGCCGAACCTGTTTGCCTTCCCCGCGCAGTCGAACTTCTCCGGCGTGAAGCATCCGCTCGAACTGATCGACCGCGCGCACGCGTCGGGATGGCACGTGCTGCTGGACGCAGCCGCCTTCGTGCCGACCAACCGGCTCGACCTCCGCCAGGTGAAGCCGGACTTCGTCACCATCTCGTTCTACAAGATGTTCGGCTACCCGACCGGGGTGGGCTGCCTGCTCGTCCGGAACAGCGCCCTGCCGCTGCTTCGTCGCCCCTGGTTCGCCGGCGGCACCGTGAACTTCGCCACGGTACAGGGACGCGCCCACATCCTCTCCCCGGGCGAAGCGGGGTTCGAGGACGGCACACTCAACTACCTCAGCATCCCTGCGGTGGAGATCGGACTCCGCCACATCGAACGCATCGGCATCGACGTCATCCAGACGCGGGTGCAGTCGCTCGCCGGCTGGCTGCTCACCCGCCTGCTCGCACTCCGGCACGGCAACGGCCGCCACATGGTCCGCATCTACGGCCCCGCCACGATGAAGGCCCGCGGGGCGACGCTCACGATGAACTTCTACGACCCGGAGGGCCACCTCGTGGACTACCGCCGTGTGGAGGAGCTCGCGGGCGAACGGCGCATCTCGCTGCGAACCGGCTGCTTCTGCAACCCGGGGGCGGGCGAAGCGGCCGAGCAGCTCACCGAGTCGGACATGCGAGCCGCCATGACGGCCGGCGTGGACATGAACCTCCAGAAGTTCGTGCAGTTGATGCAGACACGCGGCGGGAAAGCCGCGGGCGCCATCCGGGTCTCGTTCGGCCTGGCCAGCAACGTCGACGATGCCGCACGTTTCCTGGCGTTTGCCGAGGACCTGCGCGACCAGACCCGTCTCACGCTCGGCGACGTCTCGTTCGACATCGAGTCCTGCCGCGTGATCCGCGACGGGGCCTAGCGGGCCCTGGGCACCGGCGCCGGCCCCGCGTGGTACATTCTGAGTCCCAATGGCCGCCTACGCCGTCCTCACGACCGTCTCCAACCAGCCCGGCATCCTCTTCGGGCTGACCCGGGTGCTCGCCGACTACGCGGCGAACATCACCTACGTCGACATCATCCCGCACCCGGATCGGGACGCGGAGATCTACCTCGAATTCTCGATCGACAGCGAGGTGGAGCCGGTCATCGAGCGGCTCGGCCAGGTGCCCGGCGTGGCGAAGGTCGAGGTCACGCCGTCCCTCTCGAAGATCTACGGCAAGCGCATCGTCATCATGGGTGGCGGCGCACAGGTGGGCCAGGTGGCGCTGGGCGCCATCTCCGAAGCGGACCGTCACAACATCCGTGGTGAGCGCATCTCGGTGGACACGATTCCGCTCGTGGGCGAGGAGGCGCTGGCGAGCGCCGTGCGGGCCGTCATCCGGCTGCCGCGGGTGCGCCTGCTGGTGCTGGCCGGCTCGATCATGGGCGGAGAGATTTCACGGGCCGTGGAGGACGTCCGGCAGAAGGGGCTCTACGTGATCTCACTGAACATGGCCGGGAGCGTGCCGGACGTGGCCGACCTCGTCGTGTCCGATCCCGTGCAGGCCGGCGTGATGGCGGTGATGGCCGTGGCCGAGACCGCCAAGTTCGACATCGTCCGTCAGCAGAAGCGCCGGTACTAGCCGAGGAGCGAGAGGTCGGCGGGAGGCTTGCGCTGCAGGCCGCACTTCATCGCGCGCAGGCGCTCCGCCCTGGCGATGAGCCGCGCCAGCAGGTCGGTGATGGTCCAGTAGTGCGGGGCCGCCGACCAGAGGTAGAACGCGAGCGAGCCGGGCAGCGTGTTGATCTCGTTGAAGAACAGCTCGCCCGTGTCCGCGTTGATCAGGAAGTCGATGCGCGAAATCCCCTCGCAGCCCAGTACCGAGAAGACCGTCGTGGCGTAACGCTGCGCGCTGGTGCGCGTCTCGGCCGGCAGGTCCTGCGGGTCGAGCACGCGCAGGGCGCCGGCCATGCCCTGTGATCCGACACTCTTGCGCCCCTGCCGACGGTACTTCTCCGCGAACGTGAGCGGCGTGGCCTGGCTGGTGACCGGCATCTCGGTGATGGACGCCACCGGCTCCTCCAGGCCCGCGACGGCCACATTGATCTCGAGCCGGTTCCCGATGAACGGCTCGATGATCGCCTCCACGTCGAACTCGAACACCTTCAGCACGCCCGAGACCAACTCGTCGGCATTCGCCGCCACCGACACGCCAGCACTCGAGCCGAGGTTGCAGGGCTTCACAATCACCGGCCATCCGAACGACTCGGCGACCTGCCGCGGGAAGTCGGTGAGCCAGGCCGGGCCGCGGTCGAGCACCACGCGTCCGAGCGACAGCCACGGCACGACCGGCACCCCGGAGTGCTTCGCCATGATCTTGGTGGCGCGCTTGTTCATGCCGATGGCCGACGCCATCACGCCGCAGCCGACATAGGCACACCCGCCCAGTTCCAGCGCCCCCTGCACGCAGCCGTCCTCGCCGAAGGTGCCGTGGAGCACCGGCACGAAGCAGTCCACCGGGATCGTGCCGCCGCCAGCGGTGGGTACGCCGGTCACGCGGCTCGACGTCGCCGTCATCACGGAGAGCGGGTCGACCGGGACGAGCCGTGAAGTGCCGAAGCCCGACGACAACGTCACCTCGATGAGCCGCGACCGATCGGGTCCGCCGCGCCGGAAGCTCTCGTTGTGCCAGAGGTCGTCACCCACCCACCAGCGGGTCTGCTGGTCGATGTAGATCGGCATCGGCGCGAAGCGCTCGGGATCGATGGCGTGGAGGATCTGCAGGCCGCTCACGACCGAGACGTCGTGCTCGAGCGAGCGGCCGCCGAACATCACGGCAATGGTCGGGCGCACCCGTGACGTGCTCACGACGCCCTCACCTGGGTGGAGGCCGGCCAGAACACCCCGGACGACCGCTCGTACAGGTCCGGCAGGTCGTTCTCGAGGATCACCACGTCCCCATCCTGCAGTTGCGCCTGGAGCCACCGGAATGCCTCCGCCCGGTTGGCCACCGTGACGAGGCGGTCCTCGCGGCCCGCATCACGATGCCCGTCGACGAACGCCTGGCGGTTGGTCTCGGACACCACGAGCGTGCGATCGCACACCGCGGCCGCCTCGCGGGACAGGGCACGGTTGACCGGCTGCTGCTCGGCGCCGAGTTCGATGACACCGGGCGTCACCAGGAACCGCCGCGTGGCCGGGAGATCGCCCGCCACCTCGAGTGCCGCGCGGAAGCCGAACTGGTTCGAATTGTAGGCGTCGCGGATCCAGGTGACCCCGGCGTCTTCCACGACCTCGAGCCGGTTGGCCACCGGCTTCAGCGTGCGGAACGACGCCACCGCAATCTCGGGATCGACCCCGACGGCCACGGCCAGCGTGAAGGCCCCGGCCAGGTTCAGGATGATGGGCCGACCGAGCACCGGGGTGAAGCAGGTGTAGGCCCGCTCACGCGTCCGCAGCATGAAGTGCGTGCCCTGGCGGGTGAAGCGGATCCCCTCGACCCGCGTGTCCAGTTCCCCGCTGTGCCGCTCGCCATAGAGGAACACGCGGCAGTGGGTGCTCGCCTGCGCAATGCGCAGCGCGTTCGGGCTGTCGGCGTTGCAGACCAGGACGCCGCCGGGCGGGATGGCCTGCGCCAGTTCGCTCTTCGCCTGGTAGATCGCCTCGGTCGATCCGAACCGCTCGAGGTGCATGTCGCCCACCGCAGTGATCAGGCCGGCCGCCGGCGGGGTGAATGCGCACAGCCGCCTGATGGAGCCCACGGCGTACGCCCCCATCTCGACCACCATGAACCGATGGCCAGGCACGAGGTCTTCGCGGATGTGGCGCGTCAGGCCCATCACGGTATTGATGCTGCCCGTGGCGGCCAGCGTCGGCGCATGGAACTGGAGGATGTGCGCCAGCATGGCCTTCGAGCTGCTCTTGCCGTAGCTGCCCGTGATGCCGACGATGAAGGGCTGGACACGCGCAAGGCGCGCCACTGCGTCCGCGTAGTAGCCGCGCTGCGTGGCCTGCTCGTAGGGGGCCAGCACCAGGTTGGCGAGCACCAGCACCAGCGGCAGCAGCGCGAACATGATCGACGCGGCGACGAGCGGCGCCCGCACCTCGAGGTCCATGTACACGCGCAGCAGCAGCACGAACGCCGACACCGCCAGGCCCACTGCCAGCGTGAGCACGCGCGTGGCGCGCCAGGTCAGCTTCAGGGTGATCTTCCCCGAGATTCGCGGGTCTGGCTGCACAAGCCCGAGCACGACGGCACCCACGGTGAAGAGGACCACGGCCAGCAGCGGGTCGAGCAGGAACAGGAACGCCGACACGATCGACACCCAGAACGCCGGGTCGGTCAGCGATCGCACGTTCGTCCACCGGAGGAAGCGCAGGGCCTCGTATCCCTCCTGCTGGAAGTACCGCAGGTAGGCGAGCAGCCGCTGCCACGCCAGGTAGACGTAGGCGGCGGTGAGGATGGGCACCCAGGGCCAGAACTCAGTCATGGTGCCCCCTGGTCATCCACGTGCGCATCTTCTGACCGATGAGGTGCGCGCCCGTTCCGGTGTACGGGAAATGGTCCTTGTGCGGCAGCAGGAACATCGTGGCCCTGCTGCCGAGCAGCTCCGCGTACCGGCGGCCCTGCCACAGCGGCGCCTCGGCGTCCTCGGCCCCCCACACGAGCAGTGCGGGGCACGTGATGGTGGAGGCGCTCTCGGTGAGGTCCTCGGTCACGGTGCGGACGAGCACGGGGCGCAGGACGCCGGCAGCCTGGTAGTCCTTCGACCCGAAGCGCTCGCTGTGCCAGCGGACACCGCGGTCGCCCACGATCGGCCTCAGCAGGATCAACAGCCGCCGGAGCATCCGGATGGCCGTCCCGCGCAGCCGCTTCCGGGAGAGTGCCGGCTGCGGCAGCCCTGGGACACCGATGAGGACGATTTCCCTGATCAGGGAGAGGCGGCGCGCGGCCAGCCGCACCGTCACGCGTCCACCGAACGAGTGCCCGACGATCACCACGGGGGCCTGCACCCTGTCGAGCAGGTACTGCTGGACCAGGTCGGCGTACTCGTTCGTGCCCCACGTCTCTGGTGGGGGCGGGGCCTCGCCGAAGCCCGGCAGGTCGATCAGGTGCACGCGGTGCGTGTGCTGGAAGAGCGTGGCGATGCCGCGCAGGCTCTCGCGGTTGCCGCCCCATCCGTGCAGGAAGACGATGTGGCCGTCTGCCGGCTCGCCGCTCATCTCGTCGACGAGGCTTGCTCCGTGATACTCGAAGCGTTCGATGGGGGTGGCTTCGGTCGGCAAGGTGAGAGGGTCAGTGTAGCACGCAGGTCAGTGGCCCTGAGGGCTCCGGCGCCGCTCGAGAACGTGCCTGTAGATCTCCAGTGCACGCGCACCCACCGCGGTCCAGCTCAGTTGCCGATCGAAGTGCGCGCGCACAACCGCCCGACCGCGCGCACGCGAAGCCCCAGACGCCGCGACCAATGCCTCCGACAACCGCACGGCGTCCCCCGGTGGCCAGTGTGCGCCAATTGCGCCGCCTCCCGTGATGAACCGGAACGAGGGAATGTCGGTCAGCACCGGCTCCGCCCCGCACGCGCACGCCTCGATCGCCGCGTATCCGGACCCTTCGTGGTGGCTGCCGAGCACGAAGACGTCCGCCGCACTCAACCACGCCGCAATGTCCCCGTGGGGCACCTCGCCGACGAGCCTCACGCGCGGACGCAGGACCCTCGACCCGTCCACCCTGTCCTGCACGGCGGCAAGCAGCGTCCGATCGCTGAACAGCATCGAGCAGGTCAGGTCCGGCAGCACCGCCGCAGCACGCTCGATCCCCTCCAGGACGACCAGGGGATCCTTGTTCGGCGTGAGTCGGCCTACCCAGACGATGGCGGGTGCACCGGTGAGCCCGACCTGCGCGCGGGCACGCGACGGCTCGATTGGCTCGACGGTCGTGCTTGCCTCGAGCACCGTCTGCACGCGCCACGCCTCCCGGATGAACCCGCCCTCGAGCCACGGCGCGGCCTGCTCCCATGTCGTGAAGAGGAACGCGTCCGGCGCCCGCATGGCGCGGCGCCGGAGCGAAGCCCGCAGCGTACCGGGCCTGGTCGGCGTTCCCGCGTGGTCCTGCACCACCAGGGCGGCGGCCGGCGCCAGGGCACGCCGGAGCCACCATGCCTGCATCGGTGCGTCGAGCCCGTTGACGTGCACCACGTCCGGCTCCGCCGCCTGCACCGCCGCCCGCACGCCGTCGTCTGGCAGGAACGACGACCTGCGGGTGCGGCAGAAGATGTAGTCGACCCCGCGTCGATGGCGGTGCTCGTCGTGCGTGAAGGCCTGGACGACCGTGACCGACGCACCCGCCTGCGTGAGCGCGTCGGCCCACCCGACGAGCGAGTGGTAGCGCGTGAGAAGGTCGTCGGGTCCGAGGAGATCCGCGGCGAACGCGAGGTTGACCACGACCAGCTTCATGCGGTGCCCCACGGACGCGGACAGCTATAGTGACGCATGCGCATCGCGTTGGTCGTCACCGGCGGCGTCGACCGCAGCGGACGCGACAGGGTCATCCCGTCGCTCCTCTGGCTGGTCGAGCGGATCGCGCGACGACATGCGGTGTCGGTGTTCGTGCTCCGCTACCTCGACGCACCGGCCACCTATCCCCTGCTCGGAGCCACGGTTCACGACCTTGGACGCCCCGAGGGTGCCCGTCGCCAGCGAGCGGCCCTGGCACGAGCGCTTGCCGCGCACGGGCCATTCGACGTGATCCATGCGTACTGGGCACAGCCGGCCGGGCGCGTCGTGGCTCCCCTGGCGCGACGCCTGGGCATACCCTCGATTGTCACGCTCGACAGCGGTGAGTTCGCGTCCGTTCCACAGGCGGGCTATGGACTGCAGCGAACCGCACGCGGTCGCTGGGCGGTGCGCCTGGCGTCGCGCTGGGCGACCCGCGTCACCGTCTGCAGCGCCTTCCAGGCGGCCCTGGCCCGCCAGCACGGACTCGAGCCTGTCGTCATCCCGCTCGGCGTGGACACCGGGCTCTTCGTGGAACGCTCCGCCCAGCCGGTCGACACACCCTATCGGCTCCTGCACGTGGCGTCGCTCAACCCGGTGAAGGATCAGCGCACGCTCCTCACGGCCTTCGCGCAGCTGCGGACACGCGGCCTCGACGCGCATCTCGACGTCGTCGGCGAGGACACGCTTGGCGGCACGCTCGAGACACTGGCTGCCGGACTCGGGGTTCGCGACCATGTCACCTTCCATGGCTTCCTGCCGAGCGAGGCCCTGGTCGCGCTCCATCATGCCGCACATCTCTTCGTGCTGAGCTCGCTGCACGAAGCGGCTGGCGTGGTGCTGCTGGAAGCGGCGGCCTGCGGCGTGCCGATCGTCGGCACGGCGGTCGGCTATGTCGCCGACTGGACGCCTGACGCCGCGGTGGCGGTGCCTCCCGGCGACGCGGGTGCACTCGCGGCCGCCATCGAGGCGTTGCTGCGCGACCCCGGTCGCCGGCAGCGACTGGCTGGCGCGGCGGCAGCCTGGGCACGCGCGCACGATGCGAACGCGACCGCGGCGCGGTTCGAGGCACTCTACGAATCGCTCGACCGTCACCACTCCGCTGCTCGCCTGCGCGACTGGCTGATGCTCATGCGACGGTGACTCCGGGTTCGGCGAGCAGGCAGGTCGTGATGCGATGCGCGAGGCCGGCCTCGATGAGCCGTATGCGCCCGTCGACGTCCACGGGGCGCGTCGGCATCTTCCTGCACGTGAACGCGGCCCCGATCGACGGGTCGGCGACGACCGGCGTACCGCGCCTGACCACCAGTGCCACATCGGACCGTCGACACCGGAGCAACGACTCGGCCGCCGTACCCCCGAGTGCCGGAATCACCATCAGGTCCGCCCGCATCCGTGGCTGAATCAGGCCCGTGTCGCCGCAGCGCAGGACGCGCGCGGCCCAGGCAGTGACCATGGCCAGCAGGGGCTCCGGCCCCACGCCGGTCGACGCGGCCACGCGCAGTTCATCGAGCAGGTCGGCGGCGCCGGTGAGCCGCGAATCGGTGCCGATCGCCACCCGCCCGGCCGAGGCGGGCTGCGCCAGCAGGGTGGGCATCGGCACGGTCTGGCCGAACAGGCACTGATTCGACGCGGGGCACCACGCCAGGCTCACGCCCCGCCCGAAGAGCGGTTCCCACCGACGGGGTGTAATGGCGGTGCCGTGCACGAGCACGGTGTTCGGCGTGAGCACGCCGCGTGCATCGAGCGCCTGCTCCTCGGCAGCCGCCTCGGCATCCACCCCTTCTGCGGCATGGACGAGGAACGGCGCGTCAGGTGGCGTTGCGGCGTGCCGCGCGTGCACCACGCCGCCCGGTTCGCCGTGGGCACCCGCCGCTCCGTGCTCGAGGCCCAGGGAGTGGGCCCACCCGAACCGTCGGATCAGGCCCACCGGGAACTGCCGCCCGAACTCCCGATAGAGCGGGTTGTGATGTGCCACGGTGGTGACCCCGGACAGGAGGTTCTTGAGGCCGCCGATGAACAGTCGATCGGCCAGGTGGATGCGGCTGCGTTCGACGATCGCCGGGGAGGTCCGGATGATCGCAGCGAGGTCCGCGATCCACTCCCGTGCGTTGCCGTAGCGTTCGCGAGGGCGCAGTTGCCCGTAGTGGTTCAGTTCCAGGTGGTCGTGTGCATTGATCAGGCCGGGCAGCACGTAACGGCCCTCCAGGTCCACGACGTGATCGCCGGGACGGGGCGGCTCGTCCACGGCAAGCACCGCGTGGCGGAACCTCAGTGACCGGGCTTCGCCGGCGGGAGTGACCACGCGAGCGTTCACGAACGACATCGCCGGCTGCCAGGGCAGGATCACGCCTCGCCACCATCCTCGCGAACCGCATGGATCACGGTCAGGATTGGCAGCGGGTGCGCGGTGGCGCAAGGCGTCACCACGGAGCCGACCTTCATGCCCGCTCCGCCGAGCACGCCGAGGTGCTGGGCCAGGGTGTGCGGGTGCAACGGCAACTGATACGTGCGCCCATCGTCGCCGGTGAAGGTCCTCGTCCACCCCTGCTCACCCCACGACGGGTGGAAGTCCGAGTAGATCAGGCTGCCGCCAGGTCGAAGCACGCGCGAGGCTTCCGCGAGCCAGCCTGCCAGGTCCTCGATGTCACCGCACATCAGCGACGACGTGACGAGGTCGAAGGTGCCATCCGCAAACGGCAACTGCATGGCGTTCGCCCTGACGAGGACCGCCCCGCGTTCCGCATGCCCCAGCATGGCGGCCGAGAGGTCCACGCCGGCCACGAGGCCTGCACCTATCCGCCGAAGGAGCGCCAGGTTGCGTCCGGTGCCGGTGCCGACATCCAGCGCACGGCCCGCGCGACACCCGAGGACCAGGGGCCGCAGGGCATCGGCCTCGGCCGCCATCACCGCATTGTGGGCGCGCGCGGGGTATACCGGCGCCCATCGCGTGTACGCCGTCTCTGCGTCGAGCCGGACCACGCGCGTGCGGCGCAGGCGCGCCAGGAGCCTCTTCGCTGCAGGCATCAGAACCCCGTGGTCTCCGGGCGCTGGTACTTGAGCAGCCGCTGCAGGGCGTGGAGTTCGTAGGGGGCGTCGTACACCCTGAGGGCATACCGCCAGGCGCTGAGCCCGCGCAGGACCGCACGGCGCGCAGGTGTCAGTCGCTGGTCCGTCACGGTCGGATAGAAGGCGTTCAGCACGCGCTCGAAGTTGCGGACGCGGGTACGCAGGCCTCCGGCCAGCCAGGGAATCCGCTCCCCTCGCCTGAGCATGGCACGGCTCCACTCCTCCGACGCCCACTCGTCCAGCGTGCGGGGAAAGGTGAAGCCCCGCGTCGTGGCCGCCTCGAAGAGCCCGTTCTCACCGGGCACCGGCGTGTAGGTGTAGAGGATCACCTCGGTCGCAGGATTGATGGCCTTCACCTGCCGGATGAACTCGAACGTCCGCCGCGCATCCCCCTCCGGATCCGGCGGCGCACCCAGCACGAAGGAGAACTCCGGGACGACCCCGAAGCGCTTCATCCGGGCTGCCAGTTCGAGGGTCAGCGCCGGTGACGACGTGCCCCCCTTGTTCATCGCGGCCAGCGTGGCGTCCGAGCCGGTCTCCGCGCCGGAGAACACCATCTTCAGCCCCGAGCGCACCATCAGTGCCCAGGTCCGCTCCGAGTAACGCATCAGCGTGTCGACCCGCCCGAGTGCCCACCAGGTCAGTCCAAGCGGTACGAGGCGCGAGGCAATCTCGGCGACGCGCTCCTCGCTGATGAAGAAGTCCATGTCGTGCATCTGCACGGCGTCGATGCCGTAATCACGCTTCAGCCGATGCAGGACCTGTTCGACGCGGGCCGGCGACTGCGCGAGCCATCGCCGACCGGTCATCGCCACCACCGCACAGAAGCTGCACGCGAACGGGCACCCGAACGACGTCGCGTGGGCCACCGTGCGCCGCCCGAGATAGGTCGGCTGGATGTAGCGCTCCATCTCGATCCGGTCGTACGGCAGGTCGGGAAGATCGTCCAGGGCACTCATCGGTCCGATGGGGTTCGTGACGATCGCACCGTTCTCGCGCCTCCAGGTCAGGCCGCTCACGGCCTGCGCCGGGCGCTCGCCTCGAAGGGCCGAGAGCAGTTCCAGCAGCGGACGTTCGCCCTGCGACCTGACGACGAAATCCACGTAGGGCGCCGCCATCACCACCTCGGTGTGCTGCGTGGGGAAGTACCCGCCCCACACGATGCGCACTTCGGGAAGCTGATCGCGAACGGCCTTGCAGACCGGTACGGCCTGGCGCACCTGCGGCCCCGGCATCACGGTCACCGCGAGAAGCGGCGGGCCACCGTGCCCGCCCTCGCGCCGGAATCGCTCGACGATGGTGGCTGCAGGGTCCGGATCGATGTTCCCGTCCACCAGCCCCCACGGCTCGTGGCCATCCACCACGGCAGCGAGCGCGAGCAGGGACAGGGGGAGCGGCTGCTTCCCGGGTGTTGTCGACAGCGGGTTGTAGAAGAGGATCATCGGGCCACCCACACACCGAACGCCGCCGGGGCGCGACCGAGCCGCCAGCCGGACCAGGCCCGGCGCACGCGCCACGCCAGGGGACCGTCTGATGCGATGAACTGCGGACGCAGGCACACATGGTCGGCAGCATCGCGAAGCTGCTCGAAGGTCAGGAAGCCAGGTCCAGGCCGTACCGCCGTTGCCACGCCGGCCGCCGAGGCGATGGCCGCCCCGTGCTCCCTCACCATCAACCGGCCATCGTCTGCGCGCACGAACATCGGCGAGTCCATCACGACAAGGGCGCCCCCGGCCGCGACCATCCGTGCCACGCGGACGAGCGTGCTCACCGGGTCGGGGGCGTAGTGCAGGGAGGCATTGAGGACCACGGCATCGAACTGGTGCGGCGTGAACGGCAGCGCATCGAAGTCCGCCTGTACCAGCGTGAGTCCGGGCCCGCCGGCACGGGCCACCACGCCGAGGCCGTCCTCGCCGTCGTCGTTCACGTCAACCGCCACGGCGGCTGCGCCGAGGCGCGCCATGCGATGCGCGAGCCAGCCGCAGCCGGCTCCCACGTCGAGGACGCGCAGCCCAGCGGCGCTCCGGCCGCACACCCGGTCGAGGAACGTGCGGAAGCTCTGGCGCCTGATGCGCCACTCCGCCGCGTTGGGATCGTCGGCTCCAGCGTCGGGCAGCGCGCGGAACCGCTCGAGGCTCGTGGCCACGTGACCGTCCGCCCGCCTCACCGCTCGATACTGCGCGAGGAACACCGCCAGCCCCTCCGGACGCGTCGGGAGGAAACGGAGGATGCCGAGCCGGCAGCCGTACTGCCCGCCGCAGGCACCACACGTGTCCGGGACGCTCGAACCGAGCGGCGCCGCGCAGCGGGGGCAGGCAAAGTCAGGGGTCCACATTGCCTCACCCGCGCCGAAGGACGATGACGAAGTGGTCGCCCATCGATCGGCACAGGGGCAGCCCGCCCACGCGCCGGTCCGCAGCAAGGAGCGCGGCCGTGACCCGCGGATACCGCGTCGCGAGGTGCTCCAGATATGGGGGTGGCGCCACCACGCCCATGCCGAAGAGATTGCACCGTGTGAAGCCCACCTCGAGGAACGGCCGGGCGAACTCGCGCGGGGTCAGGTAGCGCATCCAGATGGTGCCCTCCCGGAGCGGCACCGGCACGAGCCCCCGCCTGAACCGGAGGAACGCGCGGCCCACCTGCCCGCGCGCCAGGTACAGCGCCGTCTCCCACGGGCACACGCGGCCGATGACGGAGGCGACCATCACCCCGCCCGGCCGCACCACGGCGTGCAGCCCCCGGGCCACCTCGCCAAGGTCGGGTACGCAGTTCAGCGGCCCGAAGTTCGAGAAGGCGGCATCGAACGACGCCGCGGGAAACCGGTCCAGTTCATCGACCGACTGCCAGTGGATGTCCGGCCTCGGAAGTCCTGGCCCCTCGTCGGCGCGCCTCCGCGCTTCTGCCACCATGCGGGCCGAGGCGTCGATGCCGGTGACCCGGTAGCCGTCCCTCGTCAGCGTCGGGTGGTCGGTGCCGGGGCCGCAGCCCAGGTCCAGCAGCGCGGCCCCTGGCGGCACGTGACGGCGGACCGCGTCGATCGTGGTCCGGCGCATGTGTGCCAGGATCGGGTTCTCCCGGTTCGTCCGGTCGTATTCACCCGCCACCAGGTCGAAGGCCTGCGCGGTGTCGACGAGCCAGGAACGCCCCGGCGCTACCGCCATGGGGCACTCCGCCAGCCGGCGCGCATCGAGCAGACACACCGCTCGCAGACGGGGTCGTCACCCACACTGAGCGACTCGCGGAACGCCACC
>WBZO01001232.1_pt1 | contig 41652 bp, 40 predicted proteins | sample 5204261 | NCBI WGS metagenome assembly WBZO01 (sample SAMN12412400, study PRJNA552823) | activated sludge metagenome | isolation source: activated sludge from anammox sidestream of wastewater treatment plant... | place: USA: North Carolina | collected 2017-09
CCGTTGCGTGTGATTATGATAGGTTCATGGTTATCGCAAACGCGGTTCATGGTGTCAGCAAGTTTGGCTCTGGCAGTGCTGTAAGTGATAGCGTCCATAAGGTTCTCCAGTTGTACGTTTATTTGTACATTACATTCTGCCAAAAGTCAATGTCGGCACCTGACTGCGCGTTCAAGCGGACAGTATGAAACAACGTGAACCACATGCCCAGTTTGAACAATGCTCGCAGCGTATTAGCGATTCGAGACCCGGATGCGTCTGTCGCATTCTTTCAAGAGAAGTTGGGGCTCACGATTGACTTTTCCGTTGATGGGTGGTGCTTTCTTTCTCGTGACGGCTTCGGGCTGATGCCGGGCCACTGTCCCGATGAAGTTCCAGCAAGCAAGACTGGCGATCACTCCTATTTCACTTATGTCGCGGTTGACAGCATAACAAAAGAGGATATCCATTTTGTTTGATTCCATTGATGAATCCTGAAAGGATGAAACAATCCAGAACCCTTTGCCAATAGTTACAAACGCTCCCATGTCATCCGCAGGAAACAAAGGCAGTGATGCCGAACAGCGCGCAGCAATCTTTCTCCAGCAGCAGAAACTGACGTGTTCATCGAAGTCAGGATGCGCTCCAGTGATCGGTTTGGTGGCGCAGCCGCCAGCATCACCGCCGCCAAGCAGACCAAACTGATACGCACCGCCCGTCATTATCTGGCGGAACATGAAGGCGACTTTCCCTGCCGCTTCGATGCAATTCTGATTTCCGGCGAGCGGGAAAATGAAATCGAATGGATCAGAAATGCATTTGATGAAAGTTGACGACAGGGTATCAGTCACCCTCGTTCTCATCGCAATAAACAGATAATTCCTCCTTTACTCGTGATTAAGATCAACTGCAAACGCAGCAGAATACCTGAAACCTCATTTTTGAAATTTCAAGGCAGCTGATTTTTATCCTGATCAGGATAGCAGGCCGCTGCGAAGTCGATCAAATAAGCAGGGTGTAATCAAAACAGAAGATCACGATATTTCATTCATGAAATTCTTTAATTCAAAACATTATCGAATCATGAAATGTATTACTCACCCATTTACAAGAAAGTACGCACTGTTTGCGGTGCATAGGGCGTCATAATCGGAGAGTAGTAACATGACCAATCTAGGAGAGCAATTCAAAATCAATTTGAATCACATTATTTCAATTTCTTATAATCTTGTGAAACGATTGTTTCTAGCAAACTCTTAGTTGCAAAAGATCCGAACCACTCTTGGGATTCGTTGATGCTTTAATATCAAACCTAGAACGTCTCGACTAAATGGCAATGAAACATTCATATGGCACCGATCAGTGGGAATTCTATCAGCTATTAACTTATACAGATGATGTTGACCTACATGTCAAATTAGCCGAACGGGAAGCTTTCTACAACTACCACCGACTTCATGGAAGTTTGGGAGGAAAAACTCCCTATGAGTGCTTAATCGAAAAAATGAGATAATTATTTCAGTCTGCTGAAGTTGTTTCCATCACACACCAACTACGCAATAGTCATGGATTTACAATAATGAACATCCAAGCACGGCACCCGGAGGTATCATACTAGCCATAAAGCGCAAAGAAGCTAGTAAACTAAAACTCTCTACTGCAAACTCCTATTAAAAATGGAGGGGTTATCGACTGACGATAGTACATCGATAAATAACAATAATGTCACACATGTAAGGGAATGATGGCGATGAAATATGTCGAGATAATCGCCGCTGCCGGTAGTTCTGACACCATCGCTGCTATTGCCGAGAAAGTAAAAGCAGTGGATTTCAGGCTTGGCGTGATAGGAGAAGATGGCATGCAGCAGATGCGAATGCTAGTTAATGCCGATAGTCTTCAGTTGACTCTTGACACATTGCAAAATGTGCTGGGTGCACAATCTACTGCCCATATTGTAGTATTGCCAGTTGAGGCATCGTTACCCAAACCAGTTGAAGAAAAAGATAAAAAAAATAACTCTGCGACATCTGCGCGAGAATTACTTTACGAGGAGGTAATGACAGGTGCCCGACTCGACTTGAGTTTTCTCCTGTTAGTGATTTTATCCACGATAGTGGCCGCAATCGGACTTATTGAAAATAATGTCGCAGCTGTGATCGGCGCAATGGTTATTGCCCCATTATTGGGTCCGAATCTTGCGTTAAGCCTTGGGACTGCCCTTGGCGATGTTGCCCTGATGCGACAATCAGCACAGACTCTTTTTGTTGGTATTTTACTGGCTGTTGCTTTGTCAGCAGTTTTTGGATTGTTTTGGCCATCAGCTCTATCTAGTCCTGAGCTTATGTCGCGTACCAGTGCTAATTTTGATTCAATTATACTGGCACTTGTGTCGGGTGCGGCGGCCGCTCTGTCGTTGACTACGGGATTGTCAGGGGTGTTGGTAGGTGTCATGGTTGCCGTGGCGCTACTACCGCCTGCCGCAACGCTCGGGATCATGCTTGGAGCTGGTCATCTGGAACTTGCCATGGGTGCAGGTTTGTTACTCGTTGTAAACATTGTATGTGTCAATTTGGCGAGTAAGATTGTTTTTTTCTTAAAACATATTCATCCACGTACCTGGCTGGAAAAGGAAAAAGCAAACCGAGCGATGATTCGATATGTTCTGGGATGGATTATTACATTACTCGTTCTTCTGTTGCTCATGTATATACGTAGCACTTAAGAATCAGAATCAAGTACCGAAATATACTGATAGCGCGTTCTACGAACGATATGACGCCGTTTCCATTTACCCACTCTTTGGAGTTGGGCATGTTCTTGTGTTAAGTTATGCTGATTTTCATGGAGTCCGAAGTTTCACAAAATGAAGAGATGAGAGCCGGTTGCTCCAGCGCAAAAGCGCTGACCGCTGCCTCTGTCGCTTCTTCTACACGGTTCTTAATGTTGGGCTTGCGCCGATTTGCATCGATCAGAGCCTCAACACCTCCTGCTTCTACTGCTGCCTGATAGCGATAGAAAGTATCGCGTGAAAAACCTGATCTGGTTGATGGCGCTCTTCCTGATGTTTTACCCACTGATTGCACCGTGGAAAAGATCTTTCATCGCTAGATGGCTAGTGATCTGGTTTTCATTGTGGATTCTATTTTTCGCGCGCGTAGACTACGAGTCGGCCCATGTCGTAAAAGGTGTTATTTCAGGCTCTGTATTGATTAGTGCCACCATTTTCATCTTTGCGGTTTCTAGTTTGTTAAGAGCAGTTGGCCGGGGAATTCTCCAATGGTGGAGAAGAAAGCAATGATTACTTGGAAAACAGATAATCCAGAAAGGGAATACTACCGCCCAACACTGTAGTCAAGCGACCTGCCTGCAAGCTATCGTGCTCCGGAATCCGCTTACTTCTACATTAGACATTCCAAATGTGCATCGAAGGCATCCTCTCAAAATGGAATAACAACTAGGAATTCGGGTTCATCACCTCCACCCAACAACAAACAAAAGAACATCCATTTTGTTTTTGGCGAGTACAAATGCCTTTTTATGACGCTCTCGCCTGGTTCAGCGACGCCGTCCGCCACCAAAAATGGAACCCAGCACGCCACGGATCACCTGGCGCCCAAGCTGCGAGCCAATGGTGCGCGCCGTGCTTCTGGCTATCGTCTCCACGATACCCTCGCGTCGCCCGCCACGTGGTCCGGTGCTGCCGCCCAGTAATTCATCCCAATTAAAGCCGCGGTCGGCCTCAGTCGGCGCTTGTTCCGGCGATGTTGCGGTGCGCGCCTTGAGAATTTCATAAGCCGATTCCCGGTCCACCAGCTGTTCATAATGTCCGTACAGCGGGGAACCGCGAATGACCTGTTGACGCTCGGCTTCGGTGGCCGGCCCCACTCGACTGCCCGGCGGCACGATCAGGCCGCGCTCCACGGGGTGAGGACGTCCCTTTTCATCCAGCAGGGAAATCAGCGCCTCACCTACACCCATCTCGGTAATGGCCGCCTCCACATCAATTTGCGGATTGGGGCGGAAGGTCTCGGCTGCCGCCCGCACCGCCTTTTGATCGCGTGGCGTAAAGGCACGCAGAGCATGCTGAACACGGTTGCCCAGTTGTCCCAACACTGCATCCGGAATATCCAGCGGATTCTGGCTGACAAAATACACGCCAACGCCCTTGGAGCGGATCAGCCGCACCACCTGCTCGATTCTGGACAGCAGCGCGGCGGGTGCATCGTTGAACAGCAGATGCGCTTCGTCAAAAAAGAACACCAGCCGAGGCTTTTCCACATCGCCCACTTCGGGAAGGTTCTCGAACAGTTCGGAAAGCAGCCACAAAAGCAGCGTGGCATAAGCACGCGGTGAGTTGTAAAGCGTTTCTGCCGCCAGGATATTGACTATGCCGCATCCGTCTCCGGCAGTCTGCATCAGATCGTCAAAATTGAGCGCAGGCTCGCCAAACAGCCGGTCACCGCCCTCGTGCTCCAGTTGCAACAATCTGCGCTGGATAGCACCGACGCTGGCGGTAGAAATGTTGCCATATTCTGTACTGTAACTGCTGGCGTTTTCCGCCGCATGCTGCAACATCGCACGCAGATCTTTCAGGTCCAGCAACAGCCAGCCATTGTCATCGGCAATATGGAATACTGCCGTCAGCACCCCGCTCTGGGTATCGTTCAGATTCAGCATGCGTGCCAGCAGTAGCGGCCCCATGTCGGATACTGTCGCTCGTACCGGGTGCCCCTTCTGGCCAAACACATCCCAGAACACCACCGGGCAGGCCGCGTAGCCAAAGTCCTTCAATCCCAGCTCCGCCACACGCGCCTCCACCTTGGCATTACCCCCGCCCGGCCGGGACATGCCGGAAAGATCACCTTTCACATCTGCCATGAACACCGGCACCCCGGCACGTGAAAACTGCTCTGCCAGACTTTGCAGCGTGATGGTCTTGCCTGTGCCGGTTGCCCCGGCAATCAGCCCGTGGCGGTTGGCCATGCTCGGCAGAATGGTCAGTTCGGTGTTGCCGGATTTGGCGATGAGGAGAGGTTCGGTCATAAGAAAGTTCCTGAGGTTGTGGATCAAAGTTCGGTTAAGGGGTTCGCCACACCACGCCCATCTCTATTCAATACGTGAGTGTAGATCATGGTATCGCCACATTCTCGTACCCCAGCAACTCCTGCACGGTGCGAATATCATACCCGCCTTGCAGTAAATACGGGGCAAATGAAGGATGGAATGAGGGAGCGTAGCCAGTTTTATCATACCGGCATGGCGGTAACAAAACAAACCTACACATACTGCCCGGCCACGTAACCCGAGGACCAGGCCCACTGAAAGTTGAAACCACCCAGGTGCCCGGTAACATCCACTACTTCACCGATAAAGAACAGGCCAGGTTGTTTGTTTGCCTCCATTGTCTGCGAGGATAATTCATGTGTATCCACCCCGCCCCGTGTCACTTCAGCCGTCCGGTAACCTTCAGTGCCAACCGGTTTGACATGCCAGGCGTTGACAGCACCGGCCAGCGCCGCGAGTCGGGTATCGGATAAATTGGCCAATGGCCCGCTGTCATTCCGTTCATAGCAAATGCTTTGAGCAAGCCGTCTGGGCAGGATTTCCGCCAGTACGTTGTTGATATGCAGCCTGGGCTGGCTTTGTTTCTGCTCTTTTAAAAATGCAAGCACATCCGTACCGGGTGCCAGATTGATCACAATCGGCTCTCCTTCCTCCCAATACGATGAGATTTGCAAAATGGAAGGGCCGCTCAATCCCCGGTGAGTAAAAAGTAATCCTTCAGCAAAAACCCGTTTCCCGAAACGCACATCCGCCTCGACCGAAAGCCCGCTCAATGTCTGACAGCGCGCCAGCAACGTGCCATCGAACACCAGTGGCACCAGTGCCGCGCGCGGCTGGATCACACGCAGCCCTAATTGTTTGGCAACCTCATAACCAAAACGAGTTGCACCGATCTTGGGAATCGAAAGACCGCCCGTCGCAATCACCAGCGAAGCACAGGTCTGCTCGCCCCAGCTGGTGTTGAGCCGATAACCACCCGCAACGGTTTCGATAGTATGCACCTGCACCGGGTTTTCCAGTTTCACGCCCGCTTCGCGTGCCTCCGCCAACAGCATGGCGATGATCTTTTTGGCAGAATCATCACAAAATAACTGTCCCAGCTTCTTTTCATGAAAAGCGATGCCATGCTTGCGTACCAGCGCAATGAAATCCTGCGGTGTATAGCGCCTGAGTGCCGATTTACAGAAATGCGGATTCTGAGAAAGGTAGCACTGGGGCTGAGTATGCAGATTAGTAAAATTGCAGCGCCCGCCACCGGAAATGCGGATCTTCTCAGCGATTTTGGTGCTATGGTCGATCAGCCATACCCTGCGCCCACGCTTGCCCGCCTCGATCGCACACATCAACCCGGCCGCACCCGCACCGATGATGATCACATCAAAGGAATGAGTCATATGTAAAAATAGTTAAGACCGATTCCATGTCGATTCAAAGAAAATTGGACAATGAATAAATGCCCTCGCACCCTCACGCCCTGCTTCATACGCTTAATGCTGAGTGTATTTCTGTTAATCGCCTTTACCAATCCGGTTTATGCGCAAACCAATGTAGTTGAAGCATTGATCGAATTCAGAAATCCGGATGGACTCGTCAAATCTCTAAAGCCAGCAGAACTGAATACCCTCGCCCAACAGAAAACGTTGAAAGTTTTTGAAGTACACGAAGGCAGGGAGCGGCAATACAAAGTTTATCCAGCACAATTAGTTTTTGACCAGATGTTCGGTTCAAGCTGGCGAACAGCGGATGAAATCATCTTCACCTGCCAGGATGGCTACCAGCCCAGTATTCCGGTTGCGAAATTCCTCACTTACGATGCTTATCTCGCTGTTGCCAGCGCGGATAACACCCCCTTTACACTCAGTAACGCACTCCAGAATCATGAAATTGTCGCACTGGGGCCTGCTTACCTGATATGGGATAACCTGAAATCTCCCGCCCTGCTCGATGAAGGCGCATCCGATATGCCTTATCAGATTGCCAGTATCGAGCTGGTTTCTTTTGCAGCACGTTTTCCGGGAATGTTTCCACCAGCAGGTGCATCTGCGAAAACCAGGCGGGGGTTTCTGCATTTTCGCAAGTATTGCATGGCGTGCCATACGATCAATGGTCAGGGAGGTGGCAAAGCACCCGAACTGAATTACCCGGTCAGCGTGACCGAATACTTCAAACCCGGATACCTGGAGCAATGGATAGATAACCCGGCCAGCCTACGCTACAACACCACCATGCCAGCTCTGGCTGCAGAAATACCGGAACGGGAAAAGGTCATCGTGGAAATCATTGCCTATCTGACAGCCATGAGGGATGTGAAGCACATGCAGCCTGCAGGAAGCAGTAAACCATAATCACGGCTGCCCGAAGAAAGCCATAAACAACACTGGATATTCTTATTACTTACCCGACAAGCCTGATCCGGCCATTTCTCCTGTAACCGGAAGCACATCCGGAAATCACTCTTTTAACCGGATATCAACTTTGCCATCCGTCACCTGGATGTGTTCAACGCCCTCGGAAAAAGATTTCCAGAAACCGGGATCCATACCAAATTCGCTGACCAGATCGATATTCTTCAATCCACCCAGCCAGGCATTAGGAACGGGAACTCCCATGATACTGACACCCTTGAGAATGATGGCAGGCTTATCGTTGCGATAAGCCATGCCAAGACCGGCGTTCAGACGCAACGTTTTCCCGCCCAGTACCGGAAAATCCTCATCGAGCGGAAGGAGCAGACGTGCACTCACCAGATCATCGGAAAAATCGATCGCCAGTTTTTGTGCAAGATCGGTATTTTTGGCCAGCAATGCATTGATTTCCCGCTCGGTAAAGTTGACTTCACGTTTCGCGCCTTGCTCAGAATAAACTTCGGGCTTCAGAAAACCTTCCTCATTGATTTCACCTTTGAGATCGTCATTCCGCTTTGCTGTCGGTGATGAAAATGAAAAATCGTAACCGATCGTCCGAAGCTTTTGCTCCAGCGTTTTTTCTTCCTTTTTGCTCAAAACAACCGGTTCAAAGGACGAAACAAAAACATAGGTTGTGAGCACCCAGTAAGTAGCAGCCACGGTCAGCATGATCGTAGCCAGAACGATCAGCAGCACATGCGACCAGTGCAAATGAGCGTTATTACTTGTATTTCCGGTTGAATTCATCTTTGTCCGCCCAAGTTATTCAGCCGAAATTATAACTGTTGCTCTATAAACCTGTGCGCCACTATGCAAATAATGCCAACCGGCAGAATCACTACGGTAGCCAGTCTTGGTAAGGCGTACGAATACAGGCTTTCAAACCGGTAAATATTATCGGCAGATCAACCATTTATTCCTATAACACTCCAGTTTTTTGCACATCTGATGTTTCATTCTGAATGCTGCCGAAAGTACGTCATACTGGACCTTAACTTCTAAATTTTTTAATACTGTTGCCGGATCTGGAGGAAAATCATAAAGAAGATTTACTTATTTCGGTTCCGGTATCATCAAATGCGTATAATTCTTGTTTGCATATAGACAGAGGAAACAGGAGAATTCACGGCGGTAGAATCAGGGTCATTTCTCATCAAATGATAACGAACCCTGTAATTGATCCTTACGACAATCGATATTTTTAATCCACACAACTAAAGGAGGAAAACTGAAATGAATTTTCCATTCCAGAATGATGCACTGGGTAAATTAACCCTGCGACTCACTGTAGGTGTACTCATACTCCTTCATGGCGTACATAAAATATTTAACCCGGGTTCTCTTGACTATATCAGCACACTACTGGCAAATGTAAATCTGCCCCAGGTACTGGCTTACGGGGTTTATCTGGGAGAAGTCATTGCACCGCTGATGATCATACTGGGAATATTTTCCCGAATTGGCGGCTTGCTCGTTTTTGGTAATACGGTATTTGCGATAGGGTTGGCACATCGCAGTGAACTATTCGCATTCACTGACCATGGCGGATATGCGTTGGAATTGCAGGTTTTCTTTTTACTGACAGGGCTCGCGGTATTCTTTCTCGGAAGTGGCAGATTCGCCATTAAGCCTGATTAAATACTTGAAAATTTACCAGTAGTCGTCTGCACAAGAGTATTCAGCCAACGTGTACAAACGATTGCCTACCAAATGCCAGTTTGTACTACGTAATCACTGGAACCATCGTCGGCAACAGTGTTGCCGACGAGCCATACATTCACAGTTGTTTCAGTGGCTTGCAGGAGCCGGCACTGGCTTTGGCGCTGGAACGACAGTCGATAGCGGTTCAGGAGAAGCTGCAGATTCATTCTCTACCCCTTCCTTTGCCGCAGGCTGAGGAGGCTTGTCATCCTCGGTTTTCTGACCGTCAGCAGTTCCCTCTGCAGGAGATGCAGAAGGAATCTCTTGTGCGGTGCTTGCTCCTTCTGTGCTGATTTCTGCTTTATCCGACAAAAAATGCTTTTTCAACGTGTCGACAGTACCCTGATTGAGGTAGCCACTGTGAAAAAGATAAGCAATGCTTCCCAGCAGGAGCAGAACGAAAAGATAGAATTTCCATGGACGTTTTTTCTCTGCATAAGGATCGGTCAGGGAGCGTTGCGCGCCGGCAGGCAATGTCGCCATTTGAGTCAATGAGATGCCAAACGGAATATTGATGATTGCCCGTGTATTGATTGCCCAGCCGTTCCCGTCGAGTAACGGTGCCAGATTACGTTTTCTGAGCTTGAGAAAAGCAATCAGTACGGAAGGACCGGATATCACAAGAATCAGGCCGAGAACCGTGAGTGGCATTTGCCACCAGGCCAGGCCCAGGAAGCCGGTTACGACCGATGCAATCGCAGTACCGATTGCACCGATTGCAAGACCGATCGCAGCAAAAATCCCTGCAAACTTACCTACATCGAAGGGTGCCGCCGCGGGTGGTTTACCTGCTTCCGCTTTTTGTGAAATATCCGCAATCCCTGCTGCCGCCTGATCCTGTACCGATTTTTCACGCGCACTGGCCACTTTCTCGATCTGTTCACCAATCATTTTGCCGATGCGCTTGTACGGATACCAGAAGGCCTGACGTACGCTGATGGGATGCTCGATGATCTTGACGATGGTGGCATCCCAGTCCTGCCCTTTTCGATCATAGAAAATACCGTTCCGGCCAACCATCAGATTGTCTGCATCACCATTCGTAAACGCAGCCGCAATATTCATTTTTTCGCTGCCGCCCCTGCGCTGACATTCGCAATAGGCCAGATAAATGCCACTCAGACCGGCCATGCTGCTGTGCTTTTCGATATCGTCGACACGCAGGCAAAAATCACAGTTACGGCCATCCAGATACAGTGAACCTGCCTGAAAAATCGCCTTGTTCTGTGCAGTATAAAAATCACGAAACGAAACGAAATTGTTTAACAACTGAAAAAGATTTCGCTGATAGCGAATCAGCTTTTCAACTGAATCGATCGCATCGGATGCGCTGGCAAGCGACTGATCTTTCTGCAGTAATGCACTGATCTCATCCTGATACTTTCCTGCCAGGATTGAACGAATACGATTGATTCCGAGAGATTCTACCGTTGCCCCCCGTTTGGTATCCAGCCAAGCCTGATGGGCAGTAAATCTGTCACAAAGCGCCTGCCATTCATCCGCACTCAATTGTTCTTTATCTGCCAGCAGAGGTTGAACGACTTGTCGTTTCAGTGCATCAATCGCACCGACCCAGGCTGGATTGATACCTTCATTGAGTAGCAGTGGTTTTTTTGCCTCGATTTTTGCAAGTGGTAATGTGGCAAGTTGCTCAGTGGTGCTGGAAAGATCGGTATTGGTGAGTGCTTCATAATCCGATAACGCCGGGTTCAGCGGATCACCCGCTTTCTGGTCAAATTCAGCCAGCTTACAACGGGTAAAGTAGTCATCTATTTTTGCTTTGACTGCATCAAAGGCCGCCTTTGCGGCTTCAGTATTTTCTCCCAGCGGTAATATGCTGGTAGCATCCCGTTCCGCATCCTGCCACCATTCCGAGTACGCTCTCGCTTCAGTAAAAAATTGTTCGATCAGTTCTGCTGAAATCCCCGGCAGACCGGACCGGTCCTGCACCGATCCGACACACTTCATCATATCTTCAATGACGGCCCGGGTTTCGGCATCACTGGCAGCAGTGGCCGGAATGATGCCGTCGCCATTGAAGCGGGTACTGGCAAAAATTCTGTTGAGATCCGCCGTATCTTCAACTGTAATTGCCTCTTCATCTTTTTTACCAATGTTGAGCAGAATCTGTCTGGCTGACGCGAGCAACGCCGCACCTTCCGGTGTACTGTCATCGATCGCACTCAGTTGCAGCGCTTCTGATCCGGAAGTGAGATCCCCGGGATTTTTCAGAACGGAAGACACCCATCCGACCGCAGTAATGATTTCCGGGACACGGATATGGCCATCATGATCAGTATCAATGAACTCGAGTGTTTTACCATCGAATTCCAGATTGCTCGTCGGGCAGCTGAGCGCAGCCCACAGCTTGGGATCGAGCGTTCCGAGCGATTCGATATCCGCTCCGGTTTCCAGACGTACCTGATCAAAACCACCTGATCTGAAAAAGCGCCATTTATGAGCTATATTCATTATTTTTCCTCTTGTGTAAATCAGACTGTCGGGGTGTTACTGTATGGAATAAACCGCCCTCTTCATACGATGAAACGGCTGCGAACTGCTACTGATCAGCGTCGTCGGACTGGCAACAGTTGGCCCATCCTGTTTTTTTCACGTCATGATGTGTTTCACCGGCTGCATTTCTCCTGTTCGGGAACTCTATTGTTTCACGCCAACGATACGAAACATGAATCGATTCTACCGCTCCCCCTGCTCCCCCGGCATAAATCTTGACAAAATCATCAAACATCGCAGGATAAAAGTGCGCCACTAAAAAGTGGCAATATCTGCCACCTCTGAGTGCCGGTCAGTATTATCCGTTGCAGAATCAATCAATTGCATGAGAGGAGATGTCATTATGAGCACCCCAAGCATTCAACCCGGTTTTCAGCAAGTCACAAGGCACCATACCATTTTTCAGAAACGTGTCGACGATGCCTATAAAATCAAAGGAAAGCTGCCGGAACTGACCGTATGCCCGCAATGCAGTGCAGTATTCCAGAAAGGATGCTGACCAGCCTTCACCGTCCATTGTGCGTGCAATCGACATGAATCGGCAGATTTATTCCCGACTTTCCGGCTGTTCCCTTGAATTTCCATCAAAGCGCTCAATATTAGCGTCAGTGAATAATTCCTGAGAATGAGTGCCATGGAACAATCCCCCTCTAACCTGCCTGAACTGCCTGCCGATGTCATCGCCCTGGTGCCGATGCGTAATGTCGTGCTGTTCCCGCATGTGATCATGCCCGTTGCCGTCGGCCGCACCCGGTCGATTGCAGCGATTCAGCATACCTTGCAGTCGAAAGCACCTGTCGGCATCGTGCTGCAAAAAGATCCTTCCGTCGATGAACCTGGACTGGATGCACTTTGCCAGATTGGAACCATTGCCAATGTCGTGCGCCATATCGCTTCCGAAGATGGCACACATCACGCTGTCTGCCTGGGAGTCGAGCGCTTCCGCATCGAAGCGCTGGTTGAAGGCTATCCCTTCCTTGCCGCACGGATCCGGCGTATTTCGGAAGCCACTCCGGATACCACACAAGTGGAAGCACTGACATTGCAATTACGCGAGCACGCAATGGAAATCGTATCAATGCTGCCTGGTGTACCGGCTGAACTGGCACATGCGCTGCAAGCGACACGTGCACCCTCCGATCTGGCAGACATTACTGCCAGCCTGCTCGATACTGAAGTGGCCGAGAAGCAGAAGCTGCTGGAAACCATCGATATCGAGGAACGGCTGCACAGCGTGCTGCAAATCCTGGCGCGGCGCATCGAGGTCCTGCGGCTCTCGCAGGAAATCAGCGAACGTACCAAGGAACAAATGGAAGATCGCGAGCGCAAGTTTCTGCTGCGTGAGCAATTGAAGGCCATCCAGAAAGAACTCGGTGAAGACGGTGAAAATGAGCAGGAAGTTGTCAGGCTGGATGAAGCCATCACTGCTGCTGGCATGCCGGCAGATATCGTACAGCAAACACACAAGGAGTTGCAGCGCTTACAACGGATGCCCGCAGCGTCAAGCGAATTTTCCATGCTGCACACCTACCTTGAATGGATGACAGAACTGCCATGGCAACTGCCGGAAGAAAAACCGATCGACCTCGATGCTGCACGTGCCATTCTCGAGGCTGATCATTTCGGACTGGAACGCATCAAGCAGCGCATCATTGAATTTCTCGCCGTACAAAAACTGAAACCGCAAGGTCGTGCACCGATCCTCTGCTTCGCCGGCCCGCCGGGTGTGGGAAAAACATCACTCGGGCAAAGCATTGCACACGCGCTACAACGCCCGTTCGTCAGAGTATCGTTAGGCGGCGTCCATGATGAAGCGGAAATGCGTGGTCACCGCCGTACCTACGTGGGTGCCATGCCGGGCAATATCATCCAGGGGTTGCGCAAGGCGGGTGCACGCAACTGTGTGATGATGCTCGACGAAATCGACAAAATGACTGCCAGTGCACATGGTGATCCAGCGGCTGCATTACTGGAAGTCCTCGATCCGGAACAGAACTCGACATTCCGTGATAACTATCTGGGTGTCCCATTCGATCTGAGTCGCGTGGTATTCATCGCCACGGCCAATGTCATCGATCAGATCCCGCCACCGGTACGGGATCGCATGGAAATCATCGATCTGCCGGGTTACACCCAGGAAGAAAAACTGCAGATTGCGCTGCGTTATCTGGTGCAACGACAAAGCGAAGCCAACGGGCTGCAGACAGATCAATGCATGCTGACATCGGCAGCTTTGCAAAGCATCATTGCCAACTACACCCGTGAAGCCGGGGTGCGCCAGTTCGAACGTGAAATCGGCCGGATCATGCGTCACGCCGCCCTGCAAATTGCACAAGGCACGCAGCAGCAAGTACAGATCGACGCTCAAAATCTGGGAGACATTCTGGGGCCGGAGAAATATGAACATGAACTGGCACTTCACACCGACCTGCCAGGTGTTGCAACCGGTCTGGCCTGGACACCGGTGGGAGGTGACATCCTGTTCATCGAGGCGACGCGTATCAATGGCAGTGGCCGCCTGATCCTGACCGGGCAACTTGGCGATGTGATGAAAGAAAGTGCACAAGCAGCGCTCACCCTGGTAAAAGCACGCGCCGAGGACTTGCACATTCCAGCCTCGGTGTTCGAGGGAATCGATGTACATTTACATGTGCCTGCCGGCGCCATCCCCAAAGACGGGCCAAGCGCAGGCGTGGCAATGTTCATTGCACTGGCTTCGCTGTTTGCCAACCGGCCGGTACGGCACGATGTGGCCATGACCGGTGAAATCAGCCTGCGTGGGCTGGTTTTACCGGTTGGCGGCATCAAGGAAAAAATACTGGCGGCGCAGCGTGCCGGTATTCGAACTGTACTGCTGCCAGCGCGCAACCGGAAAGATCTGCATGATGTCCCGGAAGCAACACGCACTGCCATACGGTTCGTTTTTCTGGAAACTGCCGACGATGCTGTTCAGGCAGCTCTAGGGAACCTCTGATCAAGTCCTCCATGAGCCACATTGCAGGAAAAATCGTGATGATCGCAAGAAGCACGACGAAGGTCGTAGCTATAGCTACGATGCCGAGGAGTGCGACACAGTGAGCGCACGATTTTGCCGCAACCCTTTGGGGCACTGGTTTTGCAGACGGACTGCAGCATTGAGCTCGTTGTGAAGGGGGGTTCCATTCACTGCCTCACTCGCCTTGCATTCCATCCGCAAAACACAGTGTGCGGCCATGTGGACTTGATCAGAGGTTCCCTAGGTGAATCCGACAGTCTGGAATCCGTTTAAGGACTGTAGCCGCTGCCAGCCAGTTGCGCGGCAGCGGCAATTTGTCGCATGGCTATTTGGTGAAATCCGGGTTACAGTGTGAATCACCAGGCAGATACTTTGCTTATCTGTCATATATTTGTCTGGTGCAGTTGTTATCCTTACATTTTGAATCAATGAAAGGAGAAAGCTTTATGCGAAATGAAACACAGACTACGCATTCCCACAGCAAGCATGAGCAACACTGCCAGCATGTGTACGAAACCGGACAGTTGCGGCGTGCAAAAATGCATGTCGCACGCCTGATCGGTAATTTTGACAGCAGAAAAATTCTCTCGCCGTCATTACTTCAACTGCTTGAAACCAGCATTATTTTGGAGACAACCGACTCGAAAGTGCTTGCCTCCCGGTTAAAACGTAAACCAGCCGCAATCCGTGCTGACCTGCAGAAAATCTGCCATCTCCTTGCAGAAGAATCAAGGTTATAACAATCTCAACCCGGGATCATTACCCGTACTCAAGAAGTTGCAATCGAACTGCCGAAGCCAGATCGTTATTTCCAGCCCGGCAAAACCCATGTACCATTCTTTCATGAAGGTTGCACCACGGTCTTAAAAAGACTCCATTTCATGAAAGAACAGGAAAAATGAAATACCTTACAATAGTTTTATCATTATTGATGATCCCTGCCTCAATCACGGCCGGCGACTTGTCTAATCTGCAGCAGCAAACCAACCAGGCCTACGAACAGATGAAGCAAGCTGAAAGTCAGCTCAGCAACGCCAGGAAGGATGTGCAGGTCAAGCAGGATAATTTGCGCTACCACCAGGAAAAGGCAGCTGAAACCGAGAAGGAGCTCCAGGCCGCACAGCAGGCTTTACAGAGAGCTGAAGAAAGTCTGTCGGCAGCCAGGAAAAAATGGAATGACAATTCCGAGGAGCTTTATCAGAAGTGGCACCGGAAAGAATGAAGTGATGAAGCGAAACGAAAACCGCCAGACATTACTGCGACATCACTGTACCCCGTGAGTACCGTATTTATCCGAAAGGATGGTGAAAAACGATCGTTTCTGTTCGATCAGGACCGGTTGAAATCATGGATATGGGTGTCTGGCAGACTTCTTCCATGCGTTTGAGGTAGTTTTGTGCTGCTTGGGGCAGTTGATCGAAATTCCGGATACCTGCCGTACGCTCCTGCCAGCCTGGCAGCTCTTCATAAACTGGTTCCGCAGCAGCCAGATCATCCGCTCCAAAAGGCAGGGCGTCATACATCTCGCCTGACTGCTTTGATTTATAACCTACACCGATACGCAGTGTTTCCAATCCATCGAGCACATCGAGTTTGGTGATACACAATCCCGAAACCCCATTGATCTGAATAGAACGCCTGGCAGCCATCGCATCAAACCAGCCACAACGGCGCGGGCGCCCGGTGGTGGAACCGAACTCGTTACCGCGCTGTGCCAGGTGTTCTCCGATTGTATCCGACAACTCGGTAGGAAAAGGGCCTGACCCCACGCGAGTGGTATAGGCTTTGGTAATTCCCAGCACGTAATTCAGCATCTGCGGCCCGACGCCACTACCCACCGAAGCCGCACCAGCGATACAGTTACTGGAGGTAACAAAGGGATAAGTACCATGATCGATATCGAGCAAAGCACCTTGCGCCCCCTCGAACAGCAGATTGTTATCAGCCTGACTGGCTTCAAACAGCAGTTTGGGAACATCCGCCACCATCGGCCGGATTCTTTCGGCTTTTATCTGACAATCATCCAGGACCTGGTGATAGTCGACCGTTGCAGCGTGGTAGTAATTTTTCAGCAGGAAATTATGATAATCGAGTACTTCTTTCAGTTTGCAGGCAAGCCGTTCAGGACGAAACAGATCTTGCAGGCGTATTGCACGCCGCGCAACCTTGTCTTCGTACGCCGGGCCGATTCCCCTGCCGGTCGTACCGATTTTTTCCATCCCCTTCGCCAGTTCACGAGCACCGTCCACAGCAACGTGATAAGGCAGAATCAGGGGGCAGGTTTCGCTGATACGCAGCCTGCCGGATACATCCACTCCGGCCTGCTCCAGCATATCCACTTCTTCCAGTAAGGCGCCGGGGGACAGAACCACACCGTTACCAATGTAGCAGATCACATTCTCACGCAGAATTCCTGAAGGAATCAGATGCAATACGGTTTTCTCACCACCTACCACCAGCGTATGACCCGCATTGTGTCCACCCTGGAAACGGACGACTCCCGTGGCCCGATCAGTCAGCCAGTCGACGATCTTGCCCTTACCCTCATCTCCCCACTGCGTTCCGATGACTACGACGTTCCTGGCCATACACTATTGATCTCTCGAAATTATTCCAAAATAAAGCACCGCACTGTGAACAGCGCGGTGCATGAACATCCTTTTTCAGCGACTGATCACCAGCCTGCTTCTTTTAAAACAGGCAGTTGACTGAATCCGATAAACTTACACTTTCCACCTGGTTGACGAGTATTAAGATTCCCGCTTCCCTACCTCAGTACAGCCGTCCCGTCTGCAGGCAAAACCGTTCTCCCTCAGCGTCGTTTATCCTGTAACAGGATCAATTTCCCAGTTACCATTGCGGAAAACGAGCTTCCTGTCACAACCCGTTACCTCCCGGCTCTCTTCTCCCGGCAGCTCAGTCACCACGATATGTCCTTCAGCACGTAATTGCCGAACCATTGCCGTCAGTTTCTCATCTTCCGGCTGCCATGGCGCCAGTATTCCCAAAGGATAGTCATTCATATCCGTCAGCTGTGACAACTGTTTCAAGTCGAGACTGAAACCGGTTGCCGGCCTCGCTCTGCCAAACGATTTGCCAATTTCATCATAGCGTCCTCCCAGGGCGATGGGTGCAGGACATCCCGGTGTATAAACGGCAAAAACCATACCTGTATGATAGTGATAGCCCCGCAAATCAGCCAGATCAAACGTTATCCGGTCGACATAAGGTTGCAGTATTCTAGCAACATGTTCCAGTTGATCCAGTGCCTCACCGATTTCCGGGAAATCCGGCAAATGCTGGCGCGCACTCAGAAGCACGGTGCCGTCCCCATACAGTTCCGGTAACAACAGCAAGGCATTCTGCACCGACCTGGTCAAACGTTTATTCAAACCTGTACGTACCAGTTCCTTCAGGGAACTGATATCCTTGGCCCACAATGCAGCATAAAGCTCCATTTCGAACTCGGGCTTGATGCCTGAATCGCGAATCAGGCTGCGAAAAACCCTGATATGTCCAAGATCGAGATGGATCGAATGAATGCCTGAAACTGACAGACACTCCAGTAACAGACACTGGATTTCAAGATCACTTTCGATACCGGAATGTCCGTACAATTCGGCACCCACCTGGAATGGCTCACGTGTGCGGGTAATTTCATCCGGCACCGTATGGACCACGCTGCTGGCATAACAAAGCCGCGTCACGCCACTGGTATTCAGTAAATGAGCATCGATCCGGGCTGCCTGCGGAGTCATATCTGCGCGCAATCCCATCATTCTGCCGCTGAGCTGATCGACGACCTTGAACATACGCAGATTCATACCGCTTCCGCTCCCGGCCAGCAAGGATTCCACATATTCCAGCAGAGGCGGCATGACAAACTGATACCCGTGGGCAAACAGCATGTCCATGATAAGACGGCGGATCTTCTCTATACGATAAGCATCACGCGGCAGTACATCTTCGATATATTCAGGAAGCAGCCAGTTGCGCATTTTTCAACATTGACCGGGATGAGTCATCTCCGGATCGATAGCAGGAACAATCAAAATTATCAGAGGAAAGATCGATCAGTTGACCAGAAAGAGGATAACCAGACCAACCAGCATGGTACTGAGGCCCACGAACCTTATCTGGCTGTCTTCCAGTTGCATGAGTTTGAGAAAGGTTTCACGCCAGGCACCAGGAAATGAAAAAGGAAAGATACCTTCCAGTATCAGCATCAGTGCAATTGCTTGCAGAAAGGTATCCCACATATCAGCCTTGAACATCGATTAATGAAACGTTCCCTGATACGCTGCCACTTAAACCTGCCAGCCAATATCCTCCAGAACGCTGGTTTTCAGTTTCGCAATCCAGTTTAAGAGGCCGCATATCAGGTTCAAATCTCTATTTTTTACGATCTAACGGGGTTTTCATATATTTGAAAAACTCCGAGTTAGGTTCCAGGACGAGAATATCTTCCTTGCTTTTGAAGGATTTTCGATACGCTTCCAGGCTCCGGTAAAATTCATAGAATTTCGCATCCTTCTGGAAAGCATCGGCATAAATTGCCGTTGCCTGAGCATCGCCATCCCCCATGATTTTCTGGGCTTCGCTATAGGCTTCCGCCAGAATCACTTCATGCTGGCGATCAGCATCAGCACGGATTTTTTCCGCTTCGGCGGCACCGGTCGAACGCAGCTCGTTTGCCACTCGTTTACGTTCCGCTTCCATTCTGCGATAAACGGATTCACTGACTTCCTGGGGCAAATCTACGCGTTTGAGCCGCACATCCACGACTTCCACGCCGATCTTTCTGGCATCTGCATTCGCTTTCTGACGCATGATCTCCATGATCTTGTCACGTTCTCCAGAAACCACGTCGTGCACGGTCCGGTTACCGAATTCATCACGCATGCTGGAATTGATGGTCTGTGCAAGACGGGTTTGTGCCAATGTCTCATCCCCACGAACGCTGACATAGTATTGTTTGACATCCACGATGCGCCATTTAACGAACAGATCCACCAGAACGTTTTTCTTTTCCGATGTAATAAAGCGTTCGGGTTCCTCTGAATCCATCGTCAGAATACGAGAATCGAAAAACCGAACATTCTGGGCGACAGGTATCTTGAAATAGACACCCGGAGAAGTTTTGACTCCCACGACCTCCCCCAGCTGGAACAGTAATGCCTGTTCACGTTCGTCAACAATATAAACGGCGGAACTGCCCAACACCGCCAGCACCAGCAGAAGCCCGCCAAATACAGATGAAACCGCTTTCATTATCTCATCTCCCGTTCACGACTACGAAAGGACTCACGCGAACGTGAGCCGACATCTGAGGAAAATTCCTGGGATTCATTTTGTGATCTGGCCGCTGCAACTGAAGATTTCGTCGCACTGGAATCAGCCTGAATCAGCTTGTCCAGTGGCAGATAAAGCAGATTGCTCCCGCCTTTTTCCTGATCGATCAGGATTTTGCTGGTACTGGATAAAACCTGCTGGATCGTATCGAAATACATACGTTCCCGTGTGACTTCAGGTGCTTTGGCATATTCTGTCTGTACCTGCGTAAAGCGGCTGGCATCCCCCTCTGCAGCGGCAACTACCCTTTGCTTATACCCCTGAGCTTCCTCCAGCAAACGTGCGGCCCCCCCTCTTGCTCTCGGTATCACATCATTTGCATAAGCCTGGCCTTCGTTTCTTTGCCGTTCACGATCCTGACCTGCCTTGACGGCATCATCAAAAGCGGCCTGCACCTGCTCGGGAGGCTGCGCATTCTGCATCGTTACCCGGTTGATGGAAATACCAATCTGATAACGGTCGAGAATTTTCTGCATCAGCTCGGTCGTTTTGGCTGTTACCTCTTCACGTCCTTCGTACAGGACGAAGTCCATTCTACTGGTACCAATGACTTGCCGGATGGCTGTTTCTGCTACCTGCAGAACGGTGCTTTCCGGATCACGGTTGTTGAACAGAAAATTCTCGGGACTGTTCAGAATGTATTGCACAGCAAACTGGATATCGATGATATTTTCGTCATCCGTCAGCATCAGCGATTCCTTGAGTACCTTGCTGCGAACATTATTGCGATAACCGATTTCCACCGTGCGCACCTGACCAATATTGACAGACTCGACAGCTTCGACGGGCGAAGGAATATGCCAGCGCAATCCCGGCATGGTCGTTTCCACATGTTTACCGAAACGCAGTACCACACCGCGCTGACCTTCATCGACAATGTAAAAACCACTTCCTATCCATGCCAGAGCAAGCAAAACGACGATTGCTACAAAACCCTTGCCACTGGGGAGATTAGGGCTTCCCCCGCCAGAGTCTTCATCATCGTTACCTCCTCCCTTTTTCCCGAAAATTTCACTTATTTTCTGGTTAAAGTTACGCATAATGTCTTCAAGGTCAGGAGGCCCTGAGTTGCCTCTTCTTTTTCCCCACTGCGGATCATTCAAGCCCATGTGATTTAGTCCTTCTCATTATTTATAAAAGTGGCACGGACATTGTCGTTCATGCTTTCAGGTGTTGCTGAATGTTGCTCCAACCTCTTCAAATTCTGGTCAAACACCTCTGCCAGTGCGTCGTACAGATAACTAAAACCCGCTCCTGTCCTCGCGCTGAGATGAATGCTTTTGATTCTACCATACTCATCACGCGTGTAATTCCCGGACGGATACTGTTCGAGAAGATCAATTTTATTCAGAATCAGAATCTGCGGTATCGTATCGGCACCAATTTCTCGCAATAATTTATTGACCTCGCTGATCTGCGCATCCCGGTTGGAACTGGAGGCATCGACTACATGTAGAAGCAAATCGGCCTGGATGGTTTCTTCCAGTGTGGCACGGAATGCCGCAACAAGCGTATGTGGTAATTCGCGGATAAAACCAACTGTATCGGAAATCACTATTGTCCCGCGTCCGGGAAGCGTCAGCCTCCGCGTAGTCGTGTCCAGCGTAGCAAACAACTTGTCGGCAGCGTATGTATCCGTTCGCACCAGCCGATTGAACAAGGTCGATTTACCGGCATTGGTATACCCTACTATGGAAACGGACAGGATTTCTGCACGCTTTCTCGCACGCCGCCGTACCTCACGCTGCCGTTTGAGCTTGGTCAGCTTCTCTTTCAAAAGTTTTACGCGCTTCGCCAGCAAACGACGATCCGTCTCCAGCTGCGTTTCACCCGGCCCGCGCAGACCGATACCACCCTTCTGGCGTTCGAGGTGAGTCCATCCTCTCACCAGTCGTGTTGAAAGGTATTCCAGTTGGGCCAGTTCGACCTGCAGTTTACCTTCATGACTTTTGGCACGTTGCGCGAAAATATCCAGAATCAGACTGGTACGATCTACGATGCGGCAAGCCAGCACCATGGAAAGATTTCGTTGCTGTACCGGAGACAGCTCATGGTTGAATATCACCATTGCAGCGTGTGTCTGCGCCAGAATCTGGCTGATTTCCTCTGCCTTGCCCTTGCCGATAAAGGTGGCAGGGTCAGGTTGCTTCCGCGTCCCTTCGACTACAGCGACCACCGAGAGCCGATCGCTGCGAGCAAGCTCCCGCAGCTCTTCCAGGCTTTCTTTATCTCCTTCACCAAAATCGATGTCTACTAATATCGCGGTGTTATCGACCACCGCTCCAGTAGCAACATCATGGCTCATCTTGCTCGGTCTGGGTGTCGGCAGGTATCGGGATTGAAATAGCTTTGGCCGGAACTATGGTGGAGATGGCATGTTTATAAACCATCTGCGTGACAGAGTTTTTCAACAGAACGACATACTGATCAAAGGAATCAATTTGACCTTGTAACTTGATGCCATTGACCAGATAAATGGAAACCGGAATATGCTCCTTGCGCAAGATATTCAGAAAAGGATCCTGCAGTAACTGCCCTTTGACGCCCATTGTTCATCCTCCCTGGTGAATTTTTTTAGTTATCTGATAAGAATAAATACCCTTCTGGGTTGGTCGGCCGTTTCCGGCAGTATTTTTGTCACGATCCGAGAATCTGACTGCATCATCAGATCGACAGAAAAAAATCAAAAATTCATAAAAACTCATCCCGGGTATTTTGATGTTACTAAAGTATAAGTCGCGCAAGACCATAAGTCTAACACGGTGTATCTCGCCGTCTACGCGATACGGTATTTTTGATTTACCTAAAAAAGGAAATCGCAGAAAAAACCAGAACGGTAGCCGACGGCATGAAATATCGTCCTGCTTTACTGATACGAAGCTCTCAGGCAGCAGAATTCTGTTTCGTATGTTCTGGAGAAGAGCTGATCACTGGCACGGTTTCGGCCGGTAGCACACGATTACTCGGAAACCATATCCTGAAAATGCTTCCCGCTCCAGGCTGGCTGGTAATTTCCATACTCGCCTGATGACGATTCAGAACATGCTTGACTATGGCAAGACCGAGACCGGTTCCACCGGTTTCACGGGAACGACTGCGATCCACCCGATAAAAACGTTCCGTCAATCGAGGAATATGATTTGGCTCGATACCGATCCCGCTATCCTGGACGTAAAACAACCCTCTTCCGTTTTCCACTACCCAATTCAGGGAAATTACCCCGCTCTCCGGAGTATATCGCACGGCATTACTGATCAGATTCTCAAATGCACTGCGCAGTTCATCTTCACTACCGAGCAACATGGCATGACTGGCAAGATTGAGAGAAATGATATGACGCCCTGCACTCAGTGACTGGGCTCCCTGGTAAAGCCCCTGCAACAGTTTAACGACATCCACTCGTTCTTCTGTCAGGTTGTTTCCGGCGTTCTCCAACCGGGACAACGTCAGCAAATCCTCTACCAGGCGACGCATGCGGGTGGCCTGGTCGGACATCAATCGCAGTGCATTTTTCTCCATTTCGCCGGATATTTTATTTTCTTCCAGCAGCGTTTCAAGGAACCCGCCAATCACTGTCAGGGGTGTACGCAATTCATGCGAGACATTGGCAACGAAATCCCGCCGCATGATTTCAATTTTCTCAAAACGCGTCACATCCTGGCTGATCAGCAATTTTTCCCTGTCACCATAAGGCACAATCTGGATGGAGAGCAGGACATCACGCAAGCGTGACTGATTGAGTAAAAAGGGTTTACTGAAATCTCCCATATCGAGATAAGCCACGAACCTCACCTGGCGCACCATGCGGGTAATGTGCTGGCCGGCATCCATTTCAAGATTGAGGCCCAGATGCCGCTCAGCAGCTGAATTACACCACTCGATCTGATCCTTGTCACCCAGAATGACGATACCTTCCGGCAATGCAGATGTCGCGCGCTGCAATCGTTCCAGGGAAGTATTCAATCCCAGGCGTTCTTTGTCATGGCGCCGTACGAAGCGTGCCAGCCTGGCAAATACCACACCCCATAAGCCTGATCTGTCAGGTACCGTCGCATAGGAAAGATCCGAGTGATGCAGCCATTGTTCCAGACAATACAACGTATGAATATGGTAAATGACGATCCCTAACAGGATGAAGCTGTACAAACCAAGTACGATTGCAGCATTGAACAGTATCCCCGCCGGTATGGCAATGATAGTCAGCCATAAAACGGGAGCAAGGCTCAGCCAGAAAGAGTTCATATGGTTATGGAGCAGTAGTGGAATCGATTTCCCTGATCATTCTGCTCAACCATGGTGGTATCTGTTTTTTCGGGCTCATTCTTCATCCCGGAATAGCATCCAGGCCACATAACGATGAAAAAAATTCTATGATACGTTGTGGCAGCCAATCCAGTTTTCCCGGAAAAGCACCTTGTATGAAGCCAACATGTCCTCCCTGCTGTGGAAATTCCAGTGAAACGAAGGAAGAAACCTCGAATTTTTGCGGCAGCGCGCTCTCGGGCAGGAAAGGGTCGTTACGCGCATTGATCAGTAATGTCGGTACCTGAACCGATCCAAGCCATGGTTTACTGCTGGACTGGCGCCAGTAATCGTCCGTATCCCGAAAACCATGCAGCGGTGCCGTCACCAGATTATCAAATTCATACAATGAGCGACAGGCTGCAACGGCTCGGGCATCCAGCAGGCCGGGAAATTGTCTGTTTTTCTCCAGTGCCTTGCGTTTGAGGGTAGTCAGAAAATGATGGGTATAAACCCGGTTGAAACCGGAATCGAGTACCTTGCCTGCAGCTGCCAGATCAAGCGGAACCGAAACTGCAACGACCCCTGCAATCTGCCTGGCTGCTTGTGCGCCCTGCTCACCCAGCCATTTCAGCAGTGCATTGCCTCCGAGAGAAACACCCACAGCATAACAGGGGGTGTTCCATTCATGTGAATCGTTCCGATGCGCTATGTGCCGCAGCATACGATCGATTTCCATCGAATCACCGGCATGGTAAGCACGCGGAAGGCGATTGGAATATCCGGAACAGCCACGAAAATGAACGACGGCACCGCGCCAACGCAACATCTGCAGGAGATTCATCAGGCTCAGTGCATAATGACTTTGCGAACTGCCTTCCAGACCATGTAGCATGATGACCAGCGGTTTATCCGATTCACCATCCAGCCAGTCGATATCGATGAAATCTCCATCATCCATTTCCCAGCGCTCGCGCCGGTAGCTGATAATCGGACTCAGATTGATAAAGTAAGGAAAAATGGTTTGCGCGTTACCGCCCGGCAGCCATTTGGGGGCACGATAAGATTCGAGCAATCCGGAATCAGACAGAAAAAAAGGGTCAGTCATTGCAGATAATATAAAACCTTTTCAGGTGAATCCAGCCGGCCAGATTGTTACAGAATAACCAGGTTATCTCTGTGAATAAGTTCATATTCATCCACATAACCCAGCACAGCTTCAATCTGGCTGGTAGGACGACGCATGATCTTGCGTGATTCACGGGCATCGTAATTGATCAGGCCACGAGCGATTTCACGGCCGCTGGCATCGAGGCAGGATATGGCTTCACCGCGTTCAAATTCACCCTTTACCTCCACCACCCCGATGGGCAGCAGACTTTTACCTCCAGACAGCAATGCCCTGCTGGCCCCATCGTCCAGCACTACACTCCCCCGTACCTGGAGATGATCGGCCAGCCACAACTTGCGCGCCACCTTCACTGGCATATCCGCCAGCAGAATGGTTCCGATAGTCTCTCCACCTGACAGACGAACCAGTACATCCGTCGCCCTGCCTGAAGCGATCACCGTATGCGCACCGCTGCGAGCAGCACGCCTGGCAGCCATTACCTTGCTTTGCATACCACCGCGTCCGATACTGCTGCCTGCCCCACCGGCCATAACTTCGATATCCGGATCGCTGACGCTGACTTCCGGGATCAGTCTGGCATCGGTATTTTTGCGCGGATCGCCGGTAAAAAGACCTTCCTGGTCAGTCAGAATCACCAGCACTTCGGCTTCGATCAGATTGGCAACCAGTGCAGCCAGATTATCGTTGTCACCAAACCGGATTTCATCGGAAACCACGGTATCGTTCTCATTGATGATCGGAATGATACCCAGATTCAGCAGCGTAAGAATGGTCGAACGGGCATTCAGATAGCGTTTACGACTCGACAGATCATCATGCGTCAGCAGAATCTGAGCCGTCTGTAATTCGTATTCACTGAAACAATCGGCATAGGCCTGGGCAAGCCCCATCTGCCCCACTGCCGCGGCAGCCTGCAGTTCATAAAGCGCTGCGGGGCGTATTTTCCAGCCCAGACGCTGCATGCCCTCGGCAACAGCGCCGGATGAAACCAGCACGACTTCCTTGCCCATCTGCCTGAGTCGGTAAATCTGCCCGGCCCAGCCTCCCAGTGCACAGCGATCAAGACCGTGTCCTTCATTCGTCACCAGGCTGCTGCCAACTTTTACGACTATCCGCCGGGCGGATTGCAGAATCGATTGCGTCATAAAAATCAGGTTTCTTCGCTATCAGACTGTAACTGTTGCAGATGCCCCATGATGGCATAAATCAGTGCCTGGCACCCTTTCCCGGTCAGTGCAGAAATAGCAAACCAGCGCTCCTGCCAGTTCATTGCCTGCAGCAACCGTGTGCAAACAGCCTGCTGCTCATCTTCGGGGAGCATATCCACCTTGTTGAATACCAGCCAGCGGGGTTTACGATAAAGTGTTTCATCAAATTTGCGCAGCTCATCCACCAGCGCTCTGGCCGAATGAACGATATCGACATTCTCGTCAAAAGGAGCCACATCGATCACATGTAGCAGCAGGCGGGTACGGCTGAGGTGCTTGAGAAACCGGTGACCGAGACCAGCCCCTTCTGCCGCACCTTCGATCAGGCCTGGAATATCCGCCATCACGAAACTGCGCCCGGCATCGACCCGCACTACCCCCAGATTGGGATAAAGCGTGGTAAAGGGATAGTCGGCCACTTTTGGACGTGCAGCAGAAACAGCGCGAATCAGGGTGGATTTACCAGCATTAGGCAACCCCAGCAGCCCCACGTCTGCCAGCACCCGGAGCTCCAGCCTGAGCTCGAACTGCTCTCCTGTTTCACCATGGGTAAATTGCCGGGGAGCACGGTTGGTACTGGACTTGAAATGAAGGTTACCCAGCCCGCCTCTTCCGCCTTTGGCCAGCAGCACTTTCTGCTGGTCATGTTCGAGATCGGCAACGAGTTCACCCGTCAGATCGTTGGTGATGATCGTACCTACCGGCATACGCAGCACGATATCTTCCGCTCCTTTACCATAGCAATCGGAGCCGCGCCCGTTTTCTCCTCGTTTTGCCCGAAAAACCGGTGTAAAACGATAGTCGATCAACGTATTGAGATTGTGATCAGCCAGTGCGTAAATACTGCCGCCGTGACCACCATCTCCCCCATCCGGTCCACCTCTGGGAATAAATTTTTCACGACGAAAGCTGGCAACACCATTGCCACCATCTCCCGCAAAGATCTGTATTTTTACCTCATCAATGAATTTCATGAGTGCCCCGAAGCAATTATTTTAATTGCGGGCGGAGAAATTTATTCCAGCAAAAACTATAATCAAAGTAAAAAGCCCCATTCAGGAAATGGGGCTTTTCTCCAGCTTGCACGGTCGGCTGATCGGACGATCAGGAGGGAATGACTGCAACTGTTCTCCGGTTCATCCGCCCTTTGACAGTAAAGACAATCTTACCATCCACTTTTGCAAACAGGGTATGGTCACGCCCGATCCCGACATTATCACCGGGATGGAACTGCGTGCCACGCTGACGTACGATGATTCCACCCGCCCGGATGATTTCACCACCATAGCGCTTCACACCCAACCGTTTGGAATGAGAGTCACGCCCGTTTCTGGAGCTGCCGCCCGCTTTCTTATGTGCCATGAATCAATCTCCTTATGCAGAAATACCGGTAATCTGAATCTCAGTGTAATTCTGCCGGTGTCCCTGTTGTTTCCGATAATGCTTGCGGCGGCGCATTTTGAATATGCGTATCTTGTCATGCCGCCCGTGACTGATCACAGTCGCGCTGACTTTTGCCTGATCGAGTAATGGTGCGCCAGCAGAAATCGCCTCACCATTCGCAATCATCAGAACCTGGTCCAGTTGAATATCACTTCCCACTTCTGCGGGCAGTGTTTCCACCTTCAGCTTATTCCCGACCTCAACCCGGTACTGTTTACCACCTGTCTTGATTACTGCGTACATATACGTCTCCCGTCCTAGAACCGCGCATTATAATGATATCCGCAGATTTTGTGTAATAAATTCAAGTAACACGGCATACTCGTCAAACATTCGCTCCGGCTTTGATCGAGTCTGCCCTGCCGCAGACAGAATCTGCTGACCCCGGTCAATGCTATAATCAGCCGGTTTATTTCCAAGTTACGGATATCTCATGCCGGTACCCCACCTCACCCATGCACTGAACGCACCCACCCTGGATCTGGAAAAACGTATCCTGGCTGCCAAACCGACGATCGAACACTGGTTCCGCAAACAATGGCAGCATCACACCGTGCCGTTCTACTGCTCGGTAGATTTGCGCAACAGCGGTTTCAAACTCGCACCGGTCGATACCAATCTGTTTCCCGGCGGATTCAACAACCTCAACCCGGCTTTCATTCCGCTGTGCATTCAGGCAATGATGATCGCTGTCGAAAAAATCTGTCCGAATGCACACAATGTTCTCCTGATTCCGGAGAACCACACCCGCAATGTCTTTTATCTGCAGAACATCGCCATGCTGCAATCCATCATGCAGCAGGCAGGAATGAACATTCGTATCGGCTCGCTGCTGCCCGATCTTGACCAACCCCTGCCTGTCCTGCTACCCAATGGTGATTCCCTGTTGCTGGAACCGGTACAGCGTGAAGGCAACAGACTGTTTACCCGGGATTTCGACCCTTGTGCCATTCTTCTGAATAATGACCTGTCTGGCGGCATACCTGAAATTCTGCAAAATCTGGAACAGATCATCATTCCACCCCTTCATGCAGGCTGGGCCACTCGCCGCAAATCCTGGCATTTCAGTGCCTATGACAATGTGGCACAGGATTTCGCCGATCTGATCGATATCGATCCCTGGCTCATCAACCCTTATTTCATTTCTTGCGGAAAAGTCGATTTTCATGAAAAAGAGGGCCTGGATTGTGTCGCGGCCGGTGTAAATGAAATTCTGCATCTGATCAGAGAAAAGTATGCACAGTACGGGATCAGTGAAAAACCGTTCGTCATCTGCAAGGCAGATTCGGGCACTTACGGCATGGGTATCATGAGTATCAAGGACGGCGCCGAACTCTATAAACTCAACCGCAAGCAGCGCAACAAAATGGCAACCATCAAGGAAGGACTCTTTGTCAAGAACGTGCTGGTACAGGAAGGGGTACACACGTTCGAAAGTATCCATCAGGCTGTAGCCGAACCCGTTATCTACATGATCGATCGCCATGTAGTGGGCGGATTCTACCGGGTACATACCGGCCGGGGGATCGATGAAAACCTGAATGCACCGGGCATGCACTTCGTACCACTGGCCTTTGACACCACCTGTATGCAGACAGACCCCACTGCCCGGCCGGATGCCACCCCCAATCGTTTCTATACCTATGGTGTCATCGCCAGACTGGCGCTGCTTGCCTCAGCTATCGAGCTGGAACGGTATCTGCAAACACCCCTGCCCGTACTGGCGGAAATCTGATGAAACTGGCTTTCATCCTGGATCCGCTCGACAGTATCAAAATCGGCAAGGATTCGAGCTACGCCATGATGTGTGAGGCCGCAGCCCGTCACCATCAGCTGTATACCCTGCAACAGAATGATCTGGCGTGGAAAGATCATCAGGTCATCGGCTTTGTACGACCGCTGACACTCCTCGATCCGCCGGAAGGCGACCACCATTGGTATGAGGAAGGTGCCATCGAAGAAATTCCGCTGTCCGGGTTTGATGCTGTGCTCATGCGAAAGGACCCTCCTTTCGATACCGAATATATCTACAGCACCTACTTGCTCGAACTGGCTGAACGCCAGGGTGCCTATGTCGTGAACAGCCCGCGAGGAATTCGTGACCACAACGAAAAACTGGCGATTACCGAATTTCCCCGATTCACGCCCCCCTCACTGGTAACCAGTCAGGAGCAGCTGATTCTCGAGTTTCTGGCCGAACATGAGGACATCATCCTGAAACCCCTGGATGGTATGGGAGGTGCCGGTATTTTCCGTATCCAGAATACCGACCATAATATTGGCGTCATCATCGAGACACTGACACGCTACGGTACGCGCACCATCATGGCACAGCGCTTTCTGCCGGAAATCCGGGAAGGTGACAAACGCATATTGCTGATTGCGGGAAAACCGGTCGACCATGCGCTCGCACGCATCCCCAAACCGGGAGAAACACGCGGCAACCTGGCAGCCGGCGGGACGGGTGTGGCACGACCGCTATCAGCCCGTGACAGGGAAATTGCCGAAGAACTGGGACAGATACTCTATGCGCGTGGCCTGATGCTGATAGGACTGGATGTCATCGGCAACCATCTGACGGAAATAAACGTCACCAGCCCGACCGGCATGCGAGAAATCTCCGATCAGACCGGAACGAATGTTGCGGGACTAATGATCGATGCGCTGGAACAGAACATTGCCAGAAAGAATCGGTAAAAAGACCGTACGATACTAAAAAGCTAATCCCCAACCGGGCCGCGCGCCAGATCAACCATTTTTCTCAATCTCTCGACATCGAGCACACGCAATTCGTGGCCCGTCCGCTGAATCAGCCGGTTCCTGGCAAGTTCACTCAATTCCCGAGTGACGGCTTCGCGGTGGGTGCTGACAAAACACGCCAGCTCGGCATGTGTCGGGACAGGCTTGATAATGGCCGTATTTGAAGAATCCATGTGCTGCCTTGCAAGTCTCAGCAGTTCTGCATGGATGCGATTACGCACCGCCAGCGTACTGAAATCGAAGACCCGTTCAGTCAGACGGCGCACCTGGCCTGCCAGACGCTGCATGATCGCCATGCAGAATACCGGGCTCTCATGCACCAGCCGTATGAACGCCTGGTTTGACATGACCGCCAGCAAAGAATCAGATCGGGCAACGACCGTAGCAGATCTCGGTTGACCATCGATTGCCGTCAGCTCACCGAAAAACTCCCCTTGCGATAAATCGCACAGAATCACTTCATCACCGGAATAGCCGAAGTAATGAATCCGCACCCCGCCTTCAAGCACAAAAAACACATTGTCACTATGATCGAGGTAACGAACGATTTCTTCTCCAGCAAGAAAATGCTGCATTTGCAGAAGTTGCGCCACCATCTCCAGATCCGAAGCGGAAAAATCCCTGAATTCCCTGATGACTGTCAGTTGAGTACCGGTTACCTCTCTGGATTGATTGTAAAAATCATTGGCATAAGTACTCATACTCACCACTCCCTATGAAGCCTATTGCGCGAATAGCTTCGATCATACGATCCTGCCGCAAATTACCAAGGGATACAGTAAACTTGTCCACGGAATACCAATACTGACCTGCAGTTATCATCTCCAGCATAGGCATCCGTACTGCCGCTCCCTAATTGCAGCATGAGTTCTTTTATACTTGAACTCGCTCCGGCTGTCGTCCCTGCAAGCCCTTTACCATAAAAAATCAGATCAGCTTGTTCACCATCTTTCTTTTTGATGACAAGCACACCTTCTGTTCTTTCAGAATCCAATTCGTTCCTAGTTAGCGCTTCCAGGTTCTTAACTGTCAGATCCTGTTTTTCATAGGATACAACTTTTACCGGAATACCCGTCTGGCTTAATTTAAACAGGTAAACCAAGATTATTACCAACAGTATGATATTAACAAGAAAACTGATTCTGTATCTGGTCAGTAATCCTTCCTGATCATGAGCTCCCATCGCATCTCCCCAGTTAAAAGTTCAAGGTTATTCTGGCAAACAACGTCCGTTCAGGTATATATCTTGGCAAAGCGGGTTCTGACAGATAAAGATACTGATTCCGATAGTAGAAATGTTTATTCAGTAGATTTCTGACTTCAAAACTCAGCAATCCTTTGCGTTTGGGCAATCTGTACCCTGCAACCATATCCAGCAGAAAAAAATTGGAATCCTTCTTCTCAATCCAGTCAAGCCATGTATCTTCGTCAAATCGCGCCCATTTTACATCTTGCATGACATAAGTGCCGGTCAGCTTCGCCCAGAATCCATTCTGGTCAAAATAGCTCACACTGATCGGCGCTCTCAATGTATGAATATTCGTAGGCAAGTCTGCATATCTTTCCTTTCTATCGAATTTCTCGTATTCAGGTTCGATCGCAACAACCCAGTTCGGGCGAAGCGTGCCATAAACATAGCCTCGGAGTAATTGTTCTTTCTGCTTATCCCAATAATAATCCCTGTCCGACACACCGAGCTCAGGAATCACCGGCACATCCAGATTACGCTCGGATACCTCCACTCCGCCATAAACGGCATTGGCAAAATGAATATCCAGCCCGACTGCCTTATGTCGTGATTTCGTTCCGGTCATTTCATCATAGAATTGATTAAATCCGGCGATCTGTGTCGGCTCGATTGTCGCCTGACCGATCAGATCCCGCTTCAGCGCTTCAAACCAGGCCATACGCAAACGAACATTTTTGTGGAAATCTACCTGCAGTCCAATTTTGGGATCAAATTCACTGATTTTCCGGTTGGTTCCTCCTGCATCGTTGGAATAAGCTTGATAACTGAAACCCAGCGTGGCCATCGCATTTTTGAGTATATTCAGATTCGAATACAGATACGCAACATTCTGTTCCCTATCCGCTTTGGACTTCTCACATCCCATCATCATACAAATCAGCGGTTCGGTATTTTTTCTGAAATCATTCGTCAGATTGGTCCGGTAAATACCACCACCAGTAATCACATTCACCCGGTCTTTGCGAAAAATATGCTGTGCTTCGACCTGATAACCATGGCTGCGCTGATCCCCATAAAAGGGGAAATCATCACCCAGATCCTCTATTACATCAGCATCCTGATGCGTATAAATTGTCGAAAACAGGAAATTCTGCCGCGGTGAAATCCGGTACATTGCCCCTAAGCGCGCCGTATCTTCTTCGAGATTCAAGCGCGCTACCTCGGAAAATTTCTTTGGATCAAAATCCATCAGCAAATCCCCGTGCTTCTTTTCCCGCCGGCGCAACTCTGCCTGAACATTCAAATCCGGTGTAACCGCATACTGCACGAAAGCATTGTAGATATTATGCGTCTGGTCATTGTTGGGCCGGAATCCATCGGTCTGATAATGAAACTGCCCCACACTGACCGAAGCCCGGTCATACACGCCGGACACAACGACTTCATCCCCCAGCGTACCATGATTGCCAACTACACCGGAGGCCACCAGTTGTGCCTTGTTGCGCTCCATCAGTGGTGTGAATTCGTTGAAACCCGGTGCTGAAGGGCCTGTGCCGGTGATGAGATTGAGGTCAGCCACTGCCATGCGCGGCTGTACCGGATTGACGTTGACCGGCTGCAGCAGTTGCGCCTGCAGCAGTTCACTCACCCGGGCGATTTCGTGGCGCGGGACATTAGCATAGGCATCGGACAGAAAACGGTGTGCGGAATGACTGGCCGGATCGAAGCTCAGCGACTTGGCTGTTTCCATCAGGGCGCGCTGTTCAAACCCAAGATTGTCATAAATCCGTGCCAGACTGGATCCGCGTGCTGCTTGATCCTGATCCAGCAGCAGTTGTGAACGGTACACTGCACGATTATCGTTCAATTCGATTGATTTCTGGATGTCGCGCAACGCTTCCACTGGCCGGTTCTGGGTCTGTTTCTGGATCGCATCGTACAACCAGGGAGTGGGATCATTCGGGTCACGCGCTTTGGCCAGATCAAACTGGGTGTCGGCCAGCGGATAGCGCTTTTCTTCGAAATAGGCTTTCCCGAGATAGCTGCGAATCAGCGAATTGGCCGGGTCCAGACTGGCTGCCGTTTCGATATCGATACGCCCAGCTTCCAGTTTGTTCTCACGTATCCGGGCAATTCCCATCCCCAGCCGAGGCATAGGATCAGCCTGATCGAGCACGATCGCCCGGGCAAAAGCTACCTGCGCCCGGTAAGTATCAATCTGCAGAAGATGGGCAAAACCCAAAACGGTTTGTGTCCTGCTCAGATCAGGGTCGAGGCTGACAGCTCGTTCGGCTGACTGCAGCGCATGGTCGGATTTCCCGGCAGACATCTGCAATTCTGCCAGGCGTGCCCAGGCCAGGGCATTTTGCGAATCGAGCCGGACAGCTTCCCCCGCACTGGCCAAGGCTGTTTCAATCTGAAAATTCGCCTGCTGCGCGTAAGAAAGTGCCAGCTTTGCTGCAGACGAAGCCGGATTATTTCTGACAGCCTGTTCAGCCAGTGTCAGTGCTTCCTGCTTACGATTCTGTACCACGAATATCATTGCATGCAATGCCAGTGCATCACTGTTGCCGGGTTCAAGCTGCTCTGTTCGTTGCAAATCTGATAAGGCTTCCTTTACCCGACCGGTGGTCAGCAACAGCCCGGAGCGAAGAACCAGAGCATCTACCGTCAATTCTTTGGCCAGCAGATGATCCAGTTCAGCCAGTGCTTCTGCCAGCTTGCCCTGCCGATACTGTTCGATTGCATGATGCACCGCGGGTGATTGCTGATTTTCATGACCTGATCGGGAGTACAAATCAATCAGTATTGGATAGTGCAATGCCCACTGCACTGCATCGAGCGGGTGCACCATGACGGTTTTTCGGGCAGGCTGATTTTCCTGAAAAACCGCAGCCTCCTGATTTGCCAGAATCAGATCATCCTGATCACTGCCTGCCTTGACCCGGCCTTCATAAACCGCGATCGTTACGCTGGGAGACGAGTCATCCTTGCCGCCTGCATCCACCAGAAATTCGGTTCCATCGACACTGGCATTGACCACAGGTGTTCTGATTTTGAAGGGTTTAGGCGTGCGGGTGATGATGTGCATCACGCCATTCATTAAATCCAGCAGAGTACTCTGCTCGGCATCAGGGCCTGAGATAGTAATTGCCGTTCGCTGATTCAGCCGAAGCATGCTTTCGTTACTGAGCCGGAGCGCTGCACGACTGTTGGCGCGCACCCTCACTCTGTCACCGACACAGAATGTGCTGTCGGAAGCAGCCATGTGCCAGCCCGAATCTCCCGGCCGGCGATATTCCACCACACCCTGCAATGAAACCATCCGTGCTACCGGTGCGTTGCATACCTCCCCCGCAAAAGCAATCGAAACAGCACCAGTCATCATGAAAAAGCACAATCTCGGCAGAGCTCTGTAAAGCAGTTTCAGTGTTGCAGAAACCCACCCGGTACATTGCGCATTTTTCATAAACTTATCATTTCGCCGTTGATAACAAACAATCATAACAAATTGCCGGAATATGATTTCAATACATCAGCATAACATCGCTACAGATTAACCGGTAAGGCGCTGTATCGACGTGATTTTTGACACAGTTGCCAACAGGAAATCTGCGGGCCGGATGTGCTGTCTGTATCCGGACATCATTTCGATTGTATGGATATGATCAGCTCACCCGCTTCCCGGACTGGAAACAATCGGGATTCACGGCAATAGGTGAGCATGAATCGGGTGGGGCCATCTTCCGGGAAACATTCATGGATCATTTCGAATCGATGCAATGCATCCACCCGGTTGCCGGTTTGACAAACGTGCAGTGCCTGCTCATACGCGGCACACAGCTGTCTCTGCGCTGCATTGCTGCCACTCTGACGAGCAACCAGTTCAAACAGGTTGACCGGTTGTGACTTTCCCGGCAGCAGGAATCGCCCGAGCGGGCGCAGCAGCAGATCATTCAGCCCATTCACTACTTCTTCCGATACCAGCAACCGGGTACCCAGATGCTTATTGACTCCCTGGATACGATTGGCTGTATTGACGATATCGCCCACTGCACGATACTCATAATGCTGTCGTGCACCAATGTTGCCCAGTACCATTTCACCAAAATGTAACCCTAACCGGGTTGGAAGGCGCGGACGGCCGTATCCGCCCTGGTGATTGAAGCGCTCTATCGCGCTGATGACATCCAGGCAAGCCAGGCACGCCCGTTCGCGCAAAAGCGGATCAGCAGAACCAGCCGCCCAGATGGCCAGCATGGCATCGCCGATCACATCGGATACTTTGCCCTGATAACGCTCAACCGATTCAAACAGGCACTCATAATATGCATGCATGAGTGCGGCAAGCTGGTGGGGATCCATAGTTTCAGCAAGTGCAGTATATTTTTCCGCATCTGTCGCCAGGCAGGCTCCATAGACCAGTTGCCCTTCCATATGGATCGGACCTGCACCACGAACCATATCCCGCACCACCGGCTCTGGCCGATGTCCGCCAAACAGCGCCTCGATCCGCCTGCGTTCCCGGTCAGCTTCAAAATACAGCAGGGTAACGATCCCGATCACGCCTACCGGTAACTGCACCATCAGCGGAATCGCCAGAGGAATCCACAACTGCCATTGTCCGAACAGCCATACACTCGCACTGCCATAAGCACAAAACGACAGGATTCCTGCCAGCGCCATTCCCAGCGCATGCACCATGGTATCTCTTGCGGGAATGACAAAGCAGAGCAGACAGACACCCGTTCCCAGCAGCAACAGAATGAGGGCACCATTTACCGGTGCTGCCGGACGGATCGATTCGCCCTCCAGCAAATTGGCAAAGGCAGTCGCGGCAATTTCCACCCCGCTGAGCGTCAACCCGTCCGGCAAGGAGAAAACGGTCTGATAATCATCTCTGACTTTGTCCTGCCCCGAAACAGTCTCCGCTGAAAAACCGACAAAGATCGTTTTTCCTGCCATACCCAGCTCACCGGCCGTTTCCGATTGACCACCGCCTTCATCCAGCAGCAGATGATAAGGAATGGTTCTGATTGTCCGTGGTGGACCGTAGAAATTCAGGTAACGCACTTCACTGCCGCCATAAAGATCAATCAGCGCTCGGAGGATACGCTGCTGTGCGGTATCGAGGTTTGTCCCTTCAGCCAATTTCTGCAACAGTTTTTCTGCCAGCACTGGTTTTTGCATGAATAGATTGCGCAAATCGAGAACCAGATTCTCGACATCGGCTTCATTCATACTTGCAGGAAGCTGTCGGATCAAAGCAGGGTCGATACCGGCAAGCAAATCGAGAAAATGCTCGTATACTTCAGCAGATGACAACTGCAGCAAGAGTGATGGCAACGTAGGCATATCACTGCCACCGGGTCTGAACGTCCAGTAATAACTCACCCAGGAGGATTTTTGCAACGGAAAAGGCGCATGGGCACGTGCGGCATCCGCAATGATCGGCAGAATCTTTCCGGTATATTCCCGCAGAATATGAGTGTATGACCCATCCGCAGCCCCCCCCGGGAACCGGGTTTCCTCGAAATCCAGTCTCTCCACCAGCACCACATTACCCGCATACTTAAGCGCCGCAGCAAACTGCTTATCATGGCGGGCATCGCTGCCGGACCTGTCGAATACCAGATCGAACACCACTACTCTTGCCCCCGCCTTCACCAATCTGTCGATCAGACGGGCATGCAGTGCGCGCGACCAGAGGGAAGGTTTGAGCGGCAGCTCCAGATGAGTGGCAGAAGCCTGGTCAACCGCAATGACAACGACATCAGCGGGAGCGGTTCTTTCCCCGCGCAGATGAAACAGCCAGTAAAGGCCGAATTGTTCCTCGACGGCCGTACCCTGCGGTGACAGATATACAGCAGCCCCCAGCAGGCCAATAAACACGGAGAGAGCAAACCGCCAGCGCCACAATTTCATTTAACCCGGATTATCCATTGACTCGCGAGGCAGGAATATAACAGGTATCCAACAGGTAACCGGACTGGCGATGGTCGCAGTGGAATGTGTAACCGTGATACAAAACAGCCCTCTTTGCAAGGTGAAACGCCAAAGCAATCAGCCAACGTTGAAACTGTTTTCTACTACTCAGAATCTGATGAACCGTCCAAGTTCAACCGGGCGAACCAGAAATCTACCGCGATCTCCTGCCGAGCAGCCAATAGGAATACTGCAGACCTATGCAATACAGTATTGCGTGGTTAAAAAGTGATTCTTCAAGAACCGCAGCCCAAAAAGAAAAGGCCTGTTGAACAGGCCTTTTCAATGGAAAAACTGGGATTAATAACCACCCTGCCAGGCGTCACCCGATTGTTCTCTTGCCTTCTGAACAAGCGCAACGACATCGCCACATTTTACTCTGACGATTTTCCCGTTCTCGACTTCAGTATGGCTTTTTACGACATCGGTCGGTTTTTTATCTTTGCAGGCCAGATAATCCAGCATATCTTTGGCACTGATCGGCGCCAAAGAAGACTCCAGATTTCCACTGGCAAACGTTGCTGTGGAACCCAGTACAAAAGCAGAAACAAAAGCTGCGACGATCACCTTGTTCATTTGCACTCCTCTTCAAATTTCCCAAAACAAATCCACTACCTGACAATCTTTCAGGCTCCCTCTAACCTGTCCCCTGATCGGTTTCCCGGCCTCTCATCTCAAAAACCGGCTCTGACCACAGATACAGATTACCGGCCGGCACCTTAACCCTCCCGCCGACCTTGGTTAATACAAACCGGCTACATTCTATCAAGTAATTCATTACCTTTGCATCTAAAAACAAGCGATTTTCCGTTTTTACCCCTACCTTCCGTTTCAAATATTTTTCCATATCCGGTATGCTGCCTCGTCACAGAAAATTTACAGAACATCATGGATCACAACCTGCACCGCCCGCGCACCTTGATTCTTCCGCCTGCCCCCTATGCTGCGGCTCTGTTTGCCGGCTGGTGGATCGACCGCAACCTCCAGTCACTCTCCTGGAACTGGGGTACAGTGATACAGCCACTCGGCTGGCTGGGAGTAATCACAGGGCTGGCACTGCTGGTATGGACAGCCATTACGCTTTGGCGCCACCGAACCACCGTCAACCCCTACAAAGCAGCCTCCAGTCTGTGCACTATCGGACCATTCCGCTACAGCCGCAATCCGATTTATCTCGGTGACTGGCTGATTTTCATCGGGATCTCGATGCTGCTGTCGACCTGGTGGCCGCTGTTCTTCGCACCGCTGATCTGGGCAATGCTGCGTTATGGCGTCATCCGTCATGAAGAAGCCCACCTCGAAGCCAGATTCGGACAGCCCTACCGGGACTACAAAACCAAGGTAAGACGCTGGCTCTGAAACCATACAGCATTCCTGCCATTCACCCGTTTCGCCTTTCTCCCGGCGCAGGCGCCAGATGATGTCATCCTGCCGTTCTCTCAAGTCATCGCTGATGTAGCTGCCGTTAATTTTCTCCAGCGCGGGAAAACAGTAGTTTATAGCCGTGATCATGCTCCATCGGACAGGTGTCACACCATGGCGTTTTCATGAGTCAAACCACACTCGCCCTGTCTTGCGAGGAGACCGCAAGCCGACGCGGCAAATCAGTATTTTTATCAACGCTGCCCTGGCTTGCTTCGGCGTACACTGTTCGGGTCATGAGTGGGGTAGTATGGTTACAGCTGCTTGCTTCGCCAAGGCGCTCTGGTAATACAATCACGAAAAGGGAGATCAATCATGTGGCAGACAATTTGTCGAGGTGCAATCGCGGGTGGGGTATTGTTGCTTACGGTTCAGCCGGTATCGGCGGCTGAACCGGACCCGGCGCAAGTGGAAAAAACGGTGCAGGCTTATATCGGCAAAGCCAATCAGGAAGCTGCTCAAAACCGTGAATCGGTGGAAGAAAGCCAGGTCGTCACTGCTGATTTGAATGGCGATGGCCGCGCGGAAATCATTTTGTGGTCAACCCGCTATGGCGGCACCTATTCTTTCAATGATGTAACGATATTTACCGATAGCGGCCGGGGTTATCAGGTAGCTGCCGGAACAGAGGATGCGCTAGGCATGGTGGAATCGATCGAAGTCAAAAACGGCCTGATTCATATCCACGCCCTGTGGCCCGGCCCGAACGACCCACGCTGCTGCCCGACAGTCAAGAAAATCGCCGTTTATCAATGGCAGGGCAAAGCACTGGCCGATGTAACCAGCCGGGTTTCCGGCAAGAAGTGAGCTTTGGCGATAACACCGACATGCCGGCGCCGGAATCGGCATGTCGCGCCTGCTTTTGAAATATCAGATTTGTTCGCGATTTATATGGCGAACCACCACTTTTGCACAGCCGCGCTGCTCAGCCTGCCATAAATCATACGCAAGCTGACCTTTCAGCCAGCTTTCCGCGCTCGGCCCATCAAGCCATGCTTCCAGGCGTAGAGCGAGATCGACGCTGATGCCAGCCTTACCATTTAACACGCGCGAGAGGGTGACACGATTGATTCCCAGCTCTTTTGCCGCCTGGGTTACGGTTAACCCAAGCGCAGGCAGTACATCCTCGCGCAGGGTTTCACCGGGATAAGGAGGATTGTGCATTCTGGCCATATTGACTCCTGTTCAGTGGTAATCCCGGTAATCAACCAGGATCACATCTTCTCCATCAAATACAAAAATCATCCGCCAGTTACCATTGACCATTACCGACCAATATCCTGACAGATCGCCAGAAAGTGGGTGCAACTTCCAGCCGGGTATATTCATTTCACGCGGATTGACTGCATCATTCAGCTGCCGCAGCTGACGTGCAAGACGTGAGGCATGATCCGGCCGGATACCTGATTTATCTCCTGTTTCAAAGAATAATTGCAACCCTTTATGCTTGAAATGGCGGATCATTTAGAGATTGTAGCGTTATACGCTACAAGAAGCAATTATAAAAAAATACTGGATTGCTTCACTCTTGCAAATCCGCAATGACGGGTAATGAGCTGTTCTTCAAACAATCAGAAAACGGAAGATCAATCATTTCGCTATTCCAAGGAACACAGCCAGGCAACGCTCAATCTCTACCATAGTATCCGGGTCGATACATCCGAGAACCGGCCCTACTTTGTCGCGTTTCACCGTTATGATCTTGTCCACCATTACCTGCGAAGGTTTTTGCAAACCGTTCTCGGCACCAGGCTGTACAGTGATACGTAGCAATGGCGCAGCAACCAGCATGCTGGTGACAGGTAATACCGTTACGCTGGTATGTTCACTGAACAGGTTAGCCTGAATCACCAGAGCGAATCCGGGTTTACCAAAATCGCCCGGTACAGTGATGGTCACGAGATCGCCGCGTATCATTCCGTCCAGCCATCACTATCGGCCAAAGCTTCATCCATGAACTGTTGCATGGATGTATCCGCTTTGTCCGCCTGAGCTATGAGAAGGCACTGGCGGCGGCATTCTTCTGCAAAATCCGGACGGCGGGTGTCCGGTACCCAGATTTGTACCGGACGTAATCCGGCCATGCGTAGTGTGTCACGGTGCTTTTTAACACGAGCATTAACATGCGTGGTTCCCATGTGGAGTCCTCCTGATGCGTTACATGCAACATTATGCCTAAATACACATGTTACATGCAACAAAGCTGTTGCATCCTTGCTCATCATCTGCCCCCGGTGCGAGTTCAAATCTCTGCACTG
>WBZO01001233.1_pt1 | contig 41649 bp, 36 predicted proteins | sample 5204261 | NCBI WGS metagenome assembly WBZO01 (sample SAMN12412400, study PRJNA552823) | activated sludge metagenome | isolation source: activated sludge from anammox sidestream of wastewater treatment plant... | place: USA: North Carolina | collected 2017-09
GCTGCTCGATGACTACGCGATCCACCAGTCGCCCGAGCCGGTGAGCCGTCCGGCGACGAGCGACCGCAACTTCTACGACCGCTGGTATTTTTCCGGATTCGCGGCCGACGGGCGGTTCTTCTTCGCTGCGGCGCTCGGCCTGTATCCGCAGCGGCGCGTCTTGGACGCGCATTTCACCGTGCTCGTCGACGGCGTGCAGCATTGCTTCCACGGCTCGCGCCGCGCGCCGCTCGAGCGCACCGAGATGCAGGTCGGCCCGTTCGTGCTCGATGTCGAGCAGCCGATGCGCGTGCACCGGCTGCGCCTCGACGATGCCGCCAGCGGCCTCGCGTGCGACCTGCGCTTCACGGCCCGCAGCGCGCCCAGCGAGGAGCCTCCTAGCCGGCTGTACGATGAGGACCGGTTGTTGATGCACACCACGCGCTTCGTCCAGTTCGGGTGCTGGGACGGCGAGCTGTGCGTCGACGGCCGGCACGTCGCGGTCTCGGCGGCGATGGGCGTGCGCGACCGGTCGTGGGGCATTCGTCCTTGCGGCGAGCCTGAAGGCGGTGCACCGGGACTGCTGCAACGGGCGCCGGTCGTCTACTGGGCGTGGGTGCCGCTCAATTTCGGTGACTGCTGCACGCAGTTCAACACCTTCGAAGATCCGCAGGGCCGGCCGACGCAGCTCGCGGCCGTCGTGCAACCGGCCTACGCGGACCCCGGGTCGATACCCGCGGGCCGCGATCCGGGCCAGCGCGAGATGCGCGATGCGGTGTTGCGCGTGCATTGGAAGCTGGGCACGCGTCACCCGTCGGGCGGCACGATCACGATGCGCGACGACGTCGGAGCGCACTGGCGCATCGAACTGCGCCCGCTCGCCACGCTCCTGACGAAGGGCATCGGCTACCAGCATGCCGAATGGGGCCACGGTCTGTGGAAGGGCGAGCTGGCGCTCGGGCACGAGCGCCTGCGCCTCGATGAACTCGACCCGCTGCGTGCGGACCACGTACACGTCCATCAACTGGTGCGGGCCCACCTGCGCGCCCCGGACGGCGAACGCACGGGCGTCGGCATCCTCGAGACGATGTGCTTCGGCCCGCATGCGCCATCGGGCTTTAAATCATTCCTCGACGGCGCGACCGCGGAGGGCACTGCATGATCGACGACATGGATCGCATCGCGACCCAACTCGGGCAGTGGTTCGCGCAGCGCTACCCGGACCGTGCACCCGTGGCCGTCACCGACCTCGCGCGTTCCGACAGCGGCTATTCCAATGTCACGGTGCTCGGGCGCCTCGAGTGGACGCGGAACGCGCGACGCGAAGCCCTCGACATCGTCCTGCGCGTGCAGCCGCAGTCGAGTTCGGTCTTTCCCGATTGCGACATCCAGCGTCAGTACCGCGTCATGCACGCGCTCGCGGGCAGCGACGTGCCGGTGCCGGAGCTGCTCGGGCTCGAAACCGATGCGGCGCTGCTCGGTGCCCCGTTCTTCGTGATGCGGCGCATTGCGGGACGCGTGCCGAACGAGAACCCGCTCTACCATCTCGAGGGATGGTTCCATGACCTCGCGACGCCGGACCTGCGCCGACACTGGTTCAACGCCATCGACACGGTCGCAGCGATTGCGCGCGTGGACTGGCGCGCGCGCGGGCTCGAATTCCTTGAGCCGCCGGCGGGGCGCACCGCGCTCGCGCAGCAGCTCGACTATTACCGCGACGCGGTCGACTGGGCGGAACGCCTGCACCGGCCGTACCCGCATCTGCACCGCGCGTACCGCTGGCTCGTCGCGAATCAGCCGGCCGATGAGCCGCTCGTCCTGTCCTGGGCCGACGCCAAGCTCGGCAACTGTGTCTTCGGCGACCACGGCCGCCTCGCCGGCGCGCTGGACTGGGAGCAGGCCACGCTCGCGAGCCCCGTCGACGATCTCGCCTGGTGGCTGATGCTCGACGAGTCACTGTGCACGGGCTACGGGGTGCCGCGGCTCGCCGGCCTGCCGTCGCGCGAGGAGACGGTGACGCACTGGGAACGCGCGAGCGGCCACTCCGCGCGCCACCTGCCGTACTACGACGTATTCGCCGCCTGGCGCATGGCCTACGTGATGGCGCGCATCGGCACGGTGTTCATGGAGCGCGGCTGGGTGCCGCGCGAGAGCGACATGGATATCAGGAATGGCGGTGCGACGCTGCTCGCGATGCACGCCGCGCGGCTCGGCTTCTAGGGGGAAGGTCGGACATGGCCGGCAGCATCGGACCGCTCGTCGCCGCCGACGAGTTCTTCAACCACCAGATCGTCGAGACGCACGCGAGCGTCCTGCACAGCGACCATTCGTGGACCGAGAAGGTCTGCGGGATGGCTTGCGCGCGCGACGGCTCGCTGTCGGTGAACTTCGGCTTCGGCAAGTATGTCAACCGCAACGTCGTCGACGGCTATGGCGGCGCGAGCCGCGGCGTCGAGCAATGGACGGTGCGCGCAAGCCGCGCGCTCGATGCCCAGCCCGACAGTATCGATGTCGGTCCGCTGCGCTATGAAGTGGTCGAGCCGCTGCGCACGGTGCGCGTCGTGCTCGAGCGAAACGACGTGCAGCCGCTCGCCTACGATCTGCTGCTCGAGGGCAGCGTGCCCTGCGTGGTCGAGGAGCGCGAGGATCGGCGGACACTCACCGGCTACCGTCGCAGCGCCGACCAGATCCGCTATCACCAGACCGGCGTCGTGAAGAGCGGCTGGATCGAACTCGAAGGTCAGCGGTTCGATGTCGCGCCCGGTGAGTGGATCATGACGCGCGACCACTCCTGGGGTCTGCGCCCGTCGGTCGGCGTGCCGCCGACGGATCTGCAGCCCGATCCGATGGATGCGAGCCCGCCGCGCGTGCTCGCAGTCTGGAACCCGCTGCTGTTCACGCGACCGGACGGCAGCCATTACGCCTTCCACCAGTACTACCTGCTGTATGCCGGCGTGGGGTGGCGGCACGAGCACGTACAGGGCGGTTTCGAATTTGCCGACGGCCGCCGCGAACCCGTGCGAACCATCGAGCCGAGGCTGCGCTTCGACCCGCGCAACAAGCGCCTGCTCGGCGGCGAGTTCGCGCTCGTCATGGGCGACGGCCGGTCGCGCGTGCTGCGCGCACGAGCGCTCGGCGGGACGGGATTTCACCTGGGCGCGGGGCTCTATCATGGCTACGATGGCAAGTACCATGGCCAGTGGCGCGGACCATTGCACGTCGAGGGCGAGCACTTCGCCGATTGCTCGACGCCGGAGGCCGCAGCGCGGCTCAACCAGTTCCGTGATTGCCTGATCGCGGTGGATGACGATGAAACCGGCGCGGCCGGCATCGGCAACTGTCAGACCTGGGTACAGGGCCGCTGGCCCGACCTCGGGCTGCCCGACGGCTAGCGTCGTGGAAACGCCGTCACGGACATGATAATCCCGGTATCGGGTGCGGAGATCGTCAGGATGAGCAGACCACGAAGCTACAATCTGGCCGACCTGTTCGAGATCGTCGCCGGCTGCGTGCCCGACCGCATCGCGTTCCGCTGCGGCAGCCACTCGTTGACGTACCGTCAGCTCGACGAACGCGCCAACCGCTTCGGGTCCGCACTTCGCGCCCGCTCGATCGGGCGCGGCGACCATGTCGGCATCCAGCTCTACAACTCGGTCGAGTACCTCGAGTCGTTCCTCGGCTGCTGCAAGATCGGCGCGGTGCCGGTCAACGTGAACTACCGCTATGTCAGCGAGGAGCTTCGCTTCCTCTACACGACACTCGATTTCAAGGCGCTGGTCTATGGCGCCGATTTCGCCGACGAGGTGGCCGCGACGGTGCCCCACGTGCCGACGCTGAAGACGCTGCTGCGCGTGGGCGGCACCCATCCGCCGGCAGGCGTGGAAGACTATGCGACGGTACTCGCGGCAGCCTCGCCGGATCTTGCGGATCCGGGCCGTTCGGACGACGACATCTACATGCTCTGCACCGGCGGGACGACCGGCATGCCGAAGGGCGTGATGTGGCCGCACAAGTCGATCTTCATGGCGGCGCTCGGTGGCGGCGGCATCTTCTTCCGCCGACCGCCCGTCCAGCGCCCCGAGGAGCTGGCTGAATTCGTGCCGCATGGCCCGCCGATGGTGTTCTTTCCGGTTGCGCCGATGATGCACGGGGCGGCCATGTGGGCGACATTGATCAGTCTTTTCTCCGGGCACACGGTCGTCGTCAACGACCAGTCGCACTTCGATGCCGGGCATGTCTGGGATGTCGTCGTGCGCGAAGGCGTCAACATCCTGTCCGTCGTCGGGGACGCAATGGCGCTGCCGATGATCCGGGCGCTGGAACAACACCCGGGGCGCTGGGATCTCTCGCGCCTGCGAATTTTCGGCAGCGGCGGTGCCATCTTCACCGAACACGCACAGGCACGCCTGAAGGCCGCCGTGCCGCACATCGCCTTCGCCAACGGCATGGGCTCCTCGGAGTCGGGCATGCTGGGCGGCCGCGCGGAAGGAGACCGGGCGGGCGGCTGCATTGTTCTGGATCCGCGGCCCGATCTCGCGCTGATCGATGACGAGGGACGCACGGTGACGGTGCCGGGCGTCGAAGGCACGCTGGCGCGCACGGGCTACCTGCCGGTCGGCTACTACGGCGATGAGGCGAAGACGGCCGCCACGTTCATCCGGATCGACGGGCGGGTCTGGGTCCTGACAGGCGATCGGGCGCGACTGGACACCGCGGGCAGCATCGTCGTGCTCGGCCGCGGGTCACAGTGCATCAATACCGGCGGCGAGAAGGTCTTTCCCGAGGAAGTGGAGGCAGCGGCGCTGCGCTACGAGGCGGTGCAGGACGTGCTGGTCGTGGGCGCGCCGGACGAACGCTGGGGCCAGAAGGTCGTGGCCGTGATTGCGGTACTGCCCGAGCGGCAGTTCGATCGGGCCGCATTCGAGCAGGTGTGTCGTGAACGCATTGCAGGCTACAAGCTGCCGCGCGACATCGTCTTCGTCGACGCGATCAGGCGCAGCCCGGCCGGCAAGGCCGACTACGCATGGGCCAGGCGCGTGGCGACGGAGTCCGCCACGGCGTGATCCGCCGGTCGATCGCGTGACCTGCCGGGGCAACGAAAAGGGGCGCCGACCGGAAGTCGGCGCCCCTGGCTGTGGACCCTGGCGCGAGGCGTCAGGTGTGACTCACCACTTGTAGCCGGCCGTCAGCAGCCAGGTCCGCGGTTCCTGCCAGTTGGCGGAGCGGAACATGCTGAAGTCGATGCCGTTGTTCATCTTGTCCTCGTCGGTCACGTTGCGCACGAACAGCGAAACGTCGAGCGAGCCGGGCCCGGCGGGAATATCCGAGAGCAGCAGGCGCGCATTCAACTGGCTGCTCGACGGCACGGCGTCGAGCGCCGCGACGTAGGCGCCGCCGGCATTCGGTGCCGTGAGGCTCTTGTTGACCGCGTACAGGTAGTACTTATCGCTGTACGTGTAATCGAGGATCATGCGCAGATCGCCGAACTGCGATGCGAACAGTCGCCCGTCGAGATTCGCACCGATCGTGTTCTTCGGTGCGTAGCCCGGCAGGCGGTTGCTGCCCGTATCGATCACCGGGCGTCCCGGCGCAAACGAGTTGTCGAGGTACTTGTTGTACTTCGCCTCGAGGTAGCCGTAGTTGAGCGCGACGGTCCAGCCGTCGGTCAGCCGCAAGCGGGTCTCGAGTTCGACGCCCTTGCGCTCGCCCTCGCCGGCGTTCTGCACGTATGACGAGGTGGTGCCGGGAACCAGTACGCTGCCCTGCTGATCGGTGAGGTCCGTGTAGAACACCGTCAGGTTGACGTTGGCGCGGCCGTCCCACAGCGTCGACTTGGCGCCGAGTTCATAGGCGGTCGAGAATTCCGGCTGGTAGGGCGTGGTCACGAGCGGATTGATCAGCTCGGAGCTGAATCCGCCGCTCTTGAAGCCACGCGCCACGCGCGCAAAGAAGTTGAGGTCATCGCTGTAGCGGAAGGCGAGGGCGGCCATCGGTGTCGTGCCGGAGAAGTCCGCGCTGTACGTGGTCAGCGGCAGACAGGCCACCCGCGCGACACCGCACGTAGCCGGATTGTCGGTGACGAAGGGGCCGCCAAATCCGTTCGTCTGCCACTGGTGGGTGAAGCCGTCACGCGTTTCCTTCGTGTAACGGACGCCTGCCGTCAGAGTCCAGCGGTCGGCGAAGTCCCAGTCGACCTGCGTGTACGCAGCCTTGGCCTCGGTGTTGGCCGCAAGATTCACCGTGGATGTCGAGCCCCCGAACATGCCGAAGTCCTGCGGGTCGATCGTTTCGCCTTCATCCTCGAAGTAGTAGAGACCGACGACATAGCGCAGCCTGCCGTGATCACCGAGCCACTGCAGTTCGTGCGAGCGCTGTTCGTAGTCCGTGATGCGGTGGTAGAGCGCCGTCATCGCGAACGGGAACGCGAAGGGCGTGCCGGGCAGGACCGTGATCGACGTGAGCGGCGTGCCGTTGATCGACTGGCGGTCTTCGTAGTTGGCCTTGCGGTCGGCGAAAATGTACTTCAGGTTTTCCGTGTCGGTGGCCTGCCAGTCCAGCACCAGCGTGTGGGAGCGGTTCTTCATCCTCTCCCACAGCGGCTCGCCGGCGGGCGTGCTCACCTTGTCGGGCCGCGATGTCGTGACATAGGGCGTCATCGCCGATTCGATCGCCGTGCCGAGCGTTGCGCCGAAGACGCTCGGAAAGGTGCCGCCCCAGCCGCGCAGTGACATCAGGCTCGTCACGATCGGCGTGTTGTCGGCCTTCGAGTAATCGAAGGAGTAGGTGGCGCGGAAGTCGTCCGTGAAGTCGAACTTCAAGGCGGCCCGGTAGGCGTCCTGGTCACGTGCCCCCAGGTCCTGCGGGCCCGTCAGGTTCTTCGCCCAGCCGTCCATCTTTTCCTTGCGTGCCCCGAAGCTCGCGCTCAGGATGCCCCACTTGGGCAAATCCATGTTCAGCTTGCCGATCCAGTGGTTGTAGTCGCCACCGCTGACCTCGGCCCTGCCGCGGAACTCGCCGGAAGGCTGGCGCGACACATAGTTGATCGCGCCGCCTTCGGTGTTGCGCCCGAAGAGCGTGCCCTGGGGGCCACGCAGCACTTCGACGCGCTCGACGTCCACGATGTCGAGCACGCTACCCTGCGCCTTGCCGAGATAGACGCCATCGAGATACACGCCGACCGGCGGATCCACCCAGATGGCGGGCTGGCTCGTCGAGGAGCCGCGAATGCTGATGACCGAGATGCCTGCCGCGCCTGCGCTCGGGCGCGTGATCAGGGTCGGGGCGGATCCGCTCAGGTCGAGCACGTCGCGAATGCCGCGCGTCGCGAGCTGGTCCGCGCCGATCGCGGTGATCGAGAGCGGCACTTCCTGCAGCTTCTCTTCGCGCCGCTGCGCGGTGACGACGATCTCCTCGAGCGCGGTGTTCTTCGGTGCCTCGGCCTTCGCGCTGTCGGCTTCCTGCCCGACGGCCGATCCCGCCGATGCCGCCATGGCCAGAATCGAAGCTCCGAGCCACAACTTCGGCGTGATGTTCGATAAGCTCATGCCCTGGTTCCCCTTGAGTTGTAGTAGTTGGACTGTCGCCGTAAACAATGTTGCGTCCGCGCTGCAACGTGTTCCGCAGCGTTCGCTACGCTTGGCGGGTGTTGTTGCATAGCCGCCGCACGGCGGACACGTCCAAACGGACTAGGTATTGTGCTGGCGCAAATCGACAGGAGACCCGCATGAGCGAGAAAGATCGGCGCCCGGTTCAGGAGTCTGTCAGCGGGCGGAACGACGGGATGCGCCGCCGCGAGTTCCTGCAGGCCGGCGGCAGCCTGGTGGCGGGCGCAGCGATCGGTCTGCCTGTGGGCGCCAGGGGCCGCACATTGTCGTTCGAGGAATACGCGAGCCATGACGCTGTCGGCCTCGCCGCGCTCATCCGCAATGGCGACGTCAGTGCCGCCGAGGTGCTCGACGCCGCGATCGCACGCACCGAGGCCGTCGACCCGCTCATCAATGCCGTTGTCCTGAAACATTACAACCTGGCGCGGGCGGCACTGGCGCGCGGTGCGCCGGCAGGCGCGCTCGCTGGAGTGCCGTGGCTGCTGAAGGACCTCGGCATCCGTCTCGCGGGTACCGTGACGACCGGTGGCAGCGCATTTTTTCGCGACGACGTGGCGCGCTTCGACAGCACGCTGGTCGAGCGGTATCGCCGCGGCGGCCTCGTGATATTCGGCAAGACCGCCGCGCCGGAATTCGGCCAGACCGCCACGACCGAGTCGCGCCTGTGGGGCCTGACGCGCAATCCGTGGAATCTCGCGCACACGTCGGGCGGATCTTCGGGTGGCGCCGCGGCAGCGGTCGCCGCAGGCATCGTGCCGGCGGCGCATGCGAGCGACGGTGGCGGCTCGATCCGCATCCCGGCGTCGAATTGCGGTCTGTTCGGCCTGAAGACGAGTCGCGGTCGCAACCCGCATGGACCGAATGCCACCGAGAGCTGGATGGGCCTGTCGGTCCAGCATGCGATCACGCGCTCCGTGCGCGATTGCGCCGCGATCCTCGATGTCAGCCAGGGGCCGGAGCCCGGCAGTCGCGTCGTGCCGCCGGTCGGCGCCGCGTCCTATGCCGCCGGGCTCGCACAGCGGCCCGGGAAGCTGCGCATCGCGCTCTGGGATACACATATTTATGGGGGAACCGTTCACCCGGATTGCCGGGACGCGATGCTGAAGGCGGCGAAGCTGTGCGAGTCGCTGGGCCATGAAGTCGAGCCGGCCGTGCTCGAGCTGCCGGTCGCGGACATGGGTTCGGCAATGAGCATCGTGACGGGCACCGGCATGCTGGTGTCGATCCGTGATCGCGAGAAGGCACTCGGGCGGGCGGCCACCGAGGCCGATCTCGAACCCATCAACTGGCGCACGCTGCAACAGGTGGCGAAGAGGACGGCCGAAGACATGCTTCGCGCCCGCGCGACCATCGACCGCGTCGGGATCGTTCTCGACGAATTCCTGGCGCGCTACGATCTCATCCTGTCGCCCACAACGGCAGTTCCGCCGCCGAAACTCGGTGAACTGTCGCTCGATCAACCGTGGGAGTCGTATATCCGGGCTGCGATGGATGCGAGTCCCTTCACGTCCGTGTTCAACATGGGGGGACACCCGGCGATGTCGGTGCCACTTCACTGGAACGCCGCGGGCCTGCCGATCGGCGTGCAGTTCGCCGGGCGTTTCGGCGCCGAGCTGACACTGTTGCGGCTCGCCGCGCAGCTCGAAGCAGCCGCGCCGTGGGCGGCGCGACGCCCGGCGCTCGCGTCGTGAACCGGGCGTCCTAGCGCGCGGGCGTTGCCGCAGCGGGAATCCGACCCTCGCGTATCAATTGCTGCAATTCGATGATCTTCGGGCTCGCGATGATGGCGGCGGCGGCCGGATCATTCACGAGCCACAGAAGTGCCTCGGCAATCGCCTGCGGCGTCATCGCACCGTAACGCTGCTCGAGCGTGCCACCGTCGCCGAGCGTCGCCGTGACGGCCTCGGTGCTCACGAGCCCGGGATTGACGGTGAAGGCGCTGATGCCCTTGCCGCGATACTCGACGTTGATGCAACCGGCCAGGCGCGCGAGGGCGGCTTTCGACGCGCCGTAGGCGAATCCCCAGGCGCCCTGGTCGGCAGGTACCGGTGGATCGTGTTTCGCGGCGCCCGAGCTGACATTGATGATCCTGCCGCCACCCTGCGCCACCATGATGGGCAACACGCGACGCGCGAGATGAAACGGGGCGACGGCATTGCCGCGGAGCGTGCGCTCCAGTGCCTCGTCGGTCAGCTCGTGCAGCAGGGCGTTGGACTCGCGGTCCTGGTAGACCGCGTTGTTCACCAGCACGTCGACGCGCCCGTAATGCGCGAACACCGCGTCGCATGCTGCGTCGAGCGAGGCGGCGTCCATGAGATCCATCGGATGGGCAAGGACTTCTGCGCCGAGCTCGCGTACCGCAGCGGCGGTCGTGGCGAGACTGCCCGCGAGCGGTGTGCCGTCCGCGCGGCGCAGCTGATGGTCCAGTCGTTGTCCCTCGTTCGCGGTTCGCGCCGTGATGGCGATGCGCCAGCCCTTGCGGGCGAATGACAATGCCGTGGCGGCGCCGATCCCGCGGCTTGCGCCGGTGACGAGGATGACCGGAGACCGTAGACTCATGCGCGAGCCTAGGCGCCACGCTGCGCCGGGGTCATCGTCCGTTTGGCCGGTGGCGCCGGCCGCGCCTGAGGGCGGCAGACGCGACGGAGAACCGCATGTCACTCATCGCCATCAGCGGCGCAAAATCGGGAATCGGGGCCGCAACGGCCGCCATGCTGCGTGCGAGCGGTCACGACATCATCGGCATCGACATCGGCGGCGCGGACATCGCCGCGGACCTGTCGACCGCCGCGGGGCGGGCCCATGCGGTCGCCGCGGTGCTGGATCGCTCCGGTGGCACGCTCGACGGCCTCGTGCTCTCGGCGGGCCTCGGCCCGACCGTCAAGCCACACGTGAACATTGTCGCCGTCAACTACTTCGGTGCGGTGGCGATGCTCGATGGTCTGCGAGGCGCGCTGCAGCGCGGTGTCGCGCCTGCGGCCGTCGTCGTCTCCTCGGTGTCGTCGGTCCAGGTGACGTGGGAAGCGAATCCGATCGGGCGCGCGCTCGAGGCGGGCGATGAGGCACAGGTTGCCGGCGTGCTCGCGGCTGCGGGTGATCGCGCCGGCCAGCTGGCCTATGCCGGATCGAAGAACGCGCTCACGGTGGCGGTGCGACGGCGCGTGGTCGACTGGGGCAAGCTCGGCGTGCGCCTGAATACCGTGGCACCCGGCGCGGTCGAGACACCGCTGTTGCAGGCAGGGCTCGCGGACCCGGACTACGGGCCTGCCATCAGCCGGTTCGTGGCGCCGATCGGTCGACGCGCGCGGCCCGACGAAATCGCCTCGGTGATCACGTTCCTGCTGGGGCAGGGCGCAAGCTGCGTCCATGGCACGCAGGTGTACGTCGACGGCGGCGTCGATGCGCTGACGCGCCCGGAGACATTCTAGTTTCCCTTCGCGAGCATGCCCTGGCCCAATCCGCGCGCGGCGTCGGCACCGACGAGCAGGTCGACGAGTGTCAGGCTGAATTCGAGCGCGGTGCCGGGTCCGCGCGAAGTCACGATGCGGCCGTCCACCACCACGCGTTCGTCGCTCGCCTGCGTGCCGGGCGGAAAATGATGTTCGAAGCCCGGATAGCACGTGGCCCGGCGGCCATCGAGCAAGCCATAGCGCGCGAAGGTGAACGCCGGTGCGGCGCAAATGGCTGCGCACACGCCACCGGCATCTCGCACCTGAAGGACGCGATCGCGCACTACGGCGCTCGCGCCCAGGTTTTCCGCTCCCGGCAAGCCTCCGGGGAGCACGATGGCGTCGGGCACGAAAGTGACGGCTGCCAGCGTCGCGTCGCAGCCGAAGCTCACGCCGTGCGCGCCACGCACGGTCGTGCCGGAGACACCGGCCACCGTGACCTCGACGCCCGCACGTCGCAGCACATCGATGGGGGTCACGGCCTCGATTTCCTCGAAACCCTCGGCCAGCACGACGACAGCCCGCTTGCCCATGATCCGGATCCTCCTGCGGTCCCCCATTCTCGTCTGTTTGGACGAGGGGTCAACAAGCGGTGCTGCATAGACTGCGACGGATGACAGGGGTACAGGCGTCGACGACACCGACCGGAACCGTGCCGCGCGATGTCACGCAGCGCAGGCTCGACCAGCGCAGCGCGATCGCGGCGAAGTTCCGCGCGTCTTCGACGTTCACGCTCGCCGATCTGCTCGAATCGAAGGTGCGCGAGGGCCCGGCGCGCGTGCTGCTGCACTACGGCGCGCGTACCTGGCGCTATGCCGAGGCCAATGCGGAGATCAACCGGTACGCGCACGCGATGCATGCGCTCGGCGTGCGCCGCGGCGACGTCGTCGCGCTCGCGATGGAGAACCGGCCGGAGTTCGTGTTCACCTGGTTCGCACTCGCCAAGCTCGGCGCCGTGGCGGCATTTCTCAACACCCAGATCGGCGGTCGCGCGCTCGCGCACGCGCTCAAGGTGACGGACGCGCAGCGGACAATCGTCGGCGAAGAATGCCTGGCCGCGTTCGATGCGCCCGAACTCGCCGGCACGCAGCTTGCCCTTTGGCTGGTCCGCGATGCCGAAAAGCCCGCCGCGCCGGCGCTTCGGGAACTCGCGACGCTCGATCTCGGCGAGCGCGCCGCCGATGCACCGGTGGGCGATCCGGATACTGCGTGGCGTGCGGGACTTGCCGCCGGCGACCCGGCGCTCTATGTGTTCACGTCCGGGACCACGGGCCTGCCCAAGGCCGCCGTGATCAGCCACGCCCGCTGGATGCTGACCGGCGAAGTGATGGCGGTGACTCTCGGGGTCGGCAGCGACGACTGCTTCTACACGTTCCTGCCGCTCTATCACGCGGCGGCTTCGATGTCCTCCTCGGCCACGGCCATCTGCAGCGGCGCGAGCATCGCACTGCGCCGCAAGTTCAGCCGGCGCGAGTTCTGGTCCGACATACGGCGTTACCGGGCGACCGTCTGCCAGTATGTCGGCGAGATCTGTCGTTACCTGCTCGCGGAGCCGCCGTGCCCGGACGATCGCGAGCACACGCTGCGCAGGATGCTCGGCGCGGGGCTCGGCGCCGAAAGCTGGGCACGCTGGACCGAGCGCTTCGGGCAGATGGACATCTACGAGGGCTGGGGTGCCACCGAGGCGAATGCCAACACGATCAACATCGACAATCGTGCGGGCTCCTGCGGCCGTGTGCCGTACTGGGAGAAGACCAACCTGCGTATCGTGCGATATGACGTCGAGAGCGACAGTCATCCGCGCGACGCGCAGGGACACCTGATCCTGTGCCGGCCGGGGGAGACAGGTGAAGCGATCGGCATGATCCACGACTATCCGGACATCGTTGCGGGGCGGTTCGAGGGCTACACGTCGCCGGAGGCGACCGAGCGCAAGATCATTCGCAATGCATTCGCCGACGGGGACGCCTGGTGGTCGTCGGGGGACCTGTTGCGCTACGACGACGACGGCTACTGCTGGTTCGTCGATCGCATCGGCGACACGTTTCGCTGGAAGAGCGAGAACGTATCGACCACCGAGGTGGCCGAGGTGTTTGCGGACATGCAGGGCGTGGAGTCCGTAACGGTCTACGGCGTGCAGTTGCCGGGTGTCGAGGGGCGGGCCGGCATGGCGGCGGTGGTGATGCACGCGGGCGCTGCCTTCGATCCTGCCGCGTTCTACCGGCGCGCCGCCGCGAACTTGCCGCGCTATGCGGCACCGCTGTTCGTGCGTGTGGCGCCGGTCGCCGACATGACATCGACGTTCAAGCTGCGCAAGGTGGATCTGCAGCGCCAGGGTATCGATCCGGCGCAGTGCCGCGACCCGCTGTACGTGCGCGACGATGCGGCCCGTACGTACGTGCCGCTGACCGCGGATGGCGTCGCACGGGCCCTGGCGGGCTGACGGCGCGGGAGGCATCACGTGAGCGAAGCAGCCACGCCGGCCACGATGGCGCTCCCGGGCGCGCCCGCGCTCGAGTATCCCTTCCAGGCGCCGCGGCCCGATGGTTCCGTCGTCGAGGTGGCGCCCGGCGTGCTGTGGGCACGCATCGGCATGCCGCTTGCGCTGAACCACATCAATGTGTGGCTGCTGCGCGGCGACGATGGCTGGACGCTCGTCGACACCGGGCTGCCGACCGATGAGACGCGCGCGCTCTGGGAGCACATCGTGGCCGGGCAGCTGGGTGGCGAGCCGGTGCGCGCGGTCGTCTGCACGCACTTTCACTACGATCACGCGGGCCTTGCGAGCTGGATGACCGAGCGCTTCGGCGTGCCGCTCTACATGTCGCTCGGCGAGTTCCTGATGATGCGCGCGCTCGGCGACGCGACGGCCTCGGTCCCTCATCCCGAAGAGCGGCGCTTCATTGCGCGCTCGGGCATGCCGGACGAGCGCGCCGAACGCCTGTTCGAGGCATTGCGGCGCGATCCCTACCTGCCGCCGCGGCTCGCCCAGTTCCGGCGGCTGCGCGGCGGCGATGTGCTCGCGATCGGTCCGCGGCGCTGGAAGGTCATCATCGGCGAGGGGCACTCGCCCGAGCACGTCTGCCTCTACAGCGCGCAGGATCGTCTGCTCATCGGCGGCGATCAGTTGTTGCCCCGCATCACGTCCAACGTGATGGTCAACGCCTTCGAGCCCGACGGCAATCCGCTCGCACAATGGTTCGATTCGCTCGACCGCCTCGAGCGCTGCGCACACGACACGCTGGTCCTGCCGTCGCACCAGGGCGTGTACCGGGGGTTGCACACGCGTGTCAGGCAGCTTCGCGAACACCATCGCCAGCAGCTCGAGGAAGTGCTGCGCATCGTGGGCCACGGCGATGGCAGCACGAGCTACGAGGTCATGCTCGGGCTGTACCCGCGGCTGCGCGACCCGGAGCAGGATCTGCTGGCGCTCGGCGAGACCGCAGCGCACCTCGCCTGGCTGCGCGAACGGGGCGCCCTCGAATGCCGGCTCGATAAGGACGATGCATTTCGGTACAAGGTGACCCAGGCAGCGGGCGACGAGGACACGCACTGGTGAGCGAGGGCGATGCGTTCCGGGCGGAAACGAGGCAATGGCTCCTCGCCAATTGCCCGTCGTCGATGCGTGAGCCGCTCAGGAACGACGACGACATGGTCTGGGGCGGCTCACAGATCGTCTTCCATTCGGAGGACCAACGTGTCTGGTTCGAGCGCATGCGCGATCGCGGCTGGCTCGTCCCAGGGTGGCCGCGGGCCTACGGCGGAGGCGGCCTCGGCCCGCGCGAACAGCGCATCCTCGAGCAGGAGATGCGCTCGCTCGGCTGCCGCCAGCCGCAGTACAACCTCGGCATCTGGATGCTGGGGCCGGTGCTGCTCGAATTCGGCACCGAGGAGCAGAAGCTCGAACACCTCGTGCCGATGGCACGCGGCGAGATCCGCTGGTGCCAGGGCTTCTCGGAGCCGAACGCGGGCTCCGACCTCGCCAGCCTGAGAACGGCCGCCGTGCGCGATGGCGACGATTTCGTCGTGACGGGCCAGAAGATCTGGACGAGCCAGGGCGACAAGGCCGACTGGATGTACGCGCTGGTGCGGACCGATCCCGCGGCGAAGAAGCAGGAAGGCATCAGTTTCATCCTGCTCGACATGAAGTCTCCGGGCGTGTCCGTACGACCGATCGAGCTGATCAGCGGCCGCTCGGAGTTCTGCGAAACACATTTCGATGCCGTGCGTGTACCGGCGCGGAACGTCATTGGCGGCACGAACCAGGGCTGGCGCGTCGCGAAGCGGCTGCTCGAGCACGAGCGGGCGGCGATGTCGAAATTCACCGAGGGCGGCGCACCGACGCTCGATGCGCTCGCGACCGCCGCACCGTACCTCGCCGCCGCCGGACCGGTGTGGCGCGACCGGCTGGCCGCCGCATTGATGGACCAGCAGGCGTTTGCGCTGACCGTGCGGCGCATGCAGGAGATGCTGCTGGCGCGCGAGGACGTCGCCCCCCTGAGCGCCATCATGAAGCTCGTGCAGACGGAGCAGGAGTCCGCCAAGTACGAGTTGCTGCAGCAGATCATGGGCCAGCGCGGCCTCACGATGGACGGCGAGGGTCACACGGCCGACGAGCAGGCGGTGTGCCGGCTGTGGCTCTACACCAAGTCGTACACCATCGCGGGCGGCTCGTCGGAGATCCAGCTCAACATCATCGCCCGGCGCGTGCTCGGGCTGCCGGGATGAGGATGCGATGGCGCTGCTGCTGAACGACGAGCAACGCATGCTGCAGGGCAGTGCCCGCGAGTTCCTGGCGGCGCGCTCGCCGGTCGCAGCGCTACGCGCATTGCGGGACCGGTGTGACGCGCGCGGCTACGACCCGGCACTGTGGCGGGACATCGCAGGCCTCGGCTGGACGGCCGCGGCATTGCCGGAGGCGCATGGTGGCCTCGGAATCGGCTTCCAGGGGCTCGGTGCGGTGTTCGAGCAGCTCGGCCGGACGCTTGCAGCGACGCCGCTCCTGTCCACGGTCGTGCTCGGCGGTGGCCTCCTTGCGCGGGCCGGGCAGGCAGCGCAGCGCGACCTGTGGCTGCCGAAAATTGTCTCGGGCGAGGCGCTCTTCGCCCTCGCGCTCGAGGAAGCGCCACGACACGACCCGACGGCCGTGGCGCTGCGCGCCCGGCGGGAGGCGGGTCACTGGTGGCTCGATGGAGACAAGCAGTTCGTGCTGGATGGCCACGTGGCCGACCGGCTGATCGTCGTGGCACGCAGTGCCGGCGCACCGGGCGAGAAGGCCGGACTGAGCCTGTTCCTCGTCGATCCTGCCGCAGCCGGCGTGCAGGTGGAGCGCACGCCCGTCGTCGACAGCCGCAATTCGGCACGCGTGCGCTGCTCACGCGTGCAGCTCGGCGACGAGGCACTGATCGGCGCGCCCGACACGGCGTTCGCGGCGCTCGACACCGTGCTCGACCAGGCGCGGGCGTGCCTCGCAGCCGAGCTGCTCGGCGTGATCACCGAAGCGTTCGAGCGCACCGTCGCGTACCTCAAGTCGCGGGTGCAGTTCGGAGTCGTGATCGGATCGTTCCAGGCGCTGCAGCACCGCGTCGCGCGGCTGCACGTCGACATCGAACTGCTGCGCAGCTGCGTCGCGGCGGCGCTCGAAGCCGTCGACACGGGCCAGTCTGCCGCGCAGCTCGCAAGCCTCGCCAAGGCGCGCGCGTCCGATCTCGGTGAGCGCGCCCTCAACGAGGCCGTACAGATGCACGGTGGCATCGGCGTCACGGACGAGCTCGACATCGGGCTCTTTCTCAAGCGTGGGCGCGTGCTGCAACAAACGCTTGGCGACGGAATTTACCATCGCGACCGCTACGCACGGCTGCGGGAGTTCTGATGGACGAGATCACCCGCACACTGAACGACCTGCGCGCGAAGTTGACCGCCCCTGGCGCACCCTTCGAGCTCACCGAGATCGGGATCGGCGGAGAGAAGCTTCCGGCCTACCGCCACGCGAAGGCGACGCTGCCCGAGCTCATCGATGGCGCGCGCAGCTTTGGCGATGCGCCGTTCATCGTTTACGAGGGCGAGACCTGGAGCTACGCACGCGTGTTTGCCGAGGCCGATGCCCTCGCGTGGGCGCTGCGGGACAAGCTCGGCGTGCGACCGGGAGAGCGGGTTGCGATCGCGATGCGCAACCGGCCGGAATGGGCTGTCGCGTTCCTCGGGGCCGCGCTCGCCGGCGCCGTCCCGGCGCCACTCAACAGTTTCGGGTTGGGCGACGAATTGCGTGGCGCCTGCGCGACCGTCGATCCCCGGGTACTGATCGTCGATCCCGAACGCTTCGAGCGGCTTGGCGGGGCCGGGACTCCGCCCGGTGTCGAGCTCGTGCTGTGCGATGCGGGGCCCGCGCCCCCGGGCGGCGTGCATGCGTGGGCGGCACTCACGCGGGATGCGCACCCGGGGCCGCCGCCGGTGCAGGTCGATCCCGACGACCCCGCGCTGCTGATGTTCACATCGGGGGCTTCCGCGCGGCCGAAAGCCGTGCTGACGACCCATCGCGCGCTGTGCCAGGCGATCATGAACATCAACTACATCGGCGCAATCTCGGCGATGTCGTCGCCCGCCGTGATCGAGTCGGTCATGCGTCGCGGCCTGCCGCCCACCACGCTGACGGTCGTGCCGCTGTTTCACGTGAGCGGCCTGCACGCGCAACTGCTGAGCTCGATGGTCAACGGGCGCAGGCTCGTCTTCATGCGCCGATGGGATCCGGCCGAGGCGATCGGGATGATCGCGAAGTACCGTGTGACCCAGTTCAACGGTGCGCCGACGATGGTCATGCAGCTGGTGGAGCACCGCGATTTCGACTTCGATGCGATGCGTTCCCTGCTCTCCGGCATCGGATTTGGCGGCGCCGGACTGCCGCAACGCGTGATTGGGCAGGTGCTCGACCGCTTCGGGCCGTCGATGTCGGGTGTCGGGTTCGGCATGACCGAGACGAGCGGCGTCACGTCGGCCATCTCGGGCGAGGGATTTCGCGTGCGGCCGACCTGCTCCGGGACGATCTCGCCGATCATCCGGCTGCGCATCGTCGATCCCGACGGACAAGTGCTGCCGGACGGCGAGGCCGGCGAGATCGAAGTCCGTGGCGTTTCACTGATGAGAGAGTACTGGGGTGACCCCGCGGCGACTGCGGCCGTGCTGCACGACGGGTGGCTGCGCACGGGAGATGTCGGCTATCTCGAAGATGGGTACCTCTACGTCGTCGACCGGATCAAGAACGTCATCAATCGCGCCGGCGAGAAGATCGCCGCGGCCGAGGTCGAGTCCTGCCTGCTGCAGCACGCGGGCCTCGTCGAAGCGGCCGTGCTGTCCATCCCGGACGACGTGCATGGCGAGGCCGTGGCAGCGGTAGTGGTGCCGGGCGAGGGTGCAATGCCGACCGAGGCGCAGCTGCGGGCCTTTGTCGCCGAGCGCCTCGCCGCCTACAAGGTGCCGTCACGCATCGTGGTGAGCCGCGAGCCGTTGCCAAAAAATCCCGCGGGAAAGGTTCTGAAGAGCGAGCTGCGGCGCGCTCATTTCGACGGGCGCTGATCAGGCGCCCGGGCCGGCGGGAGCACGCCGGCAGGCGCGCCGGGCAGGCCGAAGTAATAGTGGCCGGCGATGAGACCGCCATCGACGGTGATTTCGGCCCCCATGCAGAAGCTCGATTCGTCCGAGGCGAGGAATACGAAGCAGTTGGCTGCTTCGACCGGATCGCCGACCCGTTGTGCCGGAAACCAGCACATTCCCTGGTTCACCATTTCGGCCGGCGCCTGCTCCGGGTTCACCATCGCCGTGTTGATGCCGCCGGGGTGCACCGAATTGACCCGAATGCCGTACGGTCCGAGTTCGAGCGCCGCCACCTTCGTCATGCCGCGCACCGCGAACTTCGAGCTTGCGTAGGCGACGAGCGAGTTGGCGGGCGAGATGCCGTCACAGGACGAGTTGTTGACGATCGAACCCTTGCGCTGGCGGATCATGTGTGGCGCAACGGTGCGCATCCCGATGAACGTGCCGACGGCGTTGACCTCGAGGACGCGGCGCAAGTCGGCGGTGCTCGTCGAAAGGACGTCCTTGAACATGAGGATGCCGGCATTGTTGACGAGCACGTCGATGCGCCCGTGTTTCGCGACGACGGCCGCGACGATTTCCTCCCATCGGGCCTCATCGGTGACGTCGTGGGTGAAGGCGGTGGCAGCCGGGCCGATCGAACGCGCCGTCGCTTCCACCTCGGGCAGGACATCGGTCAATGCGACGCTTGCGCCTTCTTCGACGAAGCGGCGGGCAATCTGTGCCCCCATGCCGCGGGCGGCCCCGGTGACGATCGCGATCTTGCCAGTCAGTCTCGCCATGGCACGGGGCCCTCCAGGAAATTGCGGACGCGCCGCACAGTGTGGGCACGGGGCGATGGCTTGGCAATCGCGTCGTCGTCCGGGCGCCCGATCTAGTCCTTTAGGACGTAGGCTCGCGGCCGCCTGTGCGGGTAAAAAAGCACCCTCCAACTCTGCGGGAAGACCCATGGTCTGGCATTGCGATTGTCGGAGTTCCGGGCCAGCCCCATCAGCGATCGCGGCGTGGCAGGCGCTCCACGCATGAACAAACTGATCACGGCCGGCGATGTGGTGGCGCAACTGCGCGACGGCATGACGATCGGCATCGGCGGATGGGGTCCGCGCCGCAAGCCGATGGCGCTCATCCGCGAGATGCTGCGCAGTCCGTTGAAGGACCTGACGCTGGTCTCGTACGGCGGCGCCGATGTCGGCATGCTGTGCGCCGCCGGCAAGGTGAAAAAGCTCATCTTCGCGTTCGTGTCGCTCGATTTCATCCCGCTCGAGCCGTACTTCCGCGCCGCGCGCCAGGCGGGCGCGATCGACGTCATGGAGATCGACGAGGGGTTGCTGCTCCTCGGCTTGCGGGCCGCCGCGATGCGCGTCCCGTACATTCCGACGCGCACGGGCCTCGGCACCGACGTATTGCGATGCAATCCCGGCATACGCCTCGTCGACTCGCCCTACGACGACCGGCAATGGGTGGCGATGCCGGCACTGCCCCTCGATGTCGCGCTGCTGCACGTGGATCGCGCCGACATTCGCGGCGTGTGCCAGGTGAAGGGCCCGGACCTGTACATGGACGACTGGTACGCCCGCGCGGCGAGCCGCACGTTCGTCACCTGCGACGAGCTCGTGGAGCCGGCTTTTTTCGAGCAGGGCGAGGAGGCGCGCTACGTGTTCTGGGAGCGGACACAGACGACGGGCGTCGTGCACCTGCCCTGCGGAGCGCACCCCACGTCCTGCGCGCCGCTCTACGGTTTCGACGTCAAGCACTTCAAGGAGTACGCCGCGAGCGCGAAGGAGCCCGGTGGCTGGGCAGAGTATTTCAATCGCTACGTCGCAGTCGGCGAGGACGAGTACCTGCGGCGTGTGGGCGGGGCGGAGGCGGTGAGACGCCTGCCGCTCCCGGTGTTCTGACGGAGCGCGCCATGTCCGATACGACAATGGTCGATACGATCATCTGCGCCGCCTCCGAGGCCTGGCGCGACGATGGCGAGGTGCTGGCCACCGGCATCGGCGTCGTGCAGCGCCTGGCGGCCTCGCTCGCGAAGCTGACCTGCAATCCGGACCTGCTGATGACCGACAGCGAAGCCTGGCTCGTCAGCGAGCCGGTGCCGATCGGTCCACGCGGTGACTACCGCATCCGGCGCGAGACGCACATGGGTTTCGCGCGCATCTTCGACAACGTATGGAGCGGCAAGCGCCACGCGATGGTCGGGCCCACGCAGGTGGACCGCTACGGCCAGGCGAACATCTCGATGATCGGCACCGACCACAGGAAGCCGAAGGTGCAAATGCTCGGCGTGCGCGGCTTTCCGGGCAATTCGATCAATCACGCGAACTCGTTTTTCGTGCCGAACCACAGCACCAAGGTGTTCGTCGCGGGCGAGGTCGACATGGTGGGCTCCGCCGGCTACAACCCGGCGCGCCTCGCGCGCGGCTGGCGACTCGAGGACGTCGACATCCGTCTGATCGTCACGAACCTGTGCGTGATGGACTTCGGCGGTCCGGGCCGGCAGGTGCGCGTGCGCACCGTTCATCCCGGCGTGACCGTGGCGCAGGTGCAGGAGGCGACGGGCTTTCCGCTGCACGTGCCGGGCGACGTCACGACGACGGCAGCGCCGACGGCGGCGCAACTCGCGCTGCTCGAGCGACTCGATCCGCACGGGCAGCGTGCGACGGTGCTGGGAGCCTGATGCCATGAGCGGCAAGACCGAGCGACCGTTCCTCGACGGCTGGTTCGCGAGCGACGAGCACGGCGCGCACCTGGTCGGTGCCCGCTGCACGCAGTGCGGCACGTTCTACTTCCCGCGCCAGGTGCGCTTCTGCCGCAACCCCGCGTGCAATGGCGAACAGTTCGAGGAACTGCCGCTGTCCCGCCGGGGCCGCCTGTGGTCGTATACCGATGCCTGCTACCAGCCGCCGGAACCCTTCATTGCGACCGACCCGTACGTGCCGTTTGCGATCGCGGCGGTCGAACTCGAACGCGAGAAGATGATCGTGCTCGGCCCCGTGGTCGACGGCATCCATGTCGATGCGCTGCGGGTCGGCATGCCGATGGAACTCGTGATCGCGACCTTGTCCGAGACCGCGACCGAGCGTCACCTCGTCTGGAAGTGGAAGCCGCTGCCATGAGCCGCGACATTGCGATCATCGGCGTCGGCATGCATCCCTGGGGCAAGTGGGGACGCAGCTTCATCGACTATGGTGTCGTGGCCGCGCGCGCGGCGCTGAAGGATGCCGGGGTGGACTGGCGCGCCGTCCAGTTCGTCAGCGGCGCCGCGACGATCCGCAACGGCTACCCGGGCCAGGTGGCAGGTGCCACGTTTGCGCAGGCGCTCGGCTGGCAGGGGGCGCAGGTGAACACGTCGTATGCGGCCTGCGCCTCGGGTGCGCAGGCCCTCGCGGCCGCGCGTTCGAAGATCCTTTCGGGCGAGTGCGAAGTCGCGCTCGTGATCGGTTCCGACACGACACCCAAGGGCTTCCTCGCGCCGGCGAAGGGTGAACGCCCCGACGACCCGGACTGGGTGCGCTTCCGCATCGGCATCACGAATCCCACCTATTTTGCGCTCTATGCGCGGCGCCGCATGGCGCTCTATGGCGATACGGTCGACGACTTCGCGCTCGTCAAGATCAAGAACTCGGAGCACGGCTTCGAGAACCCGAACGCGCGTTACCGCAAGCGCTTTTCCGCGGCCGAGGTCGCGGCGTCACCGATGGTGGCCAATCCACTGCGTCTCATGGATGTATGCGCGACCTCCGATGGCGCGGCCGCGCTGATCGTCTCCAGCGTCGACTTCGCGCGCCGCGTCGGGCGTGCCGATGCGCCGCGCGTCGCGGCGATCTCGACCGTGACGCCGACCTTCGCGTCCGCGACCATCGAAATGCCGGACATCGCGACGGACTCGGCGGTGGCCGCCGAGGCGCACAGCTTTCGCGCCGCGCTGCCGGCGAAGGCGTACGAGGAGGCGGGCCTGGGTCCGTCCGACGTGCATGTCGCCGAGGTGTACGACCTGTCGACGGCCCTCGAGCTCGACTGGATGGAAGACCTGCAGCTCTGCGGCCGTGGCGAGGCGGCGGCGCTGCTGCGCAGCGGCGCGACACGCATCGGAGGGCGCCTGCCGGTCAATCCGTCTGGTGGCCTCGCCTGTTTCGGCGAGGCCGTGCCCGCGCAGGCGCTGGCGCAGGTGTGCGAACTCGCCTGGCAGCTGCGTGGCGAGGCCGGGGCACGCGGCGTGAAGGGCGCGCGCGTGGGCATCGCCGCGAACCAGGGCCTGTTCGGCCACGGATCCACGATCATCGTCAAGCGCTGAAGGTCGGACACGATGTCGGATTTCCACACGCCGCTTTGTGACCTCCTCGGGAGCCGCTACCCGATCGTGCAGACCGGCATGGGCTGGGTGACGGGCTCGGATCTCGTGGCCGCGACGACGAATGCCGGCGGCTTCGGCTTTCTCGCCGGTGCGACCATCGCCGCCGATCGCATCGAGGCCGAGATCGTCCGCGTGCGGGAGCTGACGGGCGACAAGCCGTTCGGGCTCAACTTCCACATGTTCCAGCCGAATGCGGCGCAGCTGCTCGACCTCGCGGTGAAGCACCGCGTGCGCGCCGTGAGCTACGGGCGCGGCCCCGACAAGAAGGTGATCGGCCGCCTGCGCGATGCCGGCATCGTCTGCATGCCGACGGTCGGCGCGTTGAAGCATGCGCAGAAGGCCATCGAGATGGGGGCGAACGCCATCACGATCCAGGGCGCGGAGGGCGGCGGCCACACGGGCAGCGTGCCGACGACCGTGCTGCTGCCGCAGGTCGTCGATGCCGTGAAGGTGCCCGTGGTGGCTGCCGGCGGCTTTTTCGACGGGCGCGGCTTGCTGGCGGCGCTGGCCTTTGGCGCACAGGGCATTGCGATGGGCACGCGCTTCCTGATGTCGACCGACAACCGCGTGCCGCGGCCGACGCTCGAGCGCTACGTCGCGGTGCGGGACGCCGAGAAGATCCAGGTCTCCTACCTGGTCGACGGCATGCCCCAGCGCATGATCCCGAACGAATACCTCGCAATGCTCGAGAAGGCGACGCCGCTGCGGCGGCTGCGGATCGCGATCCGTCTCGCGCGTGAGTACAAGGCGCAGACCGGCATGACCAACGCCCACGCGCTGCGCGTGTTCTGGCAGGGTCTGCGCGAGGATGCGGGCGGCGTGGCGCAGACCCTGATGGCTGCCAACGCGCCGATGCTGCTGCAGCGATCGATGATCGAGGGCAAGCCTGCCGAGGGCGTGATGGCGGCCGGCCAGGTCGCCGCGCTGATCGATCGTCTTGCGAGCTGCGAGGAAATCATCGACGGCATCATCACCCAGGCACGCGAGCGCCGCGCCGCGCTCGCTGCAATGGGCACGATCGGGGAACGCCATGGCTGATCAGTTCACGCGCGAGGTGCACGCCAACGGAGTGGCCGAGGTGGTACTCAACCGCCCGCCGGTCAACGCGCTCAATTGTGCCGGATGGAACGCGCTCGCCGCGGGAATCGCGGCGCTCGGCGAGGATCCTGCGGTGCGCGTGATCGTGATCCGTGCCGAGGGTCGCGGCTTCTGCGCCGGTGTCGACATCAAGGAACTCGACGCCGACCCGGGTCTGATCACCGGCGTCAATGCCGGCAATTACGCGACGTTCAAGGCCGTGCATCTCAACAAGGTGCCGGTGATCGTCGCCGTGCACGGCTTCGTGCTGGGCGGCGGCATCGGCATCTGCGGCGCTGCGGATATCGTCATTGCGGCGGAGGATGCGAGCTTCGGCCTGCCCGAGGTCGACCGCGGCGCAATGGGCGGTGCCGCGCACCTGCAGCGCATGTTCGGCGTGCAGAAGACGCGCTACCTGTTCTTCACCGGCGAGATGATCGGTGCGCCGGAGGCGTTCCGGCTCGGCGCCATCGAGCGGCTCGTGCCGCGCGCGCGGCTGCGCGACGAGGCGATGGCAATCGCCGGGAAGATTGCGGCCAAGAGCCCGACGATGATCCGGATCGCGAAGGAAGCGCTCACCGGCATCGAGGACGGCAACCTCGAGGCGAAGTACCGCTGGGAGCAGGGCTTCACGCTGCAGGCCTACATGAGCAAGGACTCGGCGGAAGCGCGGCGGGCCTTCGTCGAAAAGCGCGACACCCGATTCTGACGGAGCGGCACATGGATCTCGATTTCACCCCGCAGCAGCAGGCGTTCCGCGCCGAGGTCCGGGCGTGGCTCAGGGACAATGTCCCGAAGGCGCCGCTCGCGAGCTACGACACGCGCGAGGGTTTCGAGCAGCATCGCGCCTGGGAGGCGAAGCTCGCGCAGGGTGGCTACAGCAGCGTGATCTGGCCGAAGGAGCTCGGGGGCCGCGGCGCCGATCTCATCGAGTGGCTGATCTTCGAGGAGGAGTACCACGGCATCGATGCACCGATGCGCGTGAATCAGAACGGCATCCTGCTGCTCGGGCCGACCCTGCTCGAATTCGGCACCGAGGCGCAAAAGGCGCGCTTCCTGCCGCGCATGGCCCGCTGCGACGACATGTGGGCGCAGGGCTGGAGCGAACCGAACGCGGGTTCCGACATGGCCGCGATCTCGAGCCGCGCGATTCGCGACGGCTCGGAGTACGTGCTCAACGGCCAGAAGACCTGGTCGACGCGTGCCGTGTTCGCAAACTGGCTGTTCGGGCTCTTTCGCAGCGATCCGCAGAGTACCCGCCACCAGGGTCTCACCTATCTCCTCGTGCCGCTCGATGCGGTGGGCATCACCGTGCGCCCGATCAGGGCGCTGAACGGCAAGGAGGCCTTCGCCGAAGTGTTCTTCGACGACGTGCGCGTGAGCGTCGAGAACCGGCTGGGCGAGGAGGGCCAGGGCTGGAACGTCGCGATGGCGACGGCAGGCTTCGAGCGGGGGCTGCTGCTGCGCTCGCCGGCACGCTTCCAGCGCACCGCGAAGCGTCTCGTCGATCTCTATCGCCGTCACCAGGCGAGCGCGGACCGTGATCCGTCGATTCGCGACGGAGTGCTGAAGGCCTGGATGGACGCCGAGGCCTACAACCTCGCGAGCTATCACACCGTGGGCCGCGTGGCGAAGGGTCATCGGGTCGGCGCCGAGGCGAGCACCAACAAGATTTTCTGGTCCGAGCTCGACCTGCAGATGCACGAGACCGCGATGCGCATTCTCGGGTCCCGCGCTGAGCTCGTCGACGATCCCGAGGTGCACGACTGGCTCGAGGGCTTCCTCTTCGCGCAGGCGGGCCCCATCTACGCCGGCACCAACGAAATCCAGCGCAACATCATTGCCGAGCGCGTGCTCGGCCTGCCGAAGTCCTGAACGAGGTCGACCATCGTGGATTTCACCTTCACCGAAGACCAGGTCGCGCTGCGCGATTCCGTCAGCCGCTTCCTGATGAACGAGGCGTCGCCGGAACTGCTGCGCGAGATCTGGGAGACGGGCGGGGGCCGCTCGCGCGAATTGCGCGCCAAGTTCGCCGCGCAGGGCGTCACGGGCTTGTCGGTGCCGGAGGAGTTCGGCGGGCTCGGTCTCGGCGACGTCGACTGGGCGCTCGTGATGGAGGAGCTCGGTTACTACGCGATCCCGGATTCGCTGGTCGACACGGCCTATCTCGCGACGCACGTGCTCCGCGCGGTTCCGCAGGCGCAGGCGCTGCGCGCGGAGTGGCTGCCGAAAGTGGTCGACGGCACCGCGCGCCTCGCGATCGAGCATCCCGTCAATCCGTGCGTCGCCGACGCACATCTTGCCAACGTGGTGCTGGCATTTCGCGCCGGCGCGGGCGGCGCGCTCGAGTTGCACGCGGTGCCCGGAGCGGGCCTGCAGCGCGCCGCGATGGCGAGCATCGACGGATCGCGCCGGCTTTCGGTGCTGCCGCAGAAGTTCGACGCTTCGACCCGCCTCGCGGACGGGGCCCTGGCGGCGGAGTGCGCGGAGTCGACGCTGGATCGCGCCTCCGTCGCGGTCGCCGGCCGGCTGGTCGGCCTCGCGCAGCGCATGCTCGACCTGTCCGTGGATCACGTCGCGCAGCGCAAGCAGTTCGGCAAGCCGATCGGCTCTTTCCAGGCGGTAAAGCATCACCTGGCCGATGTCGTGACGAAGATCGAGTTCGCGCGCCCTGTGTTCTATCGCGCGGCACTCGCCTTGCAACGCGGCGAGCGCCATCGCGCCGCGCTCGTCTCGCACGCCAAGCTCGCCTGCGCCGACGCCGCATGGACCGCAGCGCGCAAGGGCATCCAGGTCCACGGCGCGAGCGGGTACACGTGGGAAGTGGACCTGCAGATGTTCATGAAGCGCGCATGGGTACTGGACGCGACCTGGGGAGACCGCGCGTTCCACAAGGCGCGCCTCGCGGAGGCGCTGTTGCGCGACGACGCGCCGCTCGGCCCGGCGGGCACCCTGAACTGAAACGCGGAGACGCCCATGCCAGAGGCTTTCATCATCGATGCGCTGCGCTCGCCGACCGGCCGGCGCAATGGTTCGCTCGCCCAGGTGCACGGCGCCGACCTCGGTGCGCACGTCATCAAGGCGCTCGTCGATCGCAATCGCATTCCGGCTGCCGAGTACGACGATGTCGTGTTCGGTTGCGTCGATACGATCGGCGCGCTCGCGGGCGACATCGCCCGCACCGCCTGGCTCGCTGCCGGCATGCCGGACAACGTGCCGGGAACGACCGTCGACCGGCAATGCGGCAGTTCGCAGCAGGCGGTGCATTTCGCGGCACAGGCCGTCATGAGCGGCACGCAGGACGTGGTGCTCGCGGGCGGCGTGCAGACGATGTCGAGCATCCCGATTTCCTCGGCGATGCTGGCCGGGCAACCGCTCGGCTTTACGACGCCGTTTGCCGAGAGCAAGGGCTGGCGGGCGCGCTACGGCGACGCGCCGGTGAACCAGTTCTACGCGGCGCAGCGGATCGCCGACAAGTGGGGCATCAGTCGCGAGGCCATGGAAGTCTTCGCCAAGGAAAGCCACGATCGCGCGCTGCGCGCCATGGCCGAGGGCCGCTTCGACCGTGAAGTGGTGCCGTTCGGCGAGTTCAGGATGGATGAGACGGCGCGCGTCACCACGCTCGAGAAGATGGCGACGCTGCAGCCGGTCGACCCGGCGTACCCGAAGATCACGGCCGCCGTATCGAGCTCCGTCTGCGATGCGGCTTCGGCGGTGCTCGTGACCTCGGCGGCGGCGGTGAAGCGCTACGGCCTCACGCCGCGCGCACGCATCGTGCACCTGTCCGTGCTGGCGGACGATCCGATCTGGCACCTCACTGCGCCGATCCCGGCGACGAAGCACGCGCTCGCGAAGGCCGGCATGAAGCTCGAGGACATCGACCTCGTCGAGATCAACGAGGCCTTTGCATCCGTCGTGATGGCCTGGCTGAAGGAAACCGGCTATCCGCACGAGCGCACCAATGTCAACGGCGGAGCCATCTCGCTCGGCCACCCGCTCGGTGCGAGCGGCACGAAGCTGATGACGACGCTGCTGCACGAGCTCGAGCGCACGGGCAAGCGCTACGGCCTGCAGACGATGTGCGAGGGCGGCGGACAGGCGAACGTAACGATCATCGAACGATTGGGGCAGGCATGAAAGGTATCTGCGACGGGCGTACCGTCATCATCACCGGCGCCGGCGGCGGCCTCGGCCGGGCGTATGCACTGAGCTTTGCCGCGCAGGGCGCAAACGTCGTGGTCAACGACATCCGTGCCGAAGCGGCGCAGGCGGTCGTGGCGGAGATCGTGGCTGCTGGCGGCCGCGCGCTGGCGGACAGCGGCGACATCACGACGCTCGCCGGGGCCCAGGGCATCGTCGATGCCGCACTCGGCGCATACGACGAAGTGCACGTGCTCGTGAACAACGCCGGCGTGCTGCGCGATCGCATGTTCCTGTCCCTCAGCGAGGAGGACTGGGACACGGTCATGCGCGTGCACCTGAAGGGGCATTTCTGCCTCGCGAGCGTGCTCGGGCGCCGGTGGCGCGATGCGAGCAAGGCGGGCAAGCCGGTCGATGCGCGCATCATCAACACGAGTTCGGGCGCGGGCCTGCAAGGTTCCGTGGCGCAGAGCAACTATTCTGCCGCCAAGGGCGGCATCGCGGCGCTGACGCTGGTGCAGGCGGCGGAGCTGAAGCGCTATGGCATCACCGTCAACAGCCTGGCGCCCGCGGCACGCACCGCGATGACCGAAGGAGCGATGCCGGACATGGTGAAAAAGCCCGCGAGCGGCTTCGACGTCTGGGATCCGATGAACGTGGCCGCGATTGTCGTCTGGCTCGGCAGCCCGCTGTCGGCACACGTGACCGGCCAGTGCTTCGAAGCGAAGGGCGGCGAGCTGTCGATCGCCGAGGGATGGCACACCGGCAAGATCACCGACAAGGGTGCGCGCTGGGACGTGACCGAGCTCACCGGCGTCGTGAACCGGCTGATCGCCGAGGGTCGGCCCGCGCAGAAGGTCTACGGCACCTGAGGCGCATGGCGATGGACCTGCGGCTCACCGAAGAGCAGCGGCAGATCGCAGACTCCGTCGGCGAGCTGCTCGCCAACGCGAGCGACTCGGCGAGCATGCGGAGGGCCGCATTCGACCACGGCGGCTTCGACGCGGCGCTCTGGGCGCAGCTCGGCGAGCTCGGCGTCTGTGGCATCCATCTTCCCGAGGCGCAGGGTGGGCTCGGCCTCGGCGTCACGGAGCTCGTGCTCGTCGCGGAGGAATTCGGCAGGCGACTCGCCTGTGTGCCCTGGCTCGAGAGTGCGGTGCTGGCCGGCACGGCCATCGCATCGCTTGGCGATGACGCGGTTGCTGCCCGCTGGCTGCCTCCGCTCGCGAGCGGCGAGCGGATTGTCACGCTCGACATTGGACTGCTCGAATGCGCGCCGCTCGCCGTGCGCCGCAGCGCCGCGGGCTGGCAGCTCGACGGCGTGCTGCCGGCCATACCGGCGGCCATGGCTGCGAGCTCGCTGCTCGTGCCGGTGCAGGTCGATGGTGAGCGGCTGCTCGTCATCGTGGCGCTCGACGCAACCGGCATGGCCCGGCGCGAGCGGGCCAATCTCGACGCCACGCGCCCGATCGCCGAGGTGCGCCTCACCGCTGTGCGCGTGGACGAGTCGGCGTGTCTCGCGCGCGGAGCCACTGTCGACCGGGCGCTCGATCGCAGCCGGCAACTCGCAGCGGTCGTTCTTGCGTCGGAACAGGTCGGCGTGGCGCAGCAGTGTCTCGACCTGACCGTGGCGCACCTTGCGCAGCGCGTGCAGTTCGGCAAGCCGCTCGCGACGTTCCAGGCGCTCAAGCACCGTTGCGCGCAGATGATGGTCGACCTCGAACTCGCGCGCTCGGCAGTGCTCGGTGCCGCGCGGGAGCTCGACGGCGGGCCGGACGAGGGCAGAAGGCTCCGCCTCACGACGATGGCGCGGTCGCTCGCCGACGACGCGGCCCGCTACTGCACCCAGGAAGCCATCCAGCTGCACGGCGGCGTCGGTTTCACGTGGGAATATGATCCCCATCTCTATTTCAAGCGGGCACAGGCGGCGCGCAGCTGGCTCGGCACTCCCGCCGAGTGGCGCGAGCGCTTCGCGCACGCCCTGCTCGACGAGGCGGCCCAGTGACTGACAGGGATCACGACGCATTTCGCGCCGAAGTGCGCACGTGGATGCAGGAACACCTGCGCGGGGAGTTCGCACCGCTCGCCGGGTGCGGGGGCCTCGGGGATTCGCGCTACGACCCGAAGCTCGCGAAGCGCTGGGAGCAGGAACTCGCGCGTGGCGGCTGGGTGGGCGTCGGCTGGCCGAAAGAGCACGGGGGACGCGCGCTGCCGCTGTCGCAGCAGGTGGTGTTCCACGAAGAGTACGTGCGGGCCGGCGGCCCGGGGCGCCTCGGGCACATCGGCGAGACGCTGCTCGCGCCGACGCTGATGGCCTTCGGAACGCCGCCGCAGCAGCAGCGTTTCCTGCCCGGCATCCTCGCCGGCACCGAGTACTGGGCGCAGGGCTACTCCGAGCCGAATGCAGGTTCGGACCTCGCGAATGTGCAGACCCGCGCCCGCCTCGAGGGCGACAGCTGGGTGATCGACGGCCAGAAGACCTGGACGTCCTGGGCGCACGAGTCCGACTGGATCTTCGTGGTCGCGCGCTGCGAGGCGGGTTCGCAGCGCCACCGGGGTCTCGTGATGCTGCTCGTGCCGCTTAGGCAGCCGGGTGTCACGATCCGGCCGATCCGGCAGATCACCGGCGATTCGGAGTTCAACGAGGTGTTTTTCGCCGGTGCGCGCACCGAGGCCTCGCTGCACCTCGGCGCGCCGGGCGAGGGCTGGAAGGTCGCGATGGCGCTGCTCGGCTTCGAGCGTGGTGTCTCGACACTCGGCCAGCAGGCCGGCTTCGAGCGCGAGATGGAGTGCCTCGTCGAAGTGGCGCGTCGCAACGGGGCCGCGCGCGACCCGCTGATGCGCCAGCGCATCGCGCACGCAGCCGTGGCGCTCGATGCCCTGCGCTGCAACGCGCTGCGCGTGCTCGCCCAGGGCGATGAAGCCGAGGGCGCACCCGTCACGCGCGAGGCCTATATCGCGAAGTACGTGTGGTCGAACTGGCGGCGGGACTTCGGCAGGCTCGCGGCCGACGTGCTCGGCGCGGCGGCCACGCTGCCGGACGACGATCCGCTGGCGCAGAAGCTGCGGCAGGTCTGGCTTTTCAGCCGCTCGGACACCATTTATGCCGGTACCAACGAGATCCAGCTGAATCTGATCGCCGAGCGCGCGCTCGGCATGCCCCGCTGAGCGCGGGTGCCGGGGCTCGTCCAACGGGACGATGACGCACCGGAAGCCACGAGCGAGCATCGCTGCCATGAAACCGTCACCTGACTACGTTCCCGCGCACGGCCTGCTGCGCGACAAGACCGTGCTGGTCACCGCGGCCGCCGGCGCCGGGATCGGCTTCGCCGTCGCCAAGCGCTGTGCCGAGGAGGGCTGCCGGGGTCTCGTCGTGAGCGACATCCACGAGCGCCGGCTCGGCGAGGCGGTGGACGCCATACGGCGCGAGACCGGCCTTGCAGCGGTGCACGGCCAGTTGTGCGACGTCTCGAAGGAGGCGGATGTCCAGGCGCTGTTCGCGTTTGCAGAGGCGAAGCTCGGTGACATCGACGTGCTGATGAACAACGCGGGCCTCGGCACGAGCCGGCGCGTCGTTGAGATGGCGGACGAGGAGTGGGCGAAGGTCATCGACATCACGCTCACCGGCACATTCCGCATGACCCGTGCCGCGATGAAGCTGATGCAGCCACGCGGACGCGGGGTCATCGTCAACAATGCCTCGGTGCTCGGCTGGCGCGCGCAGGCCGAGCAGGCGCATTACGCGGCGGCCAAGGCCGGCGTGATGGCGCTCACGCGTTGCGCGGCCATCGAGGCCGCCGAATTCGGTGTGCGCATCAATGCCGTCTCGCCGTCGATCGCGATCCACGCGTTCCTGCGCAAGTCGGCATCGGAGGAACTGCTGGCACAGCTGTGCGCGCGCGAGGCCTTCGGGCGCGGGGCCGAGCCGTGGGAAGTGGCCAACGTGATGGTGTTCCTCGCGAGCGATTATTCCTCGTACATGACCGGCGAGGTGGTCTCGGTCAGTTCGCAGCACCCCTGAGGGAGACTGGACGATGGCAGAACGTTTCGACTCCGTGGCGAGTGTCCTCGCCGCGACAGGTCGCGATCTCGGCCACACGGAGTGGATGACGGTCACGCAGGATCGCATCAACCTTTTCGCCGACGCGACCGACGATCACCAGTGGATCCACGTGGACGAGGCGCGCGCGGCCCAGGGGCCGTTCGGCGGCTGCATCGCCCACGGCTACCTGACACTCAGCCTCGCGAGCAAGTTCCTGCCGGAGCTCGTCGCGTACGACGGCCTGAAGATGGGCGTGAACTACGGCTGCGAACGCGTGCGCTTTCCCGCCCCCGTGCGCGCAGGTTCGCGCATCCGCGGGCACGGCGAGGTCGTGGCTGCCGAGGAGGTGAAGGGCGGAGGCGCGCAGGTCACGATCCGCGTCACGGTCGAGATCGAGGGCGGCGGGAAGCCCGCCTGTGTCGTCGACACGATCAGCCGTCTTTTTTTCGAGTGAGGGACCGTCCATGAGCCTGGCAGAAGCCGTCGTCGTATCGACCGCACGCACACCGATCGGGCGCGCGTATCGTGGTGCATTCAACGATACCGAGGCACCGGTGCTCGGCGGGCACGTGATCCGCGCGGCGCTCGATCGCGCCGGGGTCGACGGCGCCGACGTCGACGACGTGATCCTCGGCATCGCCGCCCAGCAGGGCACGCAGGGCTACAACCTCGGGCGCCTGTGCACCTACACCGCGGGTCTGCCGGACAGCGTCGGCGGCATGACCATCGATCGCATGTGCGCGTCGGGCCTCGCGGCGATCGCGAGCGCGGCGAAGAGCATCATGACGGGCGAACACAAGATAGCCGTGGCGGGTGGGCTCGAGTCGATCTCGCTGACGCAGAACAAGCACAAGAACGCCTACCGCGCGCAGTCGAAGGCGGTTCTCGAGGCCATGCCGACCGCGTACATCCAGATGATCGAGACCGCCGAGCTCGTGGCCGAGCGCTACGGCGTCGCCCGCGCTGCGCAGGACGAATTTGCGCTGCAGAGCCAGCAGCGCACGGCGCAGGCACAGCGCGCGGGGCTCTTCGACGACGAGATCGTGCCGCTGCCGAGCGTGAAGCAACTGTTCGACAAGGAAGGCAATCCGACGGGCACGGAAGCCGTGACGCTCGCACGGGACGAGGGCAACCGGCCCGAGACCACGCTCGAGAGCCTCACGGCACTGAAGCCCGTGTGGAAGAATGGCCAGTGGGTCAAGGAAGGCCGGTACATCACGGCCGGCAATGCCTCGCAGCTGTCCGATGGCGCGAGCGCCTGTGTCGTCATGAGCCGCGACGAGGCGGTCCGGCGCGGACTGCGCCCGCTCGGCGCGTATCGCGGCATGGCCGTCGCGGGCTGTCGCGCTGACGAAATGGGCATCGGGCCGGTGTTCGCGGTGCCGAAACTGCTGCGGCAGACGGGGCTTTCGGTCGGCGACGTCGGGCTGTGGGAAATCAACGAAGCCTTCGCCTGCCAGGTGCTTTACTGCCGCGACACGCTCGGCATCCCGAACGATCGCCTGAATGTCAACGGCGGCGCGATCGCGATCGGCCATCCGTTCGGCATGTCGGGTGCGCGCCTCGTCGGCCACGCGCTCCTCGAGGGCCGCCGCCGCGGCGTCCGCCACGTCGTCGTGAGCATGTGCATCGGCGGTGGAATGGGCGCCGCGGCGTTGTTCGAGGTGCTCTGACGGCGTCGACGTCACTGCCGCGGTGCGGCCCAGCGCGGCAGCGGGCCCGGCGGATTCGCGGCGAAGAGGGCGCGGTAGAAGAGCACGGCCAGCCAGTCAGCCATGGCTTCGGGCGTGAGCGACAGATCCCGCAGCGCGGGATTGCGCAGCACGTAGCGCTCCCGCAGTGCCGCCTCCGAGATTCCGCCGAGCGCATAGGCAAGCAGCAGGGCCTCGGACGGTGCGAGCGCCGCGCCGCGATAGAGTCGTGGCAACTGCGCCGACAGCAGCTCGAGCTGGGCCTGGTAGAAGCTGCGCAGCTGGGCACGAAACGGCCGGTATTCGTCTGCCAGCTGGTTCATCGCGCGCACGAGCCCGGGGCGCAGCGCGTGATTGGCGACCGACGGCAGCAGGTGCGCGCGAATCCGGCTCATCCAGTCGCCGCGGGCCACGCCCTGTTCGTGGCGCGCCGTGTCGCCGAGTTCCGCCAGTACTTCGCCGAGGATCTCGGTGGCGAGCGTGCGCAAGTCGGGAAAATAGCGGTGGAAGAGCCCGGCGGCGACCCCGGCTTCCTGGGTCACGTCCGCCACGGTCAGCTGGCTGTAGCCCTTGCGCTCGAGCATGCGGCGGGCCGCGGCCTTCAGGCGCTCCCGCGTGGCGCGACCCCGGCTGCCGAGGCGCGCGCGGCGCACCGGCGCCCGCTTGCGACCGTGGATGCGTGCCATAGTTGAATCCATATTCAACTACAAATAACCTAGGCGCAAGACCGGCAGGAGTGCGACGCATGACGCCCGAGGACACACAGGCCTTCGAGGCCCGGATTCGCGCCTATGTGGGCCGCGAGATGGGACCGCCCAGGCGCGGCCACGACGATGTCAATCACGCGATGATCCGCCACTGGGCCGAAGTGACCGGTGACGGGAATCCCCTGTACACCGACGAGAAGTTCGCGCGTGCATCGGGCAGGAAGGGCATCATCGCGCCGCCGACCATGCTCGCGATCTGGGCCATGGAGGGCTACCCGATGGCGTTCGCGCAGTCGGGCAGCGGCAACGCGCAGCGCGAACTGCACAATGTGTTCGAGGAGCACGGCTACACGGGCGTGCTCGGCACGAACACGATCACCGAGTTCTACCGCGAGCTGCAGCCGGGCGATCAGGTCACTGCGCACACCGTCATCGACAGCATCTCGGATCGCAAGAAGACCGGGCGGGGCGTCGGCTACTTCATCGAGACGGTCACGAAGTTCACCGACCAGCATGGCGAGCCCGTGGGGCGCCAGGTGTTCCGGACACTGAGATTTGCTCCGAATGCCGAGGCGCTCGCGGCGAGCGGCGGCGCCCCGGCAGGCGAAGCGGCGCCGCTCGAAGTGCCGACCCGCATCCAGTCGCCGCGCGGCCACGACAACGCATGGTGGTGGGAGGCGATCGACCAGGGGAAGCTCCTGATCCAGCGCTGCAAGGGCTGCGGTACGCTCCGCCACCCGCCGCGACCGATGTGCGGGAATTGCCAGTCACTCGAGTGGGACAGCGTGGAATCATCGCTCGAAGGCGAGGTATACAGTTACACGGAAGTCAGCTACCCGAAGTTCCCCGGCTACCCGTCGCCCCTCCTGTGCGGCCTCATCCAGCTGCGTGAAGGCACGCGACTCGTCGCGAACATCGTCGGTTGCGATCCAGCGGACGTGCGGATCGGCATGAAGGTGAAGGGCAGGGTGGAGCGCGTCGACGCGAAGACCGTGTTGCCGAATTTCTACCCCGCCTGACCACACAGCGAGCCATGACCATGAACAAGACGACACGAAGCCTCGGCAGTGTGGCCGTCGGCGAGAAGCTGCCGCCGCTGGTGATCGACATCACGGCCGGCCTGATCGTCGGCGGCGCGATCGCGTCGCGCGATTTCACGCCGGTGCACCACGAAAAGGCGGCCGCGCAGGCCGCCGGACTGCCGGACATTTTCATGAACATCCTGACGAGCAACGGCTTGATGGCCCGCTTCGTGACGGATTGGACGGGCCCCGAGGCGACGATCAAGCGCATCGACGTGAAGCTCGGCGCGCCAAACCTGCCGGGAATGGTCATGACCATCACCGGTGAGGTTGCCGCGAAGGACGAGGCCGCAGGCACGGTGGATGTCAGCGTGAGCGGCGACAACAATGTCTGGGGAAATCACATGGCCGGCATGGTGCGCGTCGCACTGCCGAGGGGGACCTGAGACATGGCTGCGAGCATTGCGGACAAGGCGGCCATCGTCGGCATCGGCTCCACGGAATTTTCCAAGGACTCGGGGCGCTCGGAGCTCGCGCTCGCGGCGGAGGCCGTCAAGAAGGCGCTCGACGACGCCGGCCTCACGCCGTCGGATGTCGACGGCCTCGTGACTTTCACGATCGACCAGAACGAGGAGGTCGACGTCGCGCGTGCGCTGGGCTGCAACAATGTCAGCCTGTACTGCCGCGTGCCCTATGGCGGTGGTGCAGCCACCGGAACACTGCTGCAGGCCGCGATGGCCGTCGCGACGGGCGTGGCCCGCACCGTCGTCTGCTACCGCGCGCTGAATGGCCGCTCCGGCCAGCGCTACTCGGCGGGCGTGTCGGGGAACCTGATCACCGGCAGCGCGATCCACTACGGCTACTACATGCCGTTCGGCCTGCTGACGCCCGCGTCCTGGGTGGCGATGTTCACGCGCCGCTACATGCACCTCACCGGCTGCACACAGGATGCGCTGTTCGAAGTGGCGCAGTCGACGCGCGACTATGCGGTGAAGAACCCCGCGGCATTCTTCTACCAGCGCCCGTTTACGCGCGCCGAGTACGATGCCGGCAAGAAGATCTGCGATCCGCTGCGGCTCTTCGACTGCTGCCAGGAAAGCGACGGCGGCTGCGCGATCGTCGTCACGACACCCGAGCGTGCGCGGCACCTGCGGCAACCGGCAGTCGCGATCCGCGGCGTCGCCCAGTGCCTCGCCAAGGACCAGGAGGAGATGACGTCGTTCTATCGCCCGGAGATCGCGCGGATTCCGGAGATGGACCTCGCCGCCGCGGAGGCGTATGCGCAGTGTGGTCTTGCTGCGAAGGACATCGACGCGGCCGTGATCTACGACGCGTTCACGCCGATCGTGCTCTGGCAGCTGGAATCGTGGGGATTCTGCCGGTTCGGCGAGGCCGCGGACTTCGTCCGGGCGGGCAACCTGCGCCCGGGCGGGCGTCTGCCCTGCAATACGCACGGGGGCCAGTTGTCCGAGGCCTACATCCACGGGGTGAACGGCATCGTCGAGGCGGTGCGGCTCGTGCGCGGCACCTCGGTCAATCAGCCGAAGAAGACCGTGAACCATGCGCTCGTGACGTCGGGCGTGGGTGTGCCGACCGGCGGCGCGATCCTGGGGCGCCTGTGAACTTTTCGTTGTCGGAAGAGCAGGAGGCCATCGGCGCCATGGCGGCGACGGTGTTCGCCGACTTTTGCAGCGACGCGCAGATCCAGCAGTTCTGGGCGGGCGATGCGCCATTCGACGCCGCGTTGTGGTCGAGCCTGCGCGAAGCGGGCCTCGCGTCGCTGATCCTGCCCGAGGCGATGGGCGGCAGCGCGCTCGGGATGACCGAGCTGTGCATCGTGCTCGAGGTGCAGGGGCGCCATCTGGCACCGGTGCCACTGTGGTCGCACCAGCTGGCGGTGGCTGCGATGTCACGATTCGACGCCGCCAGCGCGGCGCGCGCATCCTGGCCGGCATTGGCCGAGGCCACGCAGCTCGCCACGCTGAGCCTCGGGGGGCTGCACGCGAGTCGCGGGCTCGCGTTGCACGCCGAGCAGGCAGCGGGTGGCTGGCGCCTGCACGGTCGCGCCGTCGCCGTGCCCCTCGCCGCACAGGCGGCGGTTGCAGTATTGCCGGCACTGACGAGCGGGGGGGTGCGACTGCTGGTCGTCGACCTGTCCCGGCCCGGCATCGAGAAGTTGAGTGGCAGGCTGACCCATCACGAGCCGGCGGCCGATCTCGTGTTCGCCGACGTGGTGTTGCCGGCCGGCGCCGCACTCGATGCGGCGGCCTGCGCGTGGCTCGAGCCCCGCGCGGCGGCGTGCCTCGGTGCGCTGCAGCTCGGCGTGACCGCGGAGGCGTTGAAGCGTGTCGTGGCCTACACGAGCGAACGCCGGCAGTTCGGCCAGCCGATCGCCGCGTTCCAGGCGATCTCGCAGAAGACCGCCGACTGCCTGATCGATGTCGAGGCCTTGCGCTCCTCGCTGTGGCAGCTGCTCTGGCAGCTCGACTCGGGCCTCGACGCCACCGGCAGCGCCGCCGTGGTCAGGGCCTGGACCTGCGATACCGGGCATCGCGTGACGCATGCGGCACAGCACATGCACGGCGGCATCGGCGCCGACGTGAGTTATCCGATCCACCGCTACACCTACTGGAGCCGCGCCATCGAGATCGCCTGCGGTGGCATCTCGGCCAACCTCGCGGGCCTCGGCGCATGGCTCGGCACGCCGGCACTCACGGAGGCCGGCTGCTGAGCCGGGCGCAGAGCGATGTACGTCAATCTCACGGCCGAGCAACAGGCGCTGAAGCAGGAAATCAGGGCCTACTTCACGAGCATCGCGACGAGCGAGTATCGCGCGCTGATCCACGACTACGGCAATCCGCAACGCCTCGCGAGCTACAAGGGCCTGATCCGCACGATGGGCCGCGATGGCTGGCTGGCCGTCGGCTGGCCGAAGGAGTATGGGGGCAAGGGATACACGCCGCTCGAGCAGCTGATCTTCTTCGAGGAAGCGTTCCTCGCCGGCGTCCTGCTGCCGTTCGTCACGATCAATACCGTGGCGCCGGCACTCATGGAACATGGCTCGGACGCCCATCGCCGGAAATTCCTCCCCGGCATAGCGGCCGGGGAGATCCATTTTGCGATCGGCTATACCGAGCCGTCGGCAGGTACGGATCTCGCGTCCCTGAAAACGACGGCGCTGCAGACGGGCGATGGCTTCGTCGTCAACGGGCAGAAGATCTTCACCTCGGACATCGACGCCGCCGATTACGTCTGGCTCGCCTGCCGCACGGATCCGACGCAGGCGAAGCACAAGGGCATCTCGGTGCTGATCGTCGATGCGAAAGCGAAGGGCGTGTCGTTCACGCCGATCCACACCGTGGGGCACCAGACTTTCGCGAGCTACTACAGCGATGTCCATGTGCCCGCCGACATGCTCGTCGGCACGCTGCACGGTGGGTGGAAACTGGTCACCGCGCAACTGAACCATGAGCGCATCGGCCTCGGGGCCTTCGGCATCAAGTCGCGCGGCTGCTTTTTCCGCACGCTCGCGTGGGCGCGCGAACCCGACGAGGCGGGGCAGCGGCCGATCGACCGGCCCTGGGTCGCCGCCGCGCTGGCGGAGTGCTACCAGAAGCTCGAGGCGATGCGCCTGCTCAACTACCGCATGGCGGCCGATGTCACGCAGGGACGCATCGACGTCGGCCTCGCGTCGGCCGCCAAGGTGTTCGGCACCGAGACACCGATCGCGGTGTTTCGCAAGCTGCTCGAAGTGGTCGGCTCCGGCGGCCTGTACCGCCGCGGCAGCCCGGGCGCAGTGCTCGCCGCCAAGCTCGAGGAGGAGTACCGCCTCGCGCTGATCAACACCTTCGGCGGCGGCGTCAATGAGCTGCTGCGCGACATCGCGTCGCAATTCGGCCTCGGCATGCCGAGAGCCACGCGCTGATGAGTGCACTGCGCTACCCGTTCGAGCCGCCCGGCTGCAACGGCGAGCTGGTCGACGTGGTGCCGGGTTGCATCAAGTGGCTGCGGATGCCGCTGCCCATGGCGCTGAACCACATCAACCTGTACCTCGTCCGCGACGGCGCCGGGTGGCGCATCATCGACACCGGGTTCGATACGCGCGCAACGCGCGAGCTGTGGGAGCGCATCCTGCCCGCGCTGGGCGAGCCGATCACCGGGGTTGTCTGCACGCATCATCATGGCGATCACAGCGGGCTCGCGGGCTGGCTCACGGAGAAGCTGCGCGTGCCGCTGCACATGAGCCGCACCGAGTACTTCGCGATGCGCCTGTCACGCGATCCGTCGCTCAATTCATGGGAATACCGGGCCTATTTCCGCCAGGCCGGGCTGACGGACGAGCAGGTCGAGGGGTTCGCACAGGCGCTCTCCGGGTTCGCGATGCACTCGCCGCCGGCGATGGCGTACCGGCGGCTCCGTGACGGAGGCGAGCTCGCGATCGGCGATCATCGCTGGACCCTGCGCGCCGGTGAGGGCCATTCGCCCGAGCACATCGCGCTGTACTGCGCGGAGCTCGGCGTGCTGCTGAGCGGTGACCAGCTGCTCGGACGCATCACCCCGAATGTCGGCGTGCTGCCCTTCGAGCCGGAAGCCAATCCGCTCGAGGACTGGCTCGCGTCACTCGACCGCATCGCCGAGCTGCCCGACGAGACCCTGGTGTTGCCCGCTCACGAGCTGCCTTTCCACGGACTGCGCACGCGCGCCGCCGAATTGCAGCAGCATCATCGCCAGGTGCTCGACCGCGTGCTCGAGTTCTGCGGGCAGCAGGCGCTTACCGTGTACGGCCTCTCGCGCCGCCTGTTTTCGAAGCGTTCCGATACGATCGACACGATCATGGCCATCGGCGAGACGATGGCCCATCTCGCCTTCCTGCTCGCGCAGGGGCGCGTCGCGCGCACGCTCGCGGCGAGCGGCAGCCACGAGTATCGGACTTGCGGTATCTGAATCCATCCAAGGAGCCACGTCATGCCTGAAGCAGTCATCATCGACGCCTGCCGCACCCCGATCGCCCGCGGCAAACCCGTCGTCGGGGAACTCTCGGGCCTGCACGTGACGCGGTTGCTGTCGGCCACGTTCGACGAGCTCGTGCGCCGCACGGGCATCGATCACGCCGATGTCGACCTCGTGGCGGGCGGCTGCGTCACGCAGGCCGGTGAGCAGTCGAACAACATCGTGCGCCACGCCTGGCTGTCGATGGGCAGGAACTACGGCACCGGCGGCTACACGGTCGATGCCCAGTGCGGCTCTGCCCAGGCGTGCAATCACCAGGTCTCGGCGCTGGTCGGCGCAGGATCGATCGACGTCGGCATCGCCTGCGGCGTCGAGATGATGAGCCATGTGCCGCTCGGCGCGAACGCGATGCACGGGCCGGGCTACTTCATACCGCCGGAATGGCCGTGGAATACCGCGCAGACCCAGTTCGAGATGGCGGAGCGGATCGCGAAGAACCGCGGCCTCACGCGTGACCAGACCGACGCCTTCGCCTGCGAATCGCAGCGGCGTGCCAAGCTTGCGTGGGCCGAAGGGCGCTTCGACCGGGAAGTCGTCAAGGTCGAGGCGCCGGTCCTCGGCGAGGACGGCAAGCCGACCGGAGCCACCCGGCTCGTGGCCCGCGACCAGGGCCTGCGGGACACGACGATGGAAGGCCTCGCGCAACTGAAGCCCCTGGTGCCGGGTGGCATCATCACGGCGGGCAGCAGTTCGCAGGTCTCCGACGGTGCGGCGGCGGTGCTGTGGATGAGCGCCGAGGAGGCGAGGCGGCGCGGCCTGAAGCCCCGCGCGCGCATCGTTGCCGATTGCCTCGTCGGGGCGGATCCGTACTACGGGCTCGACGGTCCGGTCGATGCGACGGCACGCCTGCTGAAGCGCAGCGGCATGAAGATGAGCGACATCGATCTCGTGGAGATCAATGAGGCCTTCGCCTCGGTCGTGCTGTCGTGGGCGCAGGTCTACGATGCGGACATGAACAGGGTGAACGTCAACGGTGGCGCCATCGCG
>WBZO01001234.1_pt1 | contig 41648 bp, 40 predicted proteins | sample 5204261 | NCBI WGS metagenome assembly WBZO01 (sample SAMN12412400, study PRJNA552823) | activated sludge metagenome | isolation source: activated sludge from anammox sidestream of wastewater treatment plant... | place: USA: North Carolina | collected 2017-09
GAGATCGTTGAACACCCTGAACTTGAGGGTCTGGGGACCTATGAATACGGCTGGCATGACAAGAGTGACGCCGGTGCCGCCGCCAAGCGAGGGCTTTCTGAGGAAGTCGTGCGCGACATCAGCGCCAAGAAGAACGAGCCCGAATGGATGCTCGAGACGCGGCTTAAGGGCCTCAAGTTATTCGAACGTAAGCCAATGCCGACTTGGGGTTCCGACCTATCCGGAATCGACTTCGACAACATCAAGTACTTCGTGCGGTCGACGGAGCAGCAGGCAGGAAGTTGGGAAGACCTCCCCGACGACATCAAGAACACCTACGACCGCCTAGGCATCCCCGAGGCCGAGAAGCAACGCCTCGTCGCTGGTGTGGCGGCCCAGTACGAATCCGAAGTCGTTTACCACGCGATTCGGGAGGATCTTGAAGCTCAGGGAGTGCTCTTCCTCGATACGGATACAGGTCTGCGGGAGCACGAGGACGTGTTCAAGGAGCACTTCGCTTCGGTAATTCCAGTTGGCGACAACAAGTTCGCTGCGTTGAATACCGCCGTCTGGTCCGGTGGCTCGTTCATCTACGTGCCGAAGGGTGTCAAGGTCGACATCCCGCTGCAGGCCTACTTCCGAATCAACACAGAGAACATGGGGCAGTTCGAACGAACCCTGATCATCGTTGATGAGGACGCCTACGTTCACTACGTCGAAGGTTGCACCGCACCGATCTACAGTTCGGATTCGCTGCATAGTGCGGTTGTGGAGATCATCGTCAAGCCCGGTGGTCGCTGCCGCTACACGACGATCCAGAACTGGTCGAACAACGTTTACAACCTTGTCACCAAGCGTGCGGTTGCCCAAGCTGGCGCCACGATGGAGTGGGTTGACGGCAACATTGGTTCCAAAGTCACCATGAAGTACCCGGCGGTGTGGCTGATGGGCGAGCACGCCAAGGGGGAGACGCTGTCCATTGCGTTCGCCGGTGAAGGCCAGCATCAGGATGCAGGTTCCAAGATGGTTCACGGTGCGCCGAATACCTCATCGTCGATCGTGTCGAAGTCCGTTGCTCGCGGTGGCGGCCGCACGTCCTACCGCGGCCTGGTCCAGGTGCTCGAAGGGGCCAAGGGTTCCAGGAGCACGGTTCGATGTGATGCGCTGCTCGTCGACGACATCAGCCGCTCCGACACCTACCCCTACGCGGACGTCCGTGAAGACGACGTGTCGATGGGCCATGAGGCAAGCGTTTCCAAGGTTGGGGAGGATCAGCTCTTCTACCTCATGTCGCGAGGGATGACGGAAGAAGAAGCGATGGCGATGATTGTCCGCGGGTTCGTGGAGCCGATCGCCCGCGAGTTGCCGATGGAATATGCGCTCGAACTCAACCGACTGATTGAGCTACAGATGGAAGGGGCGGTGGGCTAAGTGCACTGCTCATCCAGAGTGCCGGGGTCCCCGAGAAGTATCCGAGCGCAGCGAGGAACTTCTTGGGGCGTCATGGAAGGGGCCGTCGGCTGATGTCAGTCGCGCACGAGGAACGGGAGATCGCCATCACCGTTCCCAAGGACAAGAGCCAGGTCGTCAGTTCATTCGTGGCGGCTGACTTTGATGTGCCCACCGGGCGGGAAGAAGACTGGCGATTCACCCCGATCAGGCGAGCGAAGATTCTGCTGCAACCGCTTGAGATCTCGGACGGTGCCGAAGTCGAGATCGATGGGGCTGACGCCGTCATTACCGGCCAGGGCACTGTGGGCATCGTGGAACTCGGCGAGTGGCTGACGCCAGTCGATCGAGCAAGCGCATTGGCCTGGGAGGGTGCGCAGCGCCACACCGCAATCACGGTTCCCGCCAGAACGGAACTCGTTGATCCGGTGACGATCACGGTGACGGGGCAAACCAGTTCCTACCAGAAGATTCGCGTCACAGTCGAAAGCGATTCCTCTGCCACTGTCGTGATCAACCATCAAGGAGTGGGCCAGCACAGCGAGAACATCGAGGTGGAACTCGGTGATCGTGCGCGGCTGAAGCTCGTCGTCATCCAGGACTGGGAACGCGAGGCCGTCCACTTGGGGCGCATTCACACCCATGTCGGACGCGACGCCACGTTGACTCAAGTCGTAGCCACATTCGGCGGCGACCTCGTTCGGCTCGTTTCGACAGTGGATTACGCGGGTCCAGGTGGTTCGGTCGATCTACTGGGTGCCTTCTTTGCTGATGAGGGTCAGCATCTGGAGCACCGGCTCTTTGTTGACCATAATCAGCCGCACTGTCGAAGCAATGTCATCTACAAAGGCGCGCTCCAAGGCGAGCACGCCCACACGGTGTGGATCGGCGACGTGTTGATCCGGTCCAATGCGGTGGGAACTGACACTTACGAGATCAATCGCAATCTGGTGTTGACCGATGGTGCGCGAGCAGATTCGGTCCCCAACCTGGAAATTGAAACCGGAGAAGTCAGTGGTGCGGGCCACGCGAGCGCAACGGGCCGGTTCGATGACGAGCAACTCTTCTACTTGCAGGCACGGGGCATTGCCGCCGACGACGCCCGCCGCATAGTGGTGCGGGGATTCTTCACCGAGGTGCTCGACCAGATTCCCGACGAGGCCATCCAGGCGCGGCTGTGGGCCGCCGTGGATGACGAGATCGGAGCGGTTGGATCGGGGGAGACATCATGACTGTCACTCCCGATTCCGAACATGCCGTTGCACGACTGAAAGACATTCCGGAAGGGACCGCGATGCGCGTTGAGGTCGACGGTATCGACGTCGCGCTCATCCACACCGAAGGTCGCGTCTACGCGATCGACGACATCTGCTCACACGCTGAAGTCTCACTGTCCGAAGGTGAGGTCGAAGGGTGCTTCATTGAATGTTGGCTGCACGGTTCGCGGTTCGACGTGCGAACCGGTGAACCAACGGGACCCCCGGCTGTCGAGCCGGTCCCCGTCTATTCCGCTCGCGTCGAGGGTTCCGGTGACGACGCCACCATCTATGTAAGCGTTACTCAAGGAGCTGGACACACATGGCAGAACTAGAGATTCGCGACCTACACGTCAGCGTGGAAGGCGACGAGGGATCCCGCGAGATCCTGCGGGGTGTCGATTTGACCGTCCGCAGTGGCGAAATCCACGCGATCATGGGCCCGAACGGTTCAGGCAAGTCCACACTCGCGTATTCGGTCGCTGGGCACCCGAAATACGCCGTGACGTCTGGCTCGGTCACCTTGGATGGCCAAGACGTCTTGGCGATGTCAGTTGACGAGCGCGCCAAGGCGGGGCTCTTCTTGGCGATGCAGTACCCCGTTGAAGTGCCGGGTGTCACGGTGTCGAACTTCCTTCGCACTGCCGCAACCGCGATCAGGGGTGAGGCGCCCAAGCTCCGCTCTTGGATGGGCGAAGTCAAGGAGGCGATGGAGACTCTGAAGGTCGATCAGTCCTTTGCCCAACGAAACGTGAATGAGGGATTCTCTGGCGGTGAGCGCAAGCGGCACGAAATTCTTCAGATGGAACTCCTCAAGCCAAAGATCGCGATCCTCGATGAGACCGATTCCGGTCTCGATGTTGACGCTCTCAAGGTCGTTAGCGAAGGCGTGAATCGCGTGCATGAACAGATCGGTACTGGCCTGCTGCTGATCACCCACACAACTCGCTTGCTGAAGCTGATTCCCGCCGAATACGTCCACGTCTTCGTGGACGGCCGGATCGTCGCCAGCGGTGGTGCCGAACTGGCGACCAAGATCGATGCCGAGGGCTATGAGGCGTTCGCGGCGGCCTCAGAGGTTGGCGCATAGCCATGACCCCAACGACCCCGCTCGATGTGGACAGGATTCGGAAGGACTTCCCGATCCTGTCTCGCACCGTGCGTGGCGGAAAGCCCTTGGTCTACCTGGACAGTGGCGCGACATCGCAGAAGCCGGTTTCCGTTTTAGACGCCGAACGCCATTTCTACGAAAATACCAACGCAGCGGTCCACCGGGGTGCGCACCAATTAGCGGAGGAAGCGACGGACGCGTATGAGTCATCGCGGCGCCGGATCGCGGAGTTCGTTGGCGGGGAGGCTGAGGAACTCGTATTCACGAAGAATGCCACTGAGAGCATCAACCTCGTCGCCTACTCGTTCCTGAACGCGACAGTGAAATCGGCGCGCAATCAGCCGCTGCCTTCCGGCGCTGAACACTTCGTGCTCAAGGCAGGTGACGAGATTGTCATCACCGAGATGGAACATCACGCAAATCTGGTGCCGTGGCAGGAGTTGTGTGACAAGACCGGTGCCACGCTGCGCTGGATCGGCCTGACCGACGACGGACGTCTGGACCTGCGCGATCTTGATTCGCTGATCAACGCGCGGACAAAGTGTGTGTCTGTCGTTCACCAGTCGAACATCCTCGGAACCATCAATGACGTTGCTTTGATTGGCGAACATGCAACTCGCGCCAACAGCCTCTTCGTGGTGGATGCCTGCCAGTCAATCCCGCATATGCCAGTTGATGTCCGCGCGTTGGGCGCCGATTTAGTGGCTTGGAGCGGTCACAAGATGCTCGGCCCTAACGGGGTCGGGTGTCTCTGGGGACGGCCGGAAGTCTTGGCGGCGATGCCGCCATTCATCAGCGGCGGATCGATGATCAAGAAAGTGACCATGGCAACAACGACGTTCGCCGACCCGCCGCAGCGATTCGAAGCGGGCGTGCCGATGACGGCCCAGGCGGTCGGTTTGGCTGCTGCGGTGGACTATCTCACTGATCTCGGGATGGGTAACGTGTTCGCGCATGAACATGCGCTGACCGGCTATGCGCTGGCAAGCCTGGAAGCGATTGACGGCGTGCGGATTATTGGACCGCCCGATGACGTTGACCGTGGTGGCGCGATTTCGTTCGTGGTGGATGGCATCCATGCCCACGACGTCGGCCAAGTGCTTGACGACCGAGGAGTAGCTGTGAGAGTTGGCCATCACTGTGCGGCGCCGGTTTGCCAGCGGTACGGGGTGACTGCGACCGTGCGCGCCTCATTCGGGGTTTACAACGGCTTCGACGATGTGGACGCACTGGCTGCTGCAGTGCGCGAAGCGAAGTCGTACTTCGGGGTGGGTCTCTGATGCGTCTCGACCAGATGTACCAAGAGGTGATCCTTGATCACTACCGACACCCGCACGGCAAGGGCTTGGTGGAGCCGTTCGACAGTCAGGTCCATCACGTGAATCCGACGTGCGGCGACGAGATCACTCTGCGCGTGCGCCTGACCGGCGAACCGGGCGAGGAAACCGTCGAGTCAGTGTCATTCGACAGCCAGGGTTGTTCAATTTCGCAGGCGTCCGCGAGCGTGCTCCATGACCAGGTGCAGGGAGTGTCGCTTACCACGGCGATGTCCACCCTGGACGAGTTCTCCTCCCTGATGCGTTCGGCCACCGAAGACGTGACGCTTGATGAAGACCTTCTTGGTGATGCGATCGCCTTCGAAGGCGTCAGTCAGTACCCAGCCAGAATCAAATGTGCATTGTTGGCATGGATGGCCTTCAAAGACGCTGCCATCCAAGCGACTAGTGGCACGGAACAAGCGGGAGTTGTGTGAGATGGACAACGAGAACACCTCGACGGTTGAAGCTGCGGCAGCGGCTCCTGCGGTCAAGGTAAGCGACGATGACGTGGTCGAGGCATTGAAAGATGTCGTTGATCCCGAACTTGGCATCAATGTCGTTGACCTTGGACTGATCTATGGCGTGACCGTTGACGCTGACAACACAGCCACGATCGATATGACCCTCACCTCAGCCGCGTGCCCCCTGACGGACGAGATCGAGGACCAAACCCGCGCCGCCTTAGATGGTGTCGTCGAAGACTTCCGGGTCAACTGGGTCTGGATGCCGCCGTGGGGTCCAGACAAGATCACGGACGAGGGCCGCGAGATGTTGCGCGCCCTCGGCTTCAACGTCTGAGGCGATCGTGCGAGTGAATCCGGTGCGTCACTGCAGCGCAGGTGTGGTTGGCCGTGGCGCGTAGACTCCAGGCCTTGTGATTACCGCCCGCGATATCGAGTTGCGAGCTGGCGCCCGACTCCTGGTTGAGGGCGTGTCACTACAGGTAGCCGCCGGGGATCGTATTGGTCTGGTCGGCCGCAACGGTGCAGGTAAGACGACCTTGATGAAAGTGCTTGCCGGGATCGGTCAACCCGCCGGTGGTTGGGTTAGTCGGTCCGACGACATCGGCTATTTGGCGCAGGACCCCGAGGCCGCTGATCCCGACCAGCTGGTTCGCAGTCGGATTCTGTCGGCACGTGGTCTGCAGGACATCGAACGGCGTATGCGCAGCGCCGAGAAGGCCATGGCCAGCGCCGATGACGAAACCCGCGACAAGGCGATGCGTCGCTATGCGAACGCTGAAGCTGAATACATCACCGCAGGCGGTTACGCCGGGAGCGCCGAGGCGGCTGCTGTGGCGAGTGGTCTTGGTGTGGACGAACGGATGCTCAACGGGCGACTGGGGGATCTGTCTGGAGGCCAGCGTCGCCGTGTCGAACTCGCCCGGCTCCTCTTCGCCGAAAACTCGACGCTGCTGCTTGATGAACCCACGAACCACCTGGACGCGGATTCGATCACCTGGCTTCGCGGCTTCCTCACGGCGCATTCGGGAGGGCTGGTGATCATCAGCCATGACGTCGACCTGCTGGCCGCAGTCGTCAACAAGGTGGCCTTCCTCGATGCGGATCGTCAGGTCCTCGACCACTACAACGTCGGGTGGAAGGCGTACTTGAAGGCTCGCGAGACCGATGAGAAGCGCCGCAGGCGGGAACGCGCCAATGCGGATAAGACAGCCAGCGCGCTGGCCGCCCAAGCCGAAAAGATGCGGGCGAAGGCGACCAAAGCCCGGGCGGCGCAACAGATGCTTAAGCGCGCCGATCGACTACGCGAAGGTCAGCCGGAAATTCGCAAGGCGGAAAAGGTGGCACGGCTGCGCTTCCCCGACCCCCGGCCGTGCGGAAAGGTCCCCTTGACTGCACAGGGTTTGACGAAGTCGTACGGGTCGCTTGAGGTGTTCAGCGGAGTCGATCTGGCGATTGACCGCGGCGCGCGCGTCGTAATCATCGGACTCAATGGCGCTGGGAAGACGACACTCTTGCGCATCCTCGCCGACGTGGAGAAGGCTGATCGCGGATCGGTTGAACCGGGCCACGGATTGCGCGTCGGCTACTACGCCCAAGAACACGAGACCCTGCGCCGCGACCAGACCCTCCTGCAGAATCTGCAGTCCTCGTCCGAGGACCTCAGTGAACAGCAGGCGCGGGACCTGCTCGGTTCGTTTCTCTTCTCAGGTGATCGGGTTGATCAATTGGCGGGCACTTTGTCGGGTGGGGAGCGAACGCGACTCGCGCTGGCCACGCTCGTGGTGAGTGGAGCGAATGTCTTGCTGCTCGATGAACCAACGAACAACTTGGATCCTGCGAGCCGTGATCAAGTGCTACAAGCACTCTCTTCGTACCCCGGTGCAGTGGTGCTCGTCACTCATGATGAGGGTGCGGTCGACGCTCTGACGCCGGACAAGGTCTTGTTGATGCCCGATGGTGATGAAGATCTCTGGAATGACACCTATAAAGATCTTGTTTCGTTGGCCTGATCAGGGAGAATGTTGACATCTCAAGAAAGGTGTCCGGACCCCCAGCGGCACGCCCCAAAGCTCACGCTGGTCGGTTTGGTTTTCACCTCTACGTGTTTCCGCACATGGGTGCGGAAACGAATCGGCTGACCAAGGGGAGATCAAAGTGGCTGAACTGACAAAGGGCCGTCGGGTCACCGGAGGCGAGCGGAACAAGCTGGCTACCGACCTGAAGAAGAAGTACAACTCGGGGGCCAGTATCCGCGAGCTCGCGGAATCCACCGGTCGTTCATACGGTTTTGTGCATCGCGTACTTTCCGAATCTGGAGTCACGTTGCGCGGACGTGGTGGCGCCACCCGTGGCAAGAAGGTCAAGGGCAGGAAGTAAGTCCAGTCCGGTAGCTAGCAGGGGATTGGTTGATGCGACCAATAGTGGACGAATCCGTTCTCACCGAGGGCGGCCTTCGGGTCGAACAGACAGACTCGGTGCTCACGGTAACGCTCGCGCGCCCCGAAAGCAGAAACGCACAGACGCCGACGACGTGGCGGGCACTGAGTGCCGTGGCCGCGTCGCTGGCTTCTGACGTTCGCGTCGTTGTGCTGCGAGCGGAGGGTAAGTCCTTCTCCGCTGGGCTCGACAAGCGAATGTTCACAGAAGGCATTCCTGGCGAACTCCCACTTGCCGGAATGGCGCAACTGTCTGACGACGAATTCGATTCGACAATCGCCGGATTCCAAGACGCCTTCACGTGTTGGCGGGATCTCGACGCTATTGTCATCGCGGCAGTGCAAGGCCACGCCGTCGGAGCAGGGTTCCAGTTGGCGTTGGGCGCCGACATCATCGTCGTTGCCAACGATGTCCAGTTCAGCATGAAGGAAACACAGTTGGGACTCGTTCCCGATCTTGGTGGAACCCACCCGCTGGTCAGCGCGGTTGGTTACCCCGCCGCGCTCGAGATTTGTGTCAGTGGTCGGTGGGTCGGAGCCCAGGAAGCCGTCGCTTCCGGAATCGCAGTGACGAATGTCGAGGTGACCGAACTCGACGAAGAGGTCGAGCGGCTTTCTGCCAGTTTTCTGTCCGCGATGCCGGAGGCAGCGGCTGAGACGAAGAGGTTGTTGCGAGACGCGTCAAATCGGTCACGAGCTGAACAGTGCGTTGCTGAACGCCAATCCCAGCGTCGACGCATCGCCCATCTTTCAACATTCTTGGGTGGCTGACCTAGCCTTGGGGCGGAATGTCCTGGGTACTTGTGTGCGTTGATAGCTGCGGGACCTGCAACGACTGATGGGATGGCAGATCAACGATGGCAATGACTGGTGGGCCGTGGAGCACGCTTCGCTCCTACACGCGGGATCCATCGGTCAAGGAGAAGAAGCTCGCGCCCGGCACGGTGCGGCGGATTCTGAGCTATGCGAAGCCGTACAAGAGAATCATTGGGTTCTTCATCGTCACGTTGGTGTTCGACGCCCTGTTAGTCGTGGCTTCGCCGCTCTTGATCAGGCGCATAATCGACCAAGGCATCACGCCGGGCAATGCAGCAGTAGTTACCGTGTGCGCTGCCTTGCTCGTTGTTGTGGCGCTGTTTACCGCAGTGCTTGGTTTGATCGGCCGCTACTGGTCGTCGCGGATTGGCGAAGGTCTGATCTTCGACCTTCGAACAGCCGTCTTCGGCCACGTCCAGCGCCAGCCGATTGCCTTCTTCACCCGAGCCCAGACCGGCGCCTTGGTGTCGCGGTTGAACAATGACGTGATCGGCGCCCAGCAGGCTTTCACCTCGACGATGTCCGGTGTGCTCGGCAATGTCATCAGTCTGGGAACTGTGCTCGTCGCGATGTTGGTGCTGTCCTGGCAGATCACCCTCGCTGCGCTGATTCTTCTCCCGATCTTCATCCTGCCCGCCAAGTGGATGGGGCGACGGTTGCAGGCGCTAACGCGCGAACAGATGCAACTCAACGCGGACATGAGTACCCAGATGACCGAACGCTTCAACGTCGCTGGTGCACTGCTCGTCAAGTTGTTCGGCCGACCAGCTGATGAGGACGCCTCCTTTGCGGACAAGTCCGGGCGAGTGCGCGATATCGGAGTGCGGATTGCGATGGCGAACCGCTACTTCTTCACCGCTCTGACCTTGGTTGCCGCGCTGGCAACGGCGATGGTTTACGGGATCGGCGGCAACCTCGTGATCACCGAGGCGATGACGCTGGGGACGCTGCTGGCCTTGGCGGCTTTGCTCGCGCAGCTCTACGGCCCGCTCACTGCCCTGTCGAACGTTCGGGTCGACGTCATGACAGCGCTCGTCAGCTTCGAGCGGGTCTTTGAGGTCCTCGATCTTCCGCCCCTAGTCACGGAAAAGCCCGACGCCATGCCACTGCAGAAGGTACCTGCGGCGGTGGAGTTTGATCACGTCGGATTCTCATATCCTCGTGCCGATGAAGTGTCGCTCGCATCCCTGGAATCGGTGGCCAGAACCACCAGTAGACGGGATGGACCTGTGTTGCATGACGTGTCGTTCACGGTCGACCCAGGCAAGATGGTGGCGCTGGTAGGTCCCAGTGGTGCTGGCAAGACAACGATTACTCAATTGATCGCTCGGCTCTACGACGCCTCAGGTGGATCGGTGAAAGTGGCTGGGGTGGACGTCCGTGACGTAACGCTTGAGTCCCTTCACGCGACTGTTGGTGCGGTCACTCAGGATGCTCACCTGTTTCACGACACCATCCGTTCGAATTTGCTTTATGCCAGACCGCAAGCAACTGAGGACGAGGTCTGGAAGGCATGCGATGACGCCAACATCGGTGATCTCATCCGCTCGCTGCCAGATGGTCTGGAAACGGTGGTTGGGGATCGAGGCCATCGCCTGTCGGGCGGAGAGAAGCAGCGGATCGCGATCGCCCGACTGCTGCTGAAGGCACCGAGTGTCGTGGTCCTGGACGAGGCGACTGCTCACCTCGACAGCGAAAGTGAGGCGGCGGTTCAGCGCGCGTTGGCCACCGCTCTGCGCGGCCGTACATCGGTCGTCGTCGCTCACCGCTTGTCCACCGTTCGTGAGGCGGACGAGATCCTGGTTATCAACCGGGGCAGGATCGTCCAACGGGGAACGCACACTGAATTGCTGGCGTCAGGTGGACTGTATGCCGATCTCTACCGAACCCAGTTTGCCGAATCGAGCTCTCCCGCGTTACCAGATGCTGAGCTGGCTGCCGCCTCAAACAACGCGAGTTGAACCACCGTCGACCGGGATGACTGATCCGGTGACGTAGGACGACAGCGGCGACAGCAGGAAAGCCGCGACCGCGGCAACCTCTTCGGGTTCGCCGTATCTGCCAAGTGGAATGGTCGCCTCGTTCTTGATTCGGGTTCGTTCGGGGCTACCGTTGCGGGCATCGAGGGCGAAGATTCGATCTGTGGCAACTCGGCCGGGCATGATGCCGTTGACCCGGATGCCTCGTGGTCCGAGCGAGTCGGCGAGGTCCTTCATCGCTGCTGCCAGCCCGGGACGCAGTCCATTTGAGATGGCGAGACCGGGGATGGGGACCCTAACCGACGTCGACAAGATGAACACCATTGATCCACCAGTGCCTGGGAGTTCACCACGTACCTGCTCCATTGCCGCTGCTGCTGCCTTCGCAACGCGCAGGGGCCCGAGCACAACGGATTCGAATGACTGTTGCCATTCCTGATCGGTCGCGTTGAGGATCGTGCCGACAGGTGGTCCACCGGAACTGATCAGACAGCCATCCAGCCTGCCAAACCGCGCAATAGTGGCAGCTGTAAGGCGTTCTGCCGTCGCTGGGTCGGCCAGGTCAGATGCCAACCCGACGGCGCGCTCGTGGCCCCCTAAGTCCTTAATCGCATTGGCGAGAACCTGTTCGTCGCGAGCGGCGACAACGACGTTGGCACCTTCATCGACAAGGAGTTTGGCCCCGGCGAAGCCCAATCCTCGCGACCCGGCGGTCACGATGAACACGCGGTCCTCAAGGCCGAAACTCATGTCAACATGGTGCCGGTTTCTAGGGGTGGGAGTCCTGCGGGAGTCTGGTGGGTTCGCCCGCCTGTGTCTGTTCAACATCAACATTTGCAGCGCCGGAGTCCTTGTTGGCACTATCGGTCAGTTCCTGCTCGCGGCGCCGCACTTGGGCTTCCCTCCGGATGAGGAGGAAGAGGCCGACCAAGAACATGATCGCAAAGGCGATCCATTGCATCGAATAGGAAAGGTGCGGACCCTCCGAAAGGTCGGGAGCGGGAATCGGCGTCAAACCACCGGCCTGCCCAGGAGTCGACTTCGTGAGTTCGATGTATCCGGGAAGCACCGACGTACCAGCGACCTTCCCGATGCCCGCGACGTCAAGCGCGCTGACTTGCCCAGTTGGCAGATCTGCGGGCGCGGGGTTCGGCGTAGGGGTTGAGGGTTCAACGCGGCCTTCAACTGTGACTTCCCCCGCTGGGGGAGGTGGGACGGCAGGGGTGGACTTGGCATCAGAATCCGCGCGGACCCATCCGCGGTTCACAACAACAACCGCCTTGTCAGCTGTGACCAGTGGGGTGACGACCCAGAAACCGTTTGTGCCTTCCAGCGGCTTCTTGCGGACCAGGACTTGTGCTGATGGCACGTATCGCCCAGTTGCCGTGACGTTGCGCCACCTATTCGAGTCGTTCACTTCCGTTCCGACCGGCATGACTGCCGCGGCGTCGGCTGCGGGCTGCGCCATATTGACGCTCTGTACCTGGTTGGATTCCTTCCGGCCTTCGTATCGGTTCCACTGCCAATCGCTGAGCAGCAGGCAGATGACGATGCCGACAGGAACGGCGACGATCAGAGCGATCCACCGAGGCTCACGCAGGATTCGCAACACAGGGCTAGGGTAACCGTCGCAGGCCGGACGAGATGCAGAAGACAGGTCTTGCGGCGTACACAGGGCTTACGGCGTCTTGTCTGGGTGTCCGACTGGAAGCTCCTGAGTGTCTTTGATGATGAGCGGAGGCATTCCTGCAGGTGCGGCTGGACGCACGATGGTGTTGGCTCCCACGACCGCGATGTAAGGCAGGATGACGGCGGCCGCGAAGAGGACCCAGGTAAGCCACCCTTCGACCAGGATCGCCGTGATGAAGCAGACAGTGCGAATGCTCATTGAAATGAGGTATCGACGAGTTCGAAGTTGTCGGTCGGCCGAGGCAGACTGCCTCGCTCCGGTGATGTTGTAGACCTCATCACGACGTGCCATGCAACTAAGGTATGCCTACACAACGAGGATTGCTAGGTCGGGTAGACAATTTCGAAACGGCAACTTCAATCACCACAATCGGAGGGGAAGAAATGGCTGATCGAACGTACGGACTGACAGAGGTTGTTGGAACATCTACCGAAGGTGTCGACGCGGCGGTCCGCAACGGAGTGAAGCGTGCCTCCGAGACTGTTCGTCACTTGGACTGGTTCGAGGTGACCCAGGTTCGCGGATACATCAGGGATGGTGACGTTCATCATTTTCAGGTGACGATGAAACTGGGTTTCCGAATGGAAGACGCTGGCTAGTCTGCGGCGTTGCCTTTGCCGGTGGTGTCCGCAGCAACAGCAGACGGGTCGTCGGAGGCATTCATCAAGTCGTCGACCAACTGTGTGATCGGACGAAGCACCACCAGCCCCAGCAGTGCCCAGATGGCGACGCCGGGGAAGAACCAGGCGACAGGTATCAGGATCAGCAGGTAGCCCGTGACCACCCACGCCCGGGATGTGCGTCTTGCGAGTACCTTGGCCGGATCCTTTGCGAGAGTCGGTTCCTTCTTGATCTCCAGGGAGATCAAGAGGAGCATGAGGCTGATGAAGAACATCGTGCCGATGTAGAAGGTGGTGGTCTGCCGTGCCGCCGGCAGATCAGAATTCGGTCCGACCTGATCGAGCAGGTTCATCGGGAACGGCAGAATGATGATTCCGAACAGCCAGAGGACGTTCCACCGGATGATCGACATGTTGACTCGTTCCAGATTCCCGAACATCCGGTGATGCACGAGCCAGAACGTAAGGATGACGAACCAACTCACGAGGAAGCTGATGATTAGCGCGCTGTTTTCTTCCCAGACGTACTGCAGGGGGTTTGTTTGGGCCTCGGGGCTGTCGGTCGGCAGGGTGATGTCGGCAAGCGGCAAGATCAACAAAGTGATCGCAATGGCAACCACACCATCGCTGAACGCGACGAGTCGGCCAGATTCCTGGCGTGTCTCGAGTTCTCCTGCAACGGCCATGGCGCACATCCTGGCAGGCTGAAACCGTGTTTCACGAACTCATTCTGCTTCGCCACGCTAAATCTGCCTGGCCGGTCGGCATTCGGGACGCTCAACGTCCGCTTTCAGCCCGCGGAAGGCGGAATGCGGCGCGGTTTGGCAATGTCCTTGGCTCCGACGGTGTCAACCCTGAAGTCGTGATTGTCTCTCCCGCGACACGTACCCGCGAGACGTGGGATCTGGTCTGCGGGCAGTCTGGAATCGACCCGGGAATCGCGAGCTTCGATGACCGCCTGTACGCCGCGACCTGGTGGGACGTTCTGGACGTTGTGCGGGGAATACCCGCGGACTGCGCGCGTGCCCTGGTCATCGGGCACAACCCGGCGATGGAAGACCTCGCCGGTCAACTTGCCGACGATCACAGCGATGCGCAGGCGCTTCGCGAGCTGCGGGCCAAATTTCCAACGTGTGCCGCGGCATGGATCCAGAGCGACGAGGAGTGGGCGCGTTGGGGTGGGCAGTGCGGTTCGCTCACGCAATTCTGGAAGCCTCGCCAACACGGTTCGCGCTAGGCGACGACTGTCCGTCGCAGGTCATTCCTCCGGTTGGCGAGGACACAGGTCGGCAGCTTCAACTTCTTCGCGCGGGATCCCAAGCAGGAACAACACTGAATCCAAGTAGGGCACGGTTACGGCCGTGTCAGCTTGATCTCGGACAATGGGTTTGGCGTTGAAAGCAATTCCCAGACCCGCGCGGGCAAGCATGTCCAAGTCGTTCGCACCATCGCCGATGGCCACGGTTCGGCTCAGCGGAACGTGAAAGGCACGCGCGAACTCTTCAAGTGCGGCTGCCTTCCCGGCGCGATCGACAATCGGTCCGAGAGTTCGTCCAGTAAGGCGACCATCGATTACCTCCAAGCGGTTTGCTCGAACGCTGGCGACTCCGAGATCCTCAGCGATTGGGTCAACCACCTCATGGAACCCACCGCTGACCAGCGCAACATGGAAACCCAACTGGTTGAGGGTTCGGCAAAGGGTTCGGGCCCCGGGAGTGAGGCGAACCCGGCTCCTGACTTGGTCCAGGGCTGAAACCGGTAACCCTTCAAACAGCGCGACACGCTGGCGCAGGGATTCGGCAAAATCGAGGTCCCCGGCCATCGCTCGCTCGGTCACCGATGCGACCTGTTCCAGACATCCCGCATGCTCGGCAATGAGTTCGATCACCTCATCTTGAATAAGGGTGGAGTCGACGTCCATCACAATGAGGCGCGACCCCCGGCGGGTGAGTCCGGAGCGCTGCACCGAAAGGTCGACGCCGCTGGACGAAGCCACATGTGCGAGAACTTGCCGAAGATCGTCGTGATCCGCTCCAGAAACCTCAAGTTCAAGTGCAGTGACCGGATACGCCGCCACTCGAACGATCCGATCGATATTACCGCCGCGTTCGGCAATTGCTCCTGCCACCGCAGTGAGGCCGGCCGGGCACAGCGGCGCTCCGATAACCGTCACCAACAGCCGCTCAGCGCGCTTCGGAGTTCGTTCAGCTGAGCCCAGCTGCGTGTCGCAGTCAAGACCCATTTCGGCGGCGGCGCTCGACACCGATTCCATGGCAGTCGCCCGATCAGCTTCCGTCGCGTCGTCGGTCAGGAGTAGTAGCCCGAGGACAAGCCGACCGCGAATGACGACCTGCTCAATGTCCAACACGGGGAAGCCGGAAGGAGCAAGGGCTTCCAGCAGACGGGTCGTCACTCCCGGGCGATCGGGCCCGGAGATCGTGACCAGCAGGGTTTCAGTCATTGTGAGACGACGCTATCGCGGGCTGGCTGCTGCGGCCAGACAGTGGCGCGCCGTCGATGACAGTTCGTTCAGTACGCTGGCGCGCTCAAGGTCGAGCGCTGCCGTCGTCGCTCCCGGGGCGACAGATCGGGCAAGTTCGCAGATTCCGAGAATTGCCGCAGCGGTATGGATTGTGTGGCGGCTCGGGCCATCCAGGCTCGGTGGAAGTGAAACCTGGCGGATGCGATGGTTGATCTGCGCCACAGCGCTGGCGATCTGATCGCGGCCCGCGGCGATGTCGAGGGCGCGCAGTGCCGCAGTTGCCTTCGTGAGAGCGGCTTTGACTGCCTGGGAGGCCTGTTCGGGGCGAATTGTCACGGGGACTCGATGGCCGACATCGGTGGCGGTGGCCAACCAGGTGGTGATCTCGCCTTCGGATACCGGCAGCAGCGCGACATTCAAGTGGTCGCTGATTGCGACTTGGCCGATCGCGATTGCGTCCTGGTTCAGTCGGGCCGGGCCCGGTAGCCCGACGGGATCACCTGCGGTTGGCAGGACCACTCGCAGGTGCCCGTTTGGTTGACCGACCGAGAGCCCGAGCTCCGCAAGCCCGACGAAGAGCCCGCTGGAGGCGGCCGAGTCCCGATCGTCCGTGAGCAGTCTCTGGCCCCCGAAACATTCGAGCGCGGCGACAACGGCGTCGGCAGATGATGCTCCATCAAGCCAGCTGTTGACCCACGTTGTGAGCGCGACTGACCGCGGAATGGGCTCGGTCAGCATCGACAGTGTCGACACCGCGAACATTGAAGGCTCCGTCATGGCCCCCAAATCCTACCCAGTGGTGCAAGTAGGGTCGGAGTTGTGAGGAGTTGTGCATGTTAACGGTTGCGGTTGACGACGTTTCCGATCCGCGTTTGCTTGCCTTCACGAAGCTCACGGACATGCAATTGCGGATGCGAATGGAGCCGCAAGAGGGCATCTTCCTGGCCGAGGGCGAGAAGGTGATCCTGCGCGCCCTGCATGCCGGATTCGAGCCGATCAGCGCATTCATGGAGGAGAAATGGCTACCCGCGCTCAAACCGGAACTGCGTCGCCACGCCTGCACAGTCTTCCTCGCAGATGAGGTGGTGTTGAAGGCCGTCACCGGCTATCGCTTACATCGGGGAGCCTTGGCTGCATTCAGGCGAAAGCCACTGCCCGCGGTTTCTCAGGTGCTGACAAGTGCGAGGTTCGTGGTAGTTCTGGAAGACCTGGTTGACCACACCAATGTCGGTTTGATCTTCCGGTCGGCTGCGGGCTTAGGTGCCGATGCCGTCCTGGTTTCTCCGCAGTGCGCCGATCCCTTGTACAGACGCAGCGTAAAGGTGTCGATGGGTGCAGTGCTAACCACACCGTGGACACGGGCCGAGCCCTGGCCATGGGTCCTGGAGGATCTGGGGGAAAGGGATTTCGAGCGGGTCGCGCTAACGCCGTCGGATGATGCTCGGGCCCTGCGCGGCTGGAGAGCATCCTCAACAACAGGTCGCGTGGCGCTGCTTCTTGGGAGTGAGGGCCCAGGTCTTACGAAAGAGGCTTTCCACCGAGTCGACACCTCTCTTCGAATCCCGATGACGGAGCGAGTGGATTCACTCAACGTCGCAGCGGCTGCGGCGATCGCGTGTTATGCCGTGGCGGCGGGCAACGATCGGGCGAACCTGGCAAAGTGACGCCATGGCTGAAATCGTGCTAGTTCGACATGGCGAGACCGAATGGAGCAAGTCAGGACAGCACACGGGAAGGACTGACATCCCACTGACGCGCAACGGTCGCAAACGAGCTGCGGAGATCGAGCCACTCGTTCGCCACAGAGCGTTTGGCCTCACGCTTTGTTCACCGATGGAACGTGCTCGGGACACTGCCGCTTTGGCCGGTTTGGTTCCTGATGACATTGACAACGACCTCTTGGAGTGGGACTACGGTGCGTGGGAGGGACGCACGACACCCGACATCCGCGTCGAGCTCGGAGATCCATCGTGGGTGATTTGGGATCATCCGATTCCGCCGGGGAAGACTTCAGGAGAATCCACCGACGAAGTCGCACTTCGCTGTCACCGGGTCATTGAACGATGCCTGCCGATTCTCGATGCCGGTCGTGACTGCGCACTCATCGCACACGGACACGTGTTGCGGATTCTCACCGCTACCTGGCTCGGTTTGACGTCGGACGCTGGGCGGCTCTTCATGCTTGAAGCCGGAGCGGTGTCGACGCTGGGATTTGAGCGGGCGCAGCACGTCATGACCGGGTGGAATCAGACGCCGGAGTAGTCAGTGAACGCCAACCATCAGTTTCCGGATCCGCTTAACCTGAGTGGCGAGGATGATTGACAGCACGATCGCTGCTGCGCCGAGCAGCGCGAAGTAGCCGGCTTCGCCCAGGATGGGTTGCAGTTTGGCCAACTGGCCCCCGATTGCGTCGCCCACGGCGGTCGCGAGAAACCACAGGGCGAGCAGCTGGCTTTCCATCCCGCGCGGGGCCAGCTGAGTTGATGCTGACAATCCCGTTGGACTGAGGAGTAGTTCACCGGCCACTTGAATGATGAACACCATGGCCAACCACGTCCACGGCACAAGGTCTCCACTTTCAGCCAGCTTGCCCAAGTACCCCATGAGGATGAACGACAACCCGACGAGCAGGACCGCAATCGCGAACTTCGCCGGTAGTGACGGGGCCCGTCGACCAAGCCGCATCCACATGAAGGCGAAGACAGGAGCGAGCAGGATGATTCCGATTGGATTCACGGCCTGAAGCCAACTAGCGGGGAACTCCCAGCCTCCGACAGTTCGGTCGGTGCTCTCCTCCGCGAAGATACTGAGCAGCGATCCGCCTTGATCAAAGATCATCCAAAACATCACGGCGCCAATGAAGATCCAGATGTAGGCGCGCATCCGCGATCGTTCAGTGGTGTTTAGGTCTTGGTTCCGGAAGATCCGTGTGAAGTAGACGAATGGCGTCACCACTGTCACGAGTACAAGGAAGTTGATGATGTGCGACGACTCGAATGTCCCGAGTGCGATGTCGAAGCCGAAGAGGATGCAGGCTCCGACAATGACTGCGACCGCGATCGTGAAGATCTTCCGGAGGAGGGCACGCGTGGCGGGATTGGGGACCACCGTTCCGATGGTCCCCAAGGAGCGAGGTGCGGCGAACAGATAGACAAGCAGAGCGACGGTCATCCCGACACCTGCGGCTCCGAAGCCGACGTGCCAGCCAACCTCCTGACCGAGGTATCCGCAGACGAACGGCGCGATGAAGCCGCCGATGTTGATACCCATGTAGTAGATGGAGAAGCCGGCGTCGCGGCGTTCGCCTTCGTCAGGGTCATCGTCGTAGAGTCCGCCGACCATTGCGGAAATGTTCGGCTTGAGTAGCCCCGTGCCGATCGCTACACAGGCAAGGCCTGGCCAGATTGCCCACGTCGTGGGCACGGCGAGCACATAGTGCCCCGCTGCGATCACGAAGGCGCCAAACAGCACAGTCTTCCGCGGACCCCACAATCGGTCGGAAAGCCAACCGCCTGGCACGGCCAACAGCCATACCATCGCCGAATAGACGCCGTAGATTGCCACCGCTTCCGTCGTGCTCATCCCTAGCCCACCGTCTTCGGCGGGGGCCACTAGGTAGAGGACGAGGATCGCCCGCATGCCGTAGTAGCTGAATCGCTCCCACAGTTCGGTGGTGAAGAGCGTGGCCAGGCCCACGGGTTGACCGACGAAGCGGTGGTCCTCCGCGGGTGGGACGCGCAATTGCGGTGCCATGGGTCGCGACGCTACTTCTCTGAAAGGTGCGGATGCTCGCTGCTGGACCCCGTTGGCGCGACCACTGATTTCGCGGATTTGGGCGCTGGGGGACCATTCCTACGGAATCCGAGGACCTGGTGGGGCATGCTTAGTCCACGCACATTGGCGCACACCGAAGTGAAAGGTTCCGACTGTGGCACGTCGTTGGGGACTAGAAGTATTCCGGCATCGAGATCTGGGGGCGAGGACGGCGACGTTTGCTGCATCCGCAGACGTCGGAGCTTCTTTTGCGCCAAACCTCCTGCCCCGCAAGCCGTTGGATCAGGCGATCGCGACTGGCGTGTCAGCGAGCCTCGCCTACGGTGTCACGAACATGAGTCAGTCGTTCATTGACAGTCTGTCCAGGCGGATCGCTCCGGGACGTGATCGGGCACCCACTGAGAGCCGCAAGTACCTCAACACGATCGCGAACCTGACGGCGATCGGCGCAGGGGTTGCGCTCCAGCGAATGTTCGTTGCGCGCCGGGGCGAGCCAGTCAAGCGAGCGGCGGCTCGGACGTTGGGTTGGGAACTCACATTCACCGGTATTGCAGGGCTCGGGATTACCGGGGTCACCGGTGCTCTCGAGCGCAGAACGGTTCGACCTGATGGTTCGTCTCATCCAGCAGTCCTGCCCATCAGCTTTGCTGTTGGCGCGCTGATTGCCGCGGGCGAGATCACCTGGTACCGACGCCATCAGGAGAAGGCACCGCCGTTGGCAAATTCCCTTGGCCAGGGTCTGCTCGTGATGGCGGGGGTTAGCGGTGTCGGCTATGCAGAAACGCGCCTGGCGAGGTTCGTCGCTCTTGGCGTTCGTCGCACTGTGCCCGGGCTGTCTCTGCTTGCTGAGCCAATCGGCCACGCGTTTGGACTGGGGCTGATCGGTGCCGGGCTCTATGCCGGCATTGAGTACGTCAACCGGCAGGCCGAGCAGGGCGGCGCAGCCATTGAGGCCGCTTACCAGGATCCGGCGACCGGTGAACGCGTCAGCGGTGGGCCAAACTCAATTGTTGATTGGCAGTCCCTGAGCCGAGAGGGTCGTCGATTCGTGAACATGGCTCTCACGCCTGAGGAGATTACGGCTGTCACCGGAAGACCAGCGATTTCTCCGGTGCGCGCTTTTGTTGGGCTCGCCACAGCGCCAACGGTGGACGCACGTGTGGCGATCGCCATGCAGGAGTTGGAGGATCTCGGAGCCTTTGAACGATCAGTGCTGTGCTTCTCGTCACCGACCGGAACCGGCTACATCAACTATGTCGTTGCTGAAACACTGGAATATCTGACGGACGGCGACTGCGCGACCGTTGGTCTGCAGTATTCGCTGCGACCGTCATTCCTTTCGCTTGACAAGGTGAAGCTCGGCAGGGAACAGAACCGCGCTCTGCTACACGCGATTCATGGCCGACTCATGGGGATCGAGGAGTCCAAGCGCCCAAGGTTCGTAACGATGGGGGAGAGCCTCGGGGCTTTCACCATGCAGGACGCGTTCCTGCATGAAGGCACCGGGGGACTTCACCGCGCCGGCATCGGCCGCGGCTTGTTCATCGGTACACCAGCGGAAAGCAAGTGGGCTGAGCAATGGCGGTTGGATCCTGAACGGTACGACCCAGATAACGAGGTCGTTGAGGTTGCCAGCTATGAAGAGTGGCTTGAACTCCCCGAAGACCGCAGGCAGAGCGCCCGCTACCTGCTGTTGAGCCACCACGAGGATCCAATTACCAAGTTCTCCCCAGCGATTGCGGTCCAAGCGCCCGAATGGATGGGCGATGGAACTGAGCGTTCCCCGGCAATGCAGAAGGGGGTTCGGTGGCGGCCATTTACGACATTCGTGTTGACCGCAGTTGACATGAAGAACGCAACAGATGTGGTCCCAGGCACGTTCGACGCGTTCGGACACGACTATCGGGCTGATCTTGCCCGGTTTACTTCCATCGCATTTGGTCTAGACGTTTCTGAGCCTGAGCTGGCGACAGTGGAGAAGGCGTTGCGCGAGCGGGAACTTACGTGGGCTGAAAAACGATTGGTTGCCGAGCAGATTGCTCAGGCGAGGGAGGCGATCTCGCGCCAGATGAGTTCCTGGGGTGCTACCGGTGACGTACTGCCGAGCGGGCTGTCTGGCCTGACGGCGATGTCTGCCGGCGCCCTGGGCAGTGGATCAAGCAGCAGCGGATAGCGCCTTCAGGCTACTTCTTGCCTGCTGCCTTCTTCGTCGGCGCTTTCTTGGACACCCGCTTGCGATTTGACACCTTCTTGGAAGCCTTCTTGGTCGCAGCGGCCTGCTCTTTGGCTGCTGCATCCGCGGCGGCCTTCTCGCCAACTGCAATCACCGCCTCCATCGCGTCAGCAATGCAGTCGGTCAACTCGTCTGGGAATTCCACAGCACCGCGATCAGTATTGATGCCCAGGAACACGCGCCCGTTGTATGACATCAGTCCGATATTCACTGAGGCGCCGGCCTTCGGTGCGAACGCAATCATCGACTCAACTTCTGCTCCGGCGAAGAACACGGGTATGGGTGGACCTGGGACATTCGTCGCAGCGAAGTCTGTTCCCTTCATCAGCCCACCGGCGATCGTTGTCGTCAGCGGTCGAGGCAGGACGGTGAGGAGTTTGTAGATGACGTCAGATAGCGGCAGCGCTGGCTCCATGCGCGCCTGCGCCAAGATGGGATGGAGTTGGCGCATTCGGTCGGCCGCGCTTGGAACGTTAACCGGCACGACGAATCTTGCGGGTACCCATCGGTTACCGGAACCAGAGTCGCCTTCACTGCGCACATTGATCGGCATGTTCACTCGCAAGGCATCTGGCTTTGAACCGTGCGCTTGGTGGTACGCGGCCAGCCCGCCGGTTACGGCGGCCAGGAATGCGTCGTTGAGCGTGCCACCGACGGCCTTTGCTGATTTCTTGAGACCGCCGATGGGGCTTTCGACCACCGAGAAAGCAACCGACAGCGAGCGGTCGGTCCACAGATCAGAAAGTGGCTCTGACGCCGGAGCTAGCAGTCGGCCCGCGGAAGCCGCCCACTCCTGGGCATCGACCACTGATGTGAGCGGATCCTGCACGGCCTTCCTCGCGATGTGGCCGAGCCCTCGGGTTGTGCTCTTCACTTCCTCGACGGTGGACTCGAGTTCAACTTGGAGCCCTTGTTCCAGTCGACTGCGCGTGTCCGCGTGGCTGGGTGCCGGTGCCTCAGGCTTGGGTGGCAGATCCGTGTTTGGCTCGCGAGTCAGGTCGAACAGGGAGGCAGCCATCTGCATGCCACCAACACCGTCGGTGATCGCATGGTGAATCTTGATAATGAACGCCGACCGGCCGCCTTCAAGGCCCGTGACGATATGGATCTCCCAGAGTGGTCGGGCTCGGTCGAAGTCCTGTTCGCTGATCGTCTCCGCGAGCTCAAGTACCTGCGGAAGGCCGGCGTCCTTCGCTGGGACCCGCTCCCACCGCAGGTGGTAGGAGAGATCGAAGTTCTCGTCTGTCTCCCAACGCGGCGGAATTAGCGAGAAGGGATTACCGATCGCGCGCTGGCGCAGTTTTGGAGTGGCCAGCGACATTCGTTCGATCCGGTCGATCACGACATCGGTTTCCGGTTCCGTGTCGAGCTCAATTACGAGCGTTATGACGGACCGTAGGAGGGGGTCGCCTTCAACGCCCCACATCACTGCATCAAAGGCACCCATTCGGGGATCAGTAGTAACCACGGCCTAATAGTGTTCGATAACGAGGCTTGATGCCAGACGTGCTGGCAGGATGACTGGTTGTGGCGGAAAATACTGAACTTGACGCAGACAAGGCTGGTCCGCTAGTCGATCACTTGGTGATTGGCGGATTGAAGTCCTATGCCCAGCCGCCAACTCGCGTGCCCTTGGCTCCATTGACGCTGGTATTCGGGCCGAACTCAGCAGGAAAGTCGTCACTTCTGTCCACACTGACCCTGCTACGCCAAACGGTGGTTGCGGATAAGCCCTATCACCTGAGGACTCGTGGAGATCTTGCCGACGTGGGTTCCTACCGGCTGGCAGTGCACCAACACGACCCTGCATCCAGGATCACGCTGGGTATTGGGTTCCGAGCGCCGGACCCGCAGGCCTCGACGTGGTTGGGATCCAGCGTCATCCGCGAACTCAGCTTTGGTTATGGGTGGGACGAGCAGACGGAGCGACCGGCGGACACACTCGTCGGTATTGATCTTGATGGAATAGCGACCCGGTTCTTGGTTGACGGTGATGGGGTCGAGGTGCCGGGGCAAGCTGAAGACCCCGCCTGGAACGACTTCCTGGCGTCGTTGGCGATCGCTCGTGAAGTGCTGGGTCCCATGACTCCGATGCCCAGTCAGCCCGTCATGCGCCGTGCCGACGATGTGAACCCAGCAGGCGCACTGGGCTCCGGTGACCCGATCGCGGCTGCCCGGCTGGGACTCGGTGTGCAGTTGAAGGCCGAACTGAGTGATGTGCTTTCGCGTATCGCCTATTTGGGCCCCATCCGGGCGCGGCCAGAGCGATCTGCTTCGCTGAGCACCACGGCCTATCACTACGTCGGTCCGGATGGGGAGTACACGACGGAAGTGCTGGCCGACAATCCTGGACTGGTGGACGCCGTCAACAGTTGGTTTGAGCGGTTGGGGCTTGGTTACCAGATCCGGATCGTCACGCCTGCTTCCGACGAGGTCTCGGTCACGGCCGGCGATTTTGCCGTACTCGGCCTTATTGATGTTCGCGATGACCCGCCGAGTCTGGTCTCTTCTCGAGCGGTGGGTTACGGCATCAGCCAGATCACGCCGATTGTGGTGCAGTCGCTACTCAGCGAAAACGGGATGTTGCTGATCGAGCAGCCCGAAGTCCACATCCATCCGCGACTGCAGGCTCAGGTCGGAGATTTGCTCATCAATTCCGTGCAGGAACGTGGAAACCAAGTATTGGTTGAAACCCATTCCGAACATCTGGTGCTGCGACTGTTGCGTCGCGTGCGAGAGGGCGTATTGGATCCTGATGATCTTGCGGTTCTCTATGTGGATTTGCTGGCCGACGGCGCGGCACACGTGCGTCGCCTGGAGGTGGATGAGTCCGGGGACCTCGTTGACGGTTGGCCGGGCGGCTTCTTCGACGAACGACTCGAAGAAGTACTGGGTCAGCGCTGGTGAAGGCGACCGATACCCCGCACGAAACCGGCGTTGTGGTCGGGGTCGGGATCGATCCGTCGGCGATCGGGGAACCAATCGCCGCGATAGACCCGGCACTTGCGAGGTCGGTACACGAGGAATTACTCGAAGCCCTCACTATCCATGGTCGAGTCGTGTTTACGTCGATGGAGGATCGTGACGGTTTTGTCGCGCAGATCGGCGGGCTGCCTTCCAACGTCGGGAAGTTGTGGGAGGCGTTGATCTCGTCGGGTCGGATCAAACTAGAGGTGCTAGACCCACCAGTTGAACCGGGCCTGGCACAGACGCTCGATGCCAAGGAGATAGCCGAGCACCTCGGTCGTCGGGTCGACCTGGTGCTGCTTGAGCGAGAGCACGCCGAATTGCTGGGTGTGCCGCCAGACGAGTTCAGCGTGCAAGCACCCGGCGGGAGCCCCGAGCTAGGCAGGCTTTCGACAGCGACCCGAACCAAGGCTCTGAGCCGCGCCCGCGAACTCGTCGACGCACCCATTCGGGAAGGCGACAATCGCGAGGATGTCTGGCAGGATCGGCTCGCTCCGTTCGTCGCAGTCAGCAAGTCAATCGTGATCTACGATCGCTACGCCGGAGTCCAGGCCGCCCGGCGCTACGTCTACAAGTTGCGCAGTCGCGACGGCCTCACATGGTTGTTGGGCAAAATCGCGCAGTTTCCTGGGAAGCGAGTCCGACTCATAACGGCAGTGATGGAAGAGGACGCTGGGCGCAAGATGGATGCCGAGGTTGTTGCCGACGGACTCCAGCAGCTCCGCTGGGCACTTGGCGAGGCGAACGTCATGCTCGATGTCATTCTCATTCCTGACGGAGCGAAACGGTTTGGACATGACCGTCATATTCGATTTGGCGAACGGGTTGCGCTGGCTTTGGGCCCTGGCCTTCAGACCCTGTCGACTCAGCATGCCGACGAGACGGTAACGGTGGCTCGGCTGCCGATCTCCGATGCCCGTGATCGTGAACGCCGAACTGAGCGCAATCAACTGCGACCGCCCCCAGAGGGTTGGATCACGAACCGCCGCACTGCCCAGAACTAGCGCTCGGAAGCGCTCACGACTAGCCTTCCGGCCAGATCTCGCAGTTGATCCCGCTCATCGGGCCCAACGCCCGAGGTGACAGTCAATGGCGGTCCAACCGGAGACCAGCGCATCGCCCCGAGGATTGAGTTGATTGCTCTCGTTGCGCCGCTGGCATCATTGTTGCCGTGCAGGTAGTAGCCAACAGGCAGGCCGATCGTCTCGTGTAGGCACGGGTAGTAGATCTGGTCGAAGAAGTGCTTGAGTGCGCCAGACATGTATCCGATGTTCACGGGTGACCCCAGCAGGATGCCGTCAGCTGTGAGCACGTCGGATGCGGACCCTGTCAGAGCAGGCCGGGTGCAGAGGGTGAGGTCGACTGCTAGCTCAGTTGCAGCGAGTTGGCACGCATCTGAGGCAATCGAGAAAAGCTCGTCCAGCGGTGGGGACACCGTGTGATGAACGAACAGGACGTGGACCACGGGCTCAGTCTGACACGTCCGTGTCGGACGGGGGATGATGTCCACGTGGCGCATGCGCAAAGCCCAACTGCTGACAAGACCGGCCCGTCAGTTGATTCCCCGGATCAAGTCGGGCGAAGGCTGCTCATTGGGGCGACTGTGTTGCTCGCGATCTTGGTTGTCGGGTACCTCCTGTTGGTCTGCACAGCTTGGGGGCACAACCTGGACAACGAAGCCTATTTCGGCCGCGACGTCGATGGCCGCGCCATCGTTCGCGGTGAAGGAGACTTCCTTGGCCACGTGACCGCTGGAGTTCTGGCGGCGAGTTTGCTGCTGCTCGTTCTCATCGGAGTCATCCGGCGAGTGGTGGTGGTTGGGCTGATCGCCGCGGCCGGAGCAGTTGTTTCCGTCGCAGGCGCGGAAGCCTGGAAGCACCTACTGCCGTGGGAGCACCTCATATCCACCGACTACTCATTGCCGCGCGGATTGCAGGAGGAGACCTATCCATCAGGGCACACAACGATTGGCACCTCACTCGCGCTGGCGCTGCTGATTCTGATTCCCCATGTTTGGCGCTGGTGGGCGAGCGTTGCCGCAGTATTCATGATTCTCCTGTTCGGTCTCGGAGTGGTATTCGCGGGCTGGCATCGCCCCGCAGACGCGGTGGGTGGCGTGTGTTGGGGTGGGCTCGTGATGTCGGTCGCGGCACTGTTCGCCCTCCACTGGCGAGCGGACCCGGACACAGCTGAAGGTGCGAACCGGCGGGCGTCCGATCACCTGAAACTGTCGATCGTGCTCAGCATGACGCTCGGCATCGTCACCTACACGCTGGTGGTCGCTGCCGCCATGTTTGGCCCGTCAGGTCTTCCAGATGCTGACAGGGCTTTCCTCCTCGGCGCTTTCCTCATCGTGGCATCCGCAGTGACCGTCCCAAGTTGGTTTGGAAACGTGCTCGCAAACGTGCGGTGGTCAACCGCTGCGCGCCTTTAGGCGATAACCCGCAGCGAACTAGTTCCTGGGCCCTTCTTGCGGACCTCAATTCGTTCACTGATCCGCTGCTTCAGTTCATCGACGTGGCTCACGACGCCGATCGCGCGACCTCCACGCCTCAGCGCAGCGATCTCGGCCAACACCGAATCCAGAGTCTCCGTATCGAGTGAACCGAATCCTTCGTCGATGAACAGCGTTCCCAACTCCACGCCCCCGGATTCCTGCATGACGACATCAGCGAGACCGAGCGCGAGTGACAACGACGTGTAGAAAGTCTCCCCGCCCGAGAGGTCTCCCGGCGCTCGCCGTTTGTCGGTGTGGCGGTCCAGGATGCTGATGCCAAGACCCGACTTCTTGCCGTGGCTCTCACGCTCTTCGAGATAGACGATGCTGAAGCGTCCGTCCGACATGGTGTCCAAGCGGGTATTGGCCGCATCGAGTACCTGTTTGAAGCGCGAGACCAACACGTAGGTGGGCAGCGTCACCTTGGCAAGGTTCTGCGCTGAATTTGCGGACATGAGGTCGGCGAGACTGATCACGGTCTCTGTCTTGGCGAGGATCGTGGCAACGCGACTCAGCTCGTCAGCGACCTGCTCAGCTTTCTGCTTCGCCTTTTCAGATGTTTGTTGTGCACGTCCAAGTGCGGCGGAGCACTCGCTTGACTTGGCCGCTTGATCCGCTGCCGCGGTTTGCAGCGGACCGAGATCGATCGCGGACTCTCCCGGTTCGAAGCCAGCGAACTCCGGGTCCGCGAGGCCCTGGGCGACTACCCGCAATTCGGTGTCGAACGCGTCCACTGTGGCGGACAACTCGGGAAGTTCCGAAACGGAACTGGCGAGTGCGATAAATTCGGCATCGTTCTCGATTGGGGAATTGGTAAGTGCTTGCCGCCACGACTCCTGCCGAGTGTCCGCTAGCTGCCTAGCGGTCGCGAGCTCGCTGCGAGCCGTGACAAGCCGCTGCAGGTCGCTAGTCCACTGCTCAATTTCGTCCAGCCGATGCCTGACGGATTCGTGACCTTCGCGTGCCTGCTCAACCTTCACCTTGGTCTGCGCGACCTCCTCCTCTAGTGCCGACACGCGCTGGCTCTGGACGGCGACGTCAGTTGTGGCCTTGGCCAATGATTCGGCAAGCCTTTCCTGCCTCTCGCCAAGTTCCGCATGCTTCGCCTCACGCTTCGGGAGCTCAGTGGTTTGAGCGAGCGCCTCGTCGAGTCTGGCTCGCGCTTCCTGCGCTTCCTGTTGGCAGACACTCGTCTTGCGGGCGCCGCTGGTCGCGCGAGCCACCGCAAGTTCCTGTTTCAGCTGTGACTCCTGGTCGACGGCCACGGAGAGTTGATCGGACAGGTCATCGACTGATGCGGCGGCAGCGTCGATCTGAGCCTGATTCGGGTGGCTCTCCGCAGCTACCGCAGGAACTGGGTGTTGCGTGGATCCGCAAACGGCGCATGGTGTCCCATCTGTTAGCTCCATCGCGAGTTCACCGGCAATACCGTCGATCCAGGCACGCTGCAACGTGTGTCGGAGTTCTTCCGCCTTCTGCGAATCCTGTTTGAGAGACCCTACTGTCTTGGCCTGTTCAGCCAACCTCACCACAATCGCATCCGCGGAGCGCGCCGCCTCGAAGCGTTGTTCGGCGGTGTCAAGTTGTTCCTTTAGGTGTTGGGTAGTTGCGGACGCTGCCTGTGCTGCCTTGAGTGCAGCGGATGCCCTTGTCAGAGTTTCGGGCAGTTCCTGCAATTGCTTCGCGGTCCCATCGCGTGATACTCCAAGTGCCTCGGCGATTTCCGTCGCCTCGGCGAGCTTCTTCTCGACATCCGGTAGATCCTTTTCCTGCGAAGCGATTGGCTCGAGGTTTCGAGCGACCTTCTTCAACGAAGCGATGGCAACGATTGGGTCATTGACCCAGGCGTCATCGGCCCTCTGCGCGATTTGGGCCTCTTGCTCAGGTACCTCACGACCGAGTCGCCTAACTTCCTTCTCCGCCTCCAGTAGATGGTCGTGACGCGGGATCAAGGCTTTGGCGGCCGCGATTTGGTCGCGACGCTTGCGTCGTTCTTGGTGTTCGCGAAGTTTCGGAGCCAGCGCCGACTCCCGCTTCTTGAGCGTCAGGTAGCGACCACGCTTGTCGTTGCGGGATTCGGCGGCATGCAACTGTTGTCGCGCGGCGTTCGCGCGCTCATCCGCGAGTTGGAAAGTGGCCTTGGCCGCTTCTTGCGACCCGCGTCGCGTGGTCACGGTTTGGTCGATGGTCCGCAGGAGGTCGTCGGTTGCGGCCGACCTCACTGATTCCGCCTCGGATTCAGCGCACTCCGCCGCTGTGAGGAAGGCGGTAATCGCGTGGTCCAGACCCTGCTGGGCGGATCGCCTGTCGCGTTCCGCATCGCGGCGTCGTGCATCAAATTCTCGCTCCATCGACTCGTACAGTTCTGTGCCGAAGAGGCGCTGGAGCAATGTCTGGCGTTCCAGTGGTGTTGCGTGCAAGAACGCGGCGAACTCTCCCTGCGGGAGTAGCACGGTCTGAACGAATTGTGCTCGCGTGAGTCCGACGGCCCGGTACACCTCGACGTCGGCTTCGTGGCTGCCGGAACTGAGCAGTTCGCCAGCGTTGTCTGTCGGGTCGCTGAGTCGCCAGAAACTCACTGACGGCCGTTGCAGGGTCACACCGCTTCCGGACTTCTTCTGCCGTTCGTATCCGGGAGTTCGGCGGATTCGGAAGATCCCTGAATCAACTTCGAACACAAGTTCCACGTAGGAAGGGTCGTTGGCTGCCGCGGCGTCGGAGCGCATCCGGTCGGTTCCGGCAGCACTGGCCGCGACGCTTCCGTAGAGCGCAAACACGATTGCGTCCAAGACCGTCGATTTTCCCGAACCGGTGGGACCTTCTAGCAGGAACAGGCCAGCCTGGGTGAGGGACGCGAAATCGATGTCGGTCTCGCCGGTGAAGGGCCCGATGTTGCCCAACGTGAGCCTATGAATATCCACTACTTCTCGACCCCGGCCCGCGCAGCCTCGTATACCTCTCGGATTGCCGCTACCTCCTGGTCGGAGGCAACCCGGTTCGCGACGTCCTCAATGAACCGCGTGCTGATCTCGACGGGATCGAGTGCTGAGACCGATCCAGCATCATCGGTGCGAAGGCTCGTGGCAGTCCCCGGACGATGTTGGATGGACAGCGCATGAGGGAATGCCGCACGCACCAGGGAAACGAGGTTGGCAGGCCGCGCATCGTCGGTGATGAACGCCTGAACCCACGAGCTTCCGTGCTCGGCCCGGCATTCCTTCGTAAGTACCTCGTCGAGGGTTCCGGTCAAGACGGCCATCGGTCGCGGCTGTGTGATCTCGATTGCTCTGACATCGGTGATCCCCGCGGCCTCAACGTCCACAACCGTCACCGACTTGTGTTGCGACGCCTCCGAAAATGAGTAGCGCAACGGGGAACCGCTGTAGCGGATGTGCGAGTCGGTCGCCGACACCGCTTGGGGCCCGTGTAGATGGCCGAGCGCAACGTAGTCGAAACCGGCGAATACGTCAGCCGTGACGTGGTCGATACCACCAACGCTGATATCGCGTTCGGAGTCACTCGCCGATCCGCCAACCACGAATGCGTGTGCCATCACGAACGTTGCCGCCACGGGTTCGCGCTGAGTCGCGAGGTCTTCGCGAATACGTTCGGTCGCGGCACTGACCACGGCTTGATGCGATCGGGGCAAAGGTTCGTCTGTGTGTTTGAGGACCTCACGTGCGTGGTCGGGAACCAGGTACGGGACGGGATAGACGCGCACCCGAACATCGTCGGCGACCACGTCTATTCCGGTCCCAACCATCGAGATGTCCGTGACCAGGTGCACACCTTCGCGAAACAGGTGGGCGCCATACCCGAGTCGGATTGCCGAGTCGTGATTCCCGGAGGTGACGATGACCGTGCACTGGTCAGCAAGGCGACGAAGGGCGTCAGCGAAGAGAGTCACGGACTCCACCGGCGGCACGGCGCGGTCGAAGACATCTCCGGCCACGAGGACGACGTCAATGCGCTCGCGGGTCACGATGTCTTGGATTTGACCGAGGAAATCGACTTGAAACGGGTGCAAGTCCTCCTGATGCAGCGAGCGGCCAAGGTGCCAGTCGCTGGTGTGAAGGATGCGCATATGGAAAAACTAGGTCGCTGGTCCGACATTTTGACCGTCCCGCGCCGTAGCGTAGGGGGAATGAAGCACCCAATCGCTGACGCTGTTGATGTACGGCTCGCAGAATCACTCCATCGGATCGAATCGCAAATCGACTACCGCCCAGTAAAGGTCGCTTCCTGGGGAGTGGCCGCCGCATCCGTTCTGGGTGCTGTTGCCGCTGGGTTTGGTGCTGTTGCCGCGATCGCAGGGGCCTATGCCGCGGTCAAGACCGCCATCCGGGTGAGCCACGAAGGTCGCGAACTCGACCGCAATGCGGGGCCGCAGCGAGCGGATTCCGCAGACGACTCGGTGATCTCCCTCAAGAACTAGTCGGTTGTGATGACCAGTTGAGTCGTCCAGTTCTTCGTAACTCGAAATGGCACGTCACGCGTCTCGACGCCGAACCCGTTGCTGATCAGCGCAGCAACCAGCGAGTCGAGCCACTCGGGCGTGACCCCCACGTAATCGCTGAGCGGGTATATCCGCACGTCTGCGCTGCTGACGCGCAGCAACTCCTCGATGGCCGCAAGGTGAAAGTCACGGTCGAAGCGGTCCGCGTAGCAGAACAGCAGATGTGAGCAAAGCACGAGGTCGAAGCTGTTATCGCGGAAGGGCAGCGTCGGCAGTGAGGCCGCGAGGTAGCGACCCGGCGAAGCCTCAATGTCCCGCAAGAATGTCGCTAGCGCCGCCCTCCGATCCGCAATGATGGCCTCGATGTTCGCTTCGCCGCGGGCAGCCTCAAAGAACAGATCAGGGTTGGATCGAAACCACGAATCCGAGACTTCGATCTGTTGATTCCCCTGCACCGCGAGCTGAGCTGTGTCCAACGTGTACGTCGGATCGACTGCGAAGGCGTCCGCGCCCAAGTGCCTCGCCTCGGCGGTGAAGCTTGAAGCCCCACCAGGGCAGTCGAGAATGCGCTTGCCAACCAGGTCTGATTCCGACAGGTCGAAGAAGTCCAGGTAGTTTGCGAGTGGCCTTGAGGTGATGAGGATTTCCTCAAGGCGAGGTTGTTCTGTCACCGCCGAGTTCAGGAGATGGGTGCATCCTGGTTCGATGCGGATGCTGGCTCACTATCCGCTCCAGCAGAGGCTGCAGTGTTGGAAGTGGGAGCAACAGTCGCCTCGGGTGCCTGCTCGGCGATCGCTTCAACCTCCGGTTCGGGGGCTGGCTCGGGGATCGACTTAGGGGCAGCATCCGGGGCTGCTTCCGCCCTGCCCGATCCCGGCTGGGGATCAGGACTTGGCGTTGGTGTTTCCTGCGGAAGTTGGTCTGAAGTCGCCGCCTCGACGGCCGATTCCTCGGCTTTCATCACGACGAGGTACTCGTCAGCAATTTCCTGAAGGTCAGCATTGCGACCGCGAAGCATGTCGAGCATCATCGTGAAGTCGCCGCGGAACGAGTAGAGCGGATATCCAAACGTCGCGGGCTTGTTGCCTTCGATGACGAAGTGGCTGAACCAGGCAAAGCCGTAGCCGATCACCGGGGTAAGCAGTGCCTGTTTGCGCGGTCCGACCGCCAGACTCTTTGCCAGATTGAGCGTCGCCAGGCCTGTCCCAACAGCGTGAAACGCGCGGGTAGCGGGCTTCGAATGCTGGCTCAGGTAGAAGGGGTAGAACTCTGCAAAGGAGGAAAACTCTAGTTGCTTCGCCATAAGGCGACGATAAGTCAACGTCAGTGGGCTTGCCAGTCGAACCCCACCGTTATGCCGCATCGGGGGAGTGCGCGTCCTGCAGCGCAAGGGCGGCGTTGATCAGGCCGACGTGCGAAAACGCTTGCGGCATGTTTCCCAGCATTCGGTGATGCACGGTGTCGTACTCCTCGCTGAGCAGTCCAACGTCATTTCGAATGTCAAGCAGCCGATCAAAGAGCATTTGCGCTCGCTGCACCTCCCCGATCATCGCCAGACACTCCACGAGCCAGAAGGAACACATGATGAAGGTTCCCTCCTCGCCGGTAAGGCCGTCATCGGTTGAATCCGCTTGGTAGCGCAGAATCATGCCGTTCTTGTTGAGGTTCCTTTCGACGGCGTGGATGGTATTGACGATTCGCTCATCCTTCATGGGTAGGAAGCCAACCTGAGGGATGACCAGCAAGGACGCGTCCATATCCTTCGATCCGTAGAACTGCGTGAAGCAGTTGCGCTCGGGATCGACACCCTTTTCCAAGACGTCGGCATGAATCTTGTCGGCCAACTTCTGCCAGTGCTCGGCGTCCCCGGAAAGCCCGTGATCCCGGATTCCTCGAACTGTTCTGTCGATCGCCACCCACGCCATGACCTTCGAGTGTGTGAAGTGCTTCCGACCTCCTCTGACTTCCCAGATTCCGTCGTCTGGGTCCTGCCAATGCGCTTCGACGAAGTCGGCAAACTGCAACTGCAGACTCCACGCTTCCTCGGTCGCTTCGATTCCCTTGTCCCGGGCGTATTCCTGAGCGTCCAACACTTCGCCGTAGACATCAAGTTGAAACTGATCAGAGGCGGCGTTGCCGATTCGCACTGGCGCTGAATTCTCGTAGCCGGGCAGCCAGTCGACTGTCGATTCCGTCAGATGTCGCTCACCACTGATTCCGTACATGATCTGCATTTGGGACGGGTCACCGGCAACCGCTCGAAGCAACCAATCGCGGAAGGACTGAGCTTCGTTCAGGTACCCGCAACGGTTGAGTGCCTCCAGCGTGACAGACGAGTCACGCAGCCAGCAGTAGCGGTAGTCCCAGTTCCGTTCGCCGCCGATCTGCTCGGGCAGGGATGTAGTAGCGGCCGCGACGATGCCTCCACTCGGCCAGTAGGTAAGCGATTTGAGAGTGATGAGTGAGCGCATGATCGCATCGCGGGCACTGCCCTGATACGTGCACTTCTCGCTCCACTTGCGCCAGTAGTTCGTCGTCTCCTCAAGTGCACCCTGATGTTCGGAGACGATCGGAATCGCTTCCCAGGAACGGTGCCAGACGATTTGGAAGACGTGCTTCTCCTCAGGCTTCACCGTGATTCGGCAGCTCACCTTGTGGTCGTCGAGGGAGACCTCAGTGGGGCTGACCACCACCACGCCATCGGGACCAGCCAGCGCGTGAATGCCCTCCTTCAGTTGTCGTACGAACGGCTTGCTGCGGCCGTAGTCGAATCGCAGGGAGAGTTCGGAAGCGATCTCAACTTCACCCTCAAGACCTTCAATGATGCGGATGATCTCTGGAAGGTGATGGTCAGTCGTCTCGCGAATTGGCATGAAGTCAGTGATCCGAACGATGCCCTGGTCGCTGGCAATCTCGGTCTCAAGGACGAGTGTCTCTGGTCGGTACCGCCGACTGACAGCCTCGATCTTGCCGGTTGGGGCGATTGTCCAATGCCCGTTGCTTTCATCGCCGAGGAGTGAAGCGAAACACGCCTCATCGTCGAAGTGTGGAAGGCAAAGCCAGTCGATGGACCCAAACTTAGATACCAGCGCGACGGTGTGAAGGTCGCCGATGACGGCATAGCTTTCGATCGGGTTGCTCATGGGTGCATGCTTTCGCAACCCAACCGCGAATGCACACTGGCCAACCCGCGCTCAGGGACTATCCCGATTCCTTGGCCTTGCGTTCGAGTTCTAGCTGAGTATCGGGATCAGCGGCAGCCGCGCTTGACCCGTCGGACCTACGTGGGCCCGGTGCTCGGCGAAATGTGAACGGCTGACTCGGGCGGCCCGGTTGGACGAACCAGCACTCGCCGGAACTGTCCGATGCCAGAATCTCGAAGTAGACGCTGACAACGTCATCGACACTCAGCAAGGGGACGCCAGCATCGACGAGTCCTTGACGCATCGTTCCGAGGATCTTTGTATCCGCAAACGCCGGACATACCGCGTTGGTCCTGACTCCATCGGCGACCGACGCCAACCCGAAGGATCGAACCAGTCCCACGACTGCGGACTTGTTGGTTGCATAGATCGGATCAAACGGAGTCGGGGCGATGCCGGCCATGCTGGCCGTGGCGATGATGTCGCCGCCACGTTCCTTGAGCGCTGGAAGTGCTGCTGCCATCCCGTAGACGACTCCGTCAAGGTTTATCGCCATCACGCGTCGGTATCGCTGCGGGTCAAAGTCCGCCCCAAGTCCAATGCCGCTCGTAACTCCAGCATTGAGGATGACGACGTCGAGTCCGCCACCGGACGACGCCGCAGCGGCGACTGCGGCCCGATTGTCTTCCCAGTCCGTCACATCGGTCTTGATGAATGCACCACCGATCTCGTTGGCCACTCGTGACCCACGATCCGAGTCGATGTCGGCGATCGTGACTACGCCACCCTCAGCGGCCATGCGTCGTGCCAATCCTTCGCCGAAGCCGTGAGAGCCGCCAGTAATGAGGATGGACTTGCCGTCCACCGATTGATAGGTCATCGAGCAATCATGCGCCATCTGCCTGTTGCCGCTGCCCGAGACCTGAGCATAATGCTCACGTGCCCTCCGCTGAGCCGATGCGAATGCCGCCTAAAGTGACGCCGAGTTTCAAGACTTCCGCTCGAACAATCGCGCGGGAGAACTTGTCAGTCATCACTGCTCGCGGTTCGCGTAAGAGCCGTCAGGCCATCCTCGAAGATGGCCCGGCCGGGGATGGGATGCCGGTACTGCTGGTGCCCGGGTTTCTCACGGGCGACTGGTCGATGTCGCCCATGGCGTCAGCGTTGAAGACGTGGGGGTTTGCACCGTTCCGGTCTGGCATCGCGCTGAATGTCGGATGCACAAACGAACTGGTCGATCGCCTGACCGATCGCGTCCGGGCCATTTCAGCAAGGAGGCGTGCGCCGGTCGCCATCGTGGGCTGGAGTCGAGGCGGCACACTAGCGAAGCTGATTGCGATGCGAATACCGGAAGAGGTGTCCGGAGTCGTCACCTTGGTTAGCCCGAATGCCAACCCCCTTGCTGTGAGCAATGTCGTGGTGCGCCAACTGCGGGTGCTCAACCGCCTCAACGCGCTCGGAGCACGGTCAGTCATGGGCGAAGACTGCATTCGCGGCGAGTGCGCCAAGGATGTCGAAGATCAATTGAACCGGGAGTTCCCGGCGAAGGTTCAATACGTGTCGATGTACACCAAGGATGATGGCGTGGTCGATTGGCGCGCTTGCTTGGACACGGACGCACGAATGATTGAGGTTTCCGGAACTCATTTGGGTGTTGGTAACGATCTGCGCGTGGTTCGCCGGATCGGCGAAGAACTCGTGGGGTTTCGCCGGGCTGTGATCACCAACGACGATGCCAATGGCTGATTGGTCGGCGGAATTGTCGGCCGACATTAAGTCGATCCATTTTCACGCCAATGGCCTTGTGGTACACGCACTGTCAGCCGGACCGCCAAACGGTCCGCTCGTGCTTCTTCTCCACGGCTTCCCTGAACTCTCGCGTTCGTGGCGTCATCAGTTGGTGGCGCTGGGATCCGCAGGTTACCGCGCGGTTGCCCCCGATCAGCGTGGCTACGGACGAACAACCCGACGGGGCCCCTACGACATAGTGACGCTGTCAGCTGATGTGGCCGCGATGGTTGAGTCGCTCGGAAGCGAACGGGCGGTCGTAGTCGGCCACGATTGGGGTGGGGGAGTTGCTTGGGCTGTTGCCGGCCTGTACCCGCAACGAGTTAGCGCGTTGGCCGTCGCGAACTGCCCGCCGCCACAGGTCATGGGGCGTGTGCTCAAGAGAAGCCCCCATCAATTGAGGAAGTCCCTCTACATGTTCTTCTTCCAACTGCCGGTAATTCCGGAGCGGCTGATGACGGCCGATGGTTCAAGGGCGATCGGGCGTTCTCTCATCGGTGGTTCCTTCAATCGTTCAGCTTTCGATCAGGCCGAACTCGCCATCTATCAGGAGGCGTTCAGCCAGCCAGGCGCTGCCACCGCTGCGCTTAACTGGTATCGAGCTGCGGCTCGCAGCCCTGGTTCCGCACGCCTCTTGGCTCAGACTCGGGTAAGCGCTCCAACACTCATCCTCTGGGGCATTCACGATCGCTTTCTAGGAAGAGAGCTAGTCAATGCTCAAGCACTGTCTTCAGTGATGGTCGAAGGGAATGTGGCGCAAGTGAGGGAACTGGCGGAAGCGGGTCACTTCGTCCAAAACGAAGCACCGCAGGAATTCAACCGACAACTGCTGACATGGCTAGCGCAACAACGCTAGGCGGTCCCACAACTCGCGAGGAAGTCTCCTAGGCCTGAACGAGGTTGAAGCATTCGGCGGCGAGGGCGCCGCCAATTATCGGGCCGATGATTGCAATCCAGGCGTAACCCCAGTTGGAACTACCCTTTCTGCGGATGGGAAGGAGCCAATAGATGAATCGCGGCCCGAAGTCCCGGGCGGGGTTGATGGCGTAGCCGGTTGCGCCACCCAGTGAGGCGCCAACGGCGATCACGGTGAAGGCGACGCCGGCGTACCCGAGTGCTGCGTTGCCAAATTCGGGGGCGCTGTCACCGGTACCGGCCACAAACGGCGAGCTGGCCAGGACCCAGTAGACCAAGACGAAGGTGGCGATTGCTTCCGAAAGAATGTTCCACCCAACGGCCGGAACCGATGCCGAAGTGTAGAAGAGTCCGCCGGTCTGGGTGTTGTCGCCATTCGTGTCGAACTGCTTCTTGTAGAGCAGATAGGCCAACACCGCTCCTAACATGGCACCGAGCACCTGTGCAGTTATGTAGAGCGGGACGGTGTTCCACTGTTGTGGGCTTGAATCTGACATCGCAAGTGCGATCGTGATGGCGGGATTGAGTTGCGCGCCACTCTTCCACGACACGCTGGCTCCAACGAAGACAGCGAAGCCCCAGCCAATGCTAGTTAGGAGCCAACTCGGGCCGTATCCAAATGCCTTCTTGAGGCTTTGGTTGCAGCCAACACCTATACCCAGCAGTAGTAGCAGAGCCGTACCGATGAATTCCGATACGAAGATCGTTGTGGCACTTGGGTTCACACCGCGGCAAGTTAGCGTGTTCGATGCGTGGAAGCGCGCTGAGAAGATCATCGTTCCGCCGACTCAGGTCACCCAAGAATGCTCGCTGACGACACTGGCCTAGGCTGCTCTGGATGACACGGACGTTGATGCCCCACGTAGGCCGCCGGGCGCTTGTTGGCCTTGCTGTTGTGGTCGGCTCACTCTGGCTAGCGGGGTGTTCGAACGGCGCGAGTCCGGCCGATTCGCCCACGCCGACATCAAGTACTCCCTCGGAAACTGCATCGCCAACCGGAGTGGCCACCTACCCATTGGCGACTGGCCGAATCGATGTGGGGGAGATCCCGGTTCCTCTCGTCGCGGCGGGCGGGTCCATCTCGGTCTCAAACGCTGATGACGGCGGGCTGCTGGTCAACGCGCTTGCGAATGGGAGGCGCGGAGAGCCAGTGTGGGCCCTCACGCTGACCGTGACGAATCAGGGGCGAGCGTCAAGCGGCACGTTGGTGGCCCAGGGCCAAACCTGGAATGTGACTCCTGGGACGGGTGATGTGAGGATCGACCGCGGGACGACCGCGATCTCAATGACGACCGTGCGCGCGATCACCCTCGCGGGGGCTCTGACGCCCAAGACGAACACGCCCCTCGTCGTGATGGTGGCAGGCAAGGCTCAGGCACCCCAATAGGTGCCAGTCCAAGCTGTCAGTCCCGCGCCGACTTGATTGCCTCCCGCTGCTGCGCTGATAGGTATTTGATCGCTTCCCGGACTGTCACGCCCGAGGCACGACTGGCGCGAGGAAGGAACCATTCGAATACCTCGTCCGGACGTTTTCGACTCATGTCCCTCAGAATCCAGCCAATTGCTTTGCGGATGAAGAACTCGCGCTCTTCCAACATGGCGTCCGCGTAGCGGAAGAACCGGGAAGGGTCGGTCGCGGGGTCACGCAGAGCACGCAATTGGCTCAGCATTGATGCGCGTCTGACCCAGAAGTTGTCGTCTACTGACCAAGGATCCAACGCCGAATCAATGGTGTCGGAGTCCATGCGAGCAATGACCGAGCTCACGACGTCCGTCGACAGCGGATCGACCAGCGCCCACGTGAATGAATCGCTGATCATCCCGCGCAGTTGAGGCAGATCCGCAGGCCCCAGCAATTCGTTGCGGTAGGCCAGCATTTCGACAGCGCACGCGCGCATTTCGTAGACAGGACTTGCCCACAGTTTCTGCTCGAACCTCCAAAGACCTGTACGGCTGAAGTCGCCTTGGTCGCGAACCCATTCCCGCAAGATGCGACGAGTTGCGGGTACCCCAACACCCAAGTGAGTGAGCGGGCTCTTCAGATATGCCTTCTCACGCGGGGCACGGTCTGGGTCGGCCTCCGCCTCAAGGGAGTGCGCTAAACGGCTGACCTGCTTGTCGATGTCGCTGACCATCGTGCCATTGTGCTGCAATGCCCCTTGATCCAGTGATCCAAGCTTTGCTCGACGCTCAGGCCGCCATGAATGCTCCACCAATGAGCCAAGGAAGCGCGGAGGAGGCACGGTCCCAATTTCGCATGCTCACCGTAGGTCTGCGGCAGCCTCAATGGGTCGTGCCTGTGGGCAGTGTGGAGGACACCACATTCACCGGACCCACCCGTGAGTTGGTCGCGCGAATCTACCGACCGGAGGGCGCGGCAAACGAAACCATGCCGACGGTCTTGTTCATTCACGGCGGCGGCCACGTAATCGGCGACCTCGACACCCACGACAACCAGGCGCGCACGATCTGCCGAGATACCAAGGCCGTCGTCGTCAGCGTTGAATACCGCCTAGCGCCGGAGGATCCATGGCCCGCGGGGGCCGATGACTGCCTCACCGCGACTCAGTGGGTCTTTGAAAATGTTGCGCGATTCGGCGGCGACCCCAAGGCAATTGGGGTGGCGGGAGACAGTGCCGGCGGGAACCTGGCTGCGGTAACCGCGGTGCGCGCGCGGGACGCGGGTTTGCAGTTCCGCGCACAACTGCTGATCTACCCGGCTGTCGACTTCAACGCAGACGCTGACTATCCGTCTCGGCTTGAGTTCGCTGAGGGCTACTTCCTCACTTTGGATGACATGGTGTGGTTTGGGCTTCAGTACGCGGGCCGTGGCGCACCGATAGAGCACCCACACCTGTCACCGATCCATGCTGAGCTTGCCGGTTTGCCGCCCGCGGTCGTGGTCACAGGCGAATATGACCCGCTACGTGATGAGGGCGAGGCGTACGCAGCCGCGCTGTCGAAGGCTGGCGTTTCGGTGGAGTTGGTGCGGGGTCCCGGGATGATCCATGGTTTCTACGACCTCGGGGTGATTTCCCCCACAGCCGCGAGCCTGGTGGAACAGTGCAATGAAAGTTTTGCGAGCCTGCTGCACTAATTTCGTCCGATCCGTGCCAGACTGTGCAATGGCACTTCGCCGCATATAAGGAGAAATAAGCAAAATGGCACAAGGTACAGTCAAATGGTTCAATTCCGAAAAGGGTTTCGGATTCATCGAGCAAGATGGCGGCGGAGCGGACGTGTTCGTTCACTACTCAGCCATCGCAACTGACGGATTCCGCACCCTAGATGAGGGCCAGCGAGTCGAGTTTGAGATCACCCAGGGTCAGAAGGGACCGCAGGCAGATCAGGTTCGTCCTGCCTAACGTCTGCACAGTCCTTCCGACACTGCCGAGTTAGATCTCGAGCGATGTCACCCCAGGATTTGTGATTGACAACAGAAATCCCCGGTTCCGAAAGGAACCGGGGATTTCTACTTTCTGCACGCTGGAATCGTTTCCAGTCGATATCCCTGCTTCTTCCACCACGGAATCATGACGGCCGAAGCCGCGAGGGTTTGCCCCTTGTCCGCGCTGTCGTGCAGCAGAATCACCGCCCCCGGCGAAGTGGCGTCCTTGAGCATTTGAACCATCCGTTCGGTCGATGGCGGTGCCCAGTCCTGGGCGTGCCCAGTCCACATGATCGGGGTTAGACCCATCTTGGTGATGACGGCGCCTGCTTGATCATCGATGAAGCCACCGGGTGGGCGCATGCAGTTGCCCAGTGACGGCCCGACTCGTTTCTGCACGTCAGTGAGTTGTTTTCGGATATGCGCAGGTCCGCTCCGGGCGAGGTTTGCGTGATCCTGGGTGTGGTTGCCCAAAGCGTTGCCGACGGCGGTGATTTTGCCGACGTACCCCGGGTAGAGGTCAACTTGGCGTCCGAGCACAAAGAAGGTGGCTTTCGCGTCGTTGTCGGCCAGCATTTTGAGGACCTTGTTCGTGGTCGGCGGGTAGGGACCGTCGTCGTACGTCAGGTAGAGGACCTTCTCCTTGGGACGCGAGCCAAAGGCCGCGTCGTACCACCCCGCCGGGTTTGGAATGCCGATATCCATACCGGGAGTGGTGATGCCGTTGCCCCACCTAACCTGCGCGAATGCCTTCTCAGTTGTGTTCGCTGTATTCGACGGCGTCGTTGGGGCCACTTCAGGCTGTGGGCTCGCGACCGAATCCGCGGTGCCCGAGGCCGCGGACAGCGAGCAACCGCTCACCATCAGGCAGGAGAACGCGGCCAGCA
>WBZO01001235.1_pt1 | contig 41627 bp, 38 predicted proteins | sample 5204261 | NCBI WGS metagenome assembly WBZO01 (sample SAMN12412400, study PRJNA552823) | activated sludge metagenome | isolation source: activated sludge from anammox sidestream of wastewater treatment plant... | place: USA: North Carolina | collected 2017-09
ACGCCCACCTGACCAACCACCTCCACGACCTAAAGAATCCTCTTGAAGTCCATCCCACCATCAACTGGGGACAAGCCATCCACAACCTCAACGCCATCTACGGACACGACGGCCACAAAGAAGCATTCCTACGAGCACAAACAGGAAGAAACGGAGGACTCTATGGCGTCCTCAAAGAATTTGCCACACACATGGCCGAAAAAATCGCCAACAACCTCATACACGTCCGCGTCACTGAATACTGGGGACAAATCCTTACCGAAAAGAAGTACGACATCCCCATCGAATACGGACAAAAATGGCAACACATCCTCCCCCCAGACCTCACCGAAGACAACTACATGCGCCTACGCATCAACTTCCCACACGCCCTCGCCCAACACCCACGCCTCCTCATGACACTACGAAACGCCATCCAGAAAAAAACATGACCACCACAAACAATACCGCAACCATACACATCCTCATCCCAAGAGAATATCGCTCACTCCCCACCCACCAACTCATCGAACAAATCGTCCAAAACTCGGACACCGCCGCCCTCGAATGCTTCCTCACCACACGCCGCATCTTTCAATACAAAAGCAAGAGGAACCTGATCCTGTCGGATTATCTCAATCAACTACGTGAAGCCCAGATACGCAATGAACCACTCAACAGTGAAGCCGCCGACCTAGCCCACGACCGCGCACTCAACAAATTCATCTCCCTCCCAGGAACCAGGTACGAAATCCACGAAGACACAAAACGCCCCCCCGTCGACTGCCGCAAATACTACAAAGCATTCCTCAACACCTTCCACCAACAAAACCAAACCACCCCACTCGGAGAAATCGAAGCAGAACAAACCACCGCCACCCTTCTCGGACGTTTAGTCTGGAGACACTACGGCCTGTCACTCATTGACGCCCAACGCATCCAAGACCCATCCGGAAGACGATACCAATGGAAAACACCCCAAGGAACCATCAACCTACGAATCCCCAAAAGCATTACCGCAAGAAAGATCAGGGAATGGCTCGAACAAAACTTCCCTCAAGACAACCGCCAAAAACAACTTGACCAAAAAACCATCCAAAAAACAATCGACGGCAGGTTCCGCTTCCCACAACACATCGACACCGAAAACCTCCCCCTCACTAGCGACAACCAAGAAACACTCTATAACACCATCGACGGCCTCCACCACCGCCTAGAAACCGCCGTCATCGAAGAAAAACTCGAAAACTTCGAACGCCTACGCCCCACACTCAAAAGATTCGGAAAAGAATTACTCCCCTCACTAATCCAGATGTGTCTGCGACAACTCACAGAAGGAACATTCAACCTCAGACGAATCGCCGAAACCTACAACATCCCACTCGCCACCATGAGCGAAATCGCCGGAACCCAATGGTACGAAAGCGAAAACCCACGAATCCCCGACCTATGGCAAAACGTCGTCACCGTCATCAGCCAAAACCCCTTATTCCAAGAATCCATTAACGAAGCGGGAATCAACCAAGAAGACCTCATCAAAGCCCTCACCACCAAACCAACCCGCAAGGAACACCAAAAATGACCGACCAACAAAACCTCTACTTCCTCGCCATCCTCACCAAAGCCTACGACGCACCTGACCCCAAGAAGGCCATCGCCGAAGCCCTTGACCAGATCTGTTCCCTTCGCAACCAACCCGAATACCAAGAAGGATACCGAAACTTCCAAACATTCCTCCACGAAGTACTCACCAACAGCGACCTTGCGCCCGACCTCGCCGAAAACATCTTCCACAAAATCGAAACCGGCGAATTCGAGGATATCCCCGACGACCAACTCGACGCACTCCTCGAAATGATACAAGGCGAAACCATCCCATCCCCCGAACCACCCGACACCACATCCTGCGAACTCACACTCCAAAACACGGAAGGCCAACACTGGGAAATCCAACTCCACCCAGGAAAACCCCACGACCTCCAAAGCATAAACCCCAGCGAGTACACACTCACCTTCGCCAACGGACGCGAAATCTGGTCCAACAAACTCGAACCCGAACAACTCCTCTGGAGCCTGGCACACCCCGCTGAACCCCTACCCGCCGCAGCCGCAACCCAACCAAGCGACCTCAAACCCACATCCACCACCCCATTACTTGGCGGCGAGATCCTCCTCGAAGTTTTTCCCGGGATCGAAAACGGAACCCTACGACTCCAGTGGAACAAATGACCCCCAAAGCGATCGGCAAAACTCGAGCCGCCCTTGTCGTAACCACCGGTACTCAAGCAGTCGCCGTCATTACAGAAGTAACAGCCCAAGCCATCAACGACGGAAACACAGAAAGACTTCGCATCACAGGACCGGCACAAATGGACACTCAAATCCAACAACATATCGAAGAAACAGTCCTCGAATGCGTCCAACGCATCCTAAAAAAGGTCAACATCACAGTCAACGGATTTGAAATCAGTATTGCCAACCTCAACGTCAGCGCCACCCAAAACCGCCCCATTGCAATCAGCGGTTTCTCGGCAGACCTCCCCATCTTCCTCGCCGCCCTCTCCGCAGCCACTCAAGTCCCACTCCCTCAAAACATGGTCGCCACAGGCCACATCGCCGACCCCAACGGCCACACCCGCCTCGTCCACCACCTCCCGGAAAAAATCGAAGCAGCAGCCCAACAAGGCATCACCCACTTCATCCACCCCGCACTCGACACCGATCCCTCACTCGAAAACCTCACACCACGAGAACTCGACCGCATCCGCGAAAAAAGATTTCAACACCAAAACCACATGAGGATTCAATCCATCCACGACATAGCCGACCTCATCGAAACCACCATCGACCCCGACGACATCGCCATCGCAGCCCTCGAGACTGGGTACTATCAGGACCAGGCATCCCTCAGCACCAATGGCACCCCCATCGACAAAACGGTAAACCTTATTTTGATGGACCACAGGAAAAGATTTTGGAACACCCTCGAACACGCCTACCTCGAAGGCAATACGGAAAGATCTCGCCGTACCCTGGAAGCCTTCATCACCCACCAAACGTACACCGGCCAATACCCGAAGAACTTCGGAGCCGACTTGCACAGCCTCATCCTCTCCCTGCCACCCCTCATACGCCAAAAGGAAAACTCCACAACGCTCAGTGTTGACCAAGCAAGCCGGATCGCCCAACTGGCCACCCACGAAAACCACGACGACCTGAAACACATCTTTGAAATCGCTGCAGGAAAAATAAGTGAAAGCACCTGGCCCATCATTAAGGAGATGCAGACAAACCAGGGAACGGATGATGCAGACCGGCTCCTCAACCAGATACTCTTCGAAATCTCAGACGAAAACCTCGCCAAGGAAGTCGGCAACCACTACGACCACGCCCGAAACACCTACCGCCTCGAAAAAATAACTGCCGAAAACGAGGAAGAATTCCACAATACCATCACCGCTTTCTATCTCCACCTCATGCGGCACCTTCACCACCACATCGTAGTAACAGACCTGGAGCAGGCCGCCACCCAAGCCATCCCCACACTCGACCAAGCCTACCAAAACCAAGGCGGCATCCGAGCCGCCACCCAAGAAGCACTCCACCCCACCCACGGAGGACTACGCACCATCCTCGATACCCTCACCAACCACCTCAAACACCAACACATCCACGACTACCGCACCACCCGCCTCACCCAAGCCATCAACCCACTCGACCACCAACTCAAAATCACCCTCACCAAGAAAATCCTTGACCGCCTCGGTGACAACCTCCCCGGCCACCTACACAACGCCCCACCCGAACAATACGCCAACCACCTCACCGAACTACTCCAAACCCTCGCCGACAATATCGGAGGAATAGCGGCATACCTCAAACGGGTCTGATAACACTTCGAGACACCATTTCCCGGCGGAGGGAAGAACCCTTACCTTGACCGAAAAGTTACAATGAGAAGTACAAGGGCGCTCACGTTCGCTGCAACCAGTCCTCCAATGAAAGAACTGGCGTTATCCCACTCAAGAAGCTTTTGGCATAGCATTATGCCGACACCGAACCCAACAATCACGCCGCTGACCGCAAATGGCAATATGAAAGCCGTGACGAACCTTTCGAAAAAAAGAGCGTTGGAACTCCGAACAGAACCCACTATCCCCGTGATGACCGACAAGAAAAGAAAGGACAACAAAAGAGGCAAAGGATCCTCCAGGGTGACCAACCACACCTTCCACACGCCTGCAGCCAAAGACATCACAAGCGAGTACACCAACCAGCACACAGCGGCAATCAGGCCACCCCAGCCAACCAGGATAAAAAGCCAACTCAAATCCACCGGGGGAGGAGGTACCGGGGGCGGGCTCTTAGCCAGATCCTTGGCCTCCACCGAGTCAGGGCAAAGACTCAGGGCTCCACTGACCGCTTCAAAGAAACCATTGCGATCCCACTTTCCCAGCGCTTTGCGAGCCGCTTCCATGCACGCGGCATAGGAACATTTCGTCTTGTCAGCATTCTTCTTAAGATCGCCAAGTCCAGGACAAAATGCCCATTGAGACTCGATTGTTTTCAATTCGACAGCAGCCTCTTGGAATCTAGCGGCTTTTAGATGGACCGCAACACTCTCAAGCAATGCCCGGCACGACTCCAAACGATCCTCAACCTCACGAGCAAGACCCGACGCCTCCTCCGACGTAGGACAGAAACTGAGCGCATCCTGAACCGTCTTCAGGCAACCCTCCAGATCTCCCGCATCGTAAGCCACCGAAGCCTGTGAAAACGACTCGGAATAGCCCGCCTGCTTCTCTACACCCGTGCTCCGCAGGCAATCCATCTGAGAATTATCCTTCTGAAGGTTGTTGACCTGTTCGAGACAGGAGAAGGCCTTGGGAAAGAGCGCGGCTTCGAAGTCCTTCGCAGCCTGATCCAAAAGAGCCTCAACCTTTTTAACACTCTCCAGGATCTGGTGTTGCAGGAGAAGGGCTTCTTCACTCTTTGGTGAGGTTGAAAGGGCTGCCTCAAGACTCTCCAATGCCAAGGCGAGCGACAAGGCGGAAGCGTGATTCCTGGCCGCCGCAAACGCCTTCCTGTACCGATCCTGACAAACTGGAACCTGAGCAAGAAGAGAACGGAGTTCATCAGCCCCAGGAAAACGAGCGAGCCCGGCACGCAATAGCTCTTGACCCTCGCCAAACCGCGCCGACTCAAGGCAAGACTCAGCGGTATGCCTTAGAGACTCAATTTCCGCAAGAACCACCTGCGCCTGAAGGACCTTTTCACAGACGGAACGATGGTGTGGAAAAACCGATAAGACCCGGTTCCAGGAATCCAACGCATCCACAACCCTCCCAAGCCGCCAAGCACGCTCCCCCTCCTCAAGGTCCCCTGAGATCTGTTCCATCCGCCCTCGAACAACCCGCAACAAATCCAAGGCTTCATTCTCGACACTTGGAATCTTCAGCCGGAGGATCTCCTCCAAATCCGTAACCGCCTGGCAAGGATCACTATCAAAAGATTGACGAATCCTCTGCATCCGATCGAGGCCAAAGAACAACCACGCCACGGAGGTTCCACAAACACGGCAAATCTCAACATCCAGCCGATTTTTCGTCCCACATTTCGGACACTCTCGAAAAACCTCTCCCAGATTCGTTCCACATACCGCACAGGTCAAAGCCCGCTCATCTCGATTGAGGTGCCCGCAGACCTTACAGGCCACATCACCGGCACCAGGCAACCCACGCCTTCTACGGTCCACATCACGAAGTAATTCCTCAACACTCTGATACCGCTCGAGGACACCCTTCGACAAACACCTTCTCGTAATCGGCCACCAATCCCCGGAATCCCTCCGAATCACTGGCGGCGGCAAACTCAAGTGCTTGTCTCTCAGTTCCGCCTCGTCACCGTCAAAGGGCCTGGAGCCATCCAGCAGCTCATAAAGAACCACGCCCAAACTATAGATGTCTGAGCGATGGTCGATATCTTCTTCGCGAGCGGCCACGAACTGCTCCGGACTCCGGTACGCGGGAGTCCCCCGTCTCCTTGATGGAAGCTGTTCAAACCCTTTCATGAAGGAAGGCGCATCCACACGCGCCGATGCAAGGTCCGCCACCTTCAACCGGCCTCGAACAAGCAAGAGATTTTCGGGCTTGATATCAAGATGAGCCACATGCACCTTGTGCAAGGACTCGACGCCCCTACAAGCCTCGATGAAGAGATCCAATACATTCTCTAGGTGAAATGGAGATGACGCACGGTTCTGAATCCAGTCCCGCAAACTCCCCCCATCGGCCCACTCCATCGGAAGCAGCGAAAGGGGGCAACCCTCATGCTCGACAAGAACCGGCTCGTACAACCTCAAGATATGTGCATTCTGTTCAACCCGCTGAAAAACCGAGTATTCATAAGCAAGCCACCCACTCAGGCCCCCACCCTCCTCGATCACCACTTTGAGCGCCAAAGTTCCATTCCACTTTAAATCGGTGGCCTGATAGGCCGCCCCAACACCACCACGCCCCAAGAATCGATCAATACGATAACGCCCCCCCAAGATCGTCCCCAGCTGCAACGGTGGAAGGCTGGAAAGAAGGACAGGTGGCGAAAAACAGACAGCATCCAAAACGGAATGCGACGTTGTCTCCGTTTCATCACCGGGGAGTGAATCACCCCCCATCATGGTAAGACCTCAAACTCCTTGACGGGACTGGAGGGAAGCCCAGGATCTTGCCCACGCAGGAGATCCTCTAAGGCGGAATCAATGCTCAAACAAACGGAATCAAACCAGAGACCCACATCCTCGCTTTCATGAAGCAAGCGCCACATTTCCTCGAATCGACAGTTGAACCTGGTAGGTTCCACCTCATCAATCCCACACCGGGATGGGTCCAACACAGCCACAGGCGCCAACTTCGTGATTCCCTCCCTCCTTTGAAGGACGATAACCACAGCCATTCCAAGAGGGACCTTGGAAGAAGTCCCTGCAGATGGTGCAACCAGCCACCAACACACCCTCTTTCTGGTAGTCACCAAGCACTCAATCCCTTCGAATGGCCCATCCAACCGCACACACAAACCCACCCGATCACACGATAACGAGAACGCACCAGAGAACTCCTCAAAAGAAAGGTGGTGCCTATAATTGATAGGAAAGGTCGAGTCCAACAACGGAAACAAACCACATACCGGCCTATTCAATAGAGAACTTACCTGAACAAACCTCACCAAAGCATCCGCTGCCGCAAGGTCATTTCTAATCATGCAACCAACAGAAGCTGCCACAGGAATCCCTTCCAGACGATGAATCCTCTCCACCAAGTCTCTATGTACATCCGGCCCGGAAAGAAGAACCCTATACCGTACGATGGCTTCATGAGGTTCGTTTAACACTTCAAGTAAATCACCTAATCGGTAATGAACCTCCTTATGCCAACGGGACCCCGAAGGAAGGAGACGTTCAAGAGCCAGCAAAGCCTGTAACAATTCCAAAGATTGTTGCCTTGCATCAGCAACTTTAGCACGAGCCATCCAGGAATCCTCCATTAAACCCAGCTCCGCAAGAGGTACTGACAGGTTATACAACTCCTCCCAGTTCCCGGCGTTCTGGGCCTTATCAACTTGGGAAAGCAAGTTTTTCCTCCTGGATGCCACTGCCTCCTGTTCCCACCGCCTCAGAGCTTTCCCTGGCATCGACGCCACACCACGCACACCCCATCCCGGCAGTGTCAGAACCAGCTCCAACCTCTGATTCACCCACCGCCAGACTTGACCCCTCCGATCCTGATCAAATAAAAGAAAAAAATCTGGCGGAACCGGCACGCAAACCAATGGATTTCCAGGCACCTGCATTTCATAGACCACAGCACCCGGAGGCCCCACTCGAACCATACAATCTTCATACCCAGCCGAAACAAGACCAGCACCCTGGATCGAGCCAACAGCATAGAAAAAACTGGAATGTCTCGGAACACACTTCTCGTGAACAGCATTTCCATCAATCACATACGATGCGATCGAACCATCCTCACAGGGATGATACAAACAAATTTCTGCCTCATCAAAAACGAGCTCAATCAATCCATACCCTCGTGGAAAAAGAACTCGCGACCCCTTATAACGCAAGGAAAGGGAACCCACATTCCAAAGGGATAACTCCCCTTCATTCCTATCCGCACCCAGCACCGCCAAGAGACGAGGAGAGAGCGCACAAACCGAAAAAGCACACCTACGGTTAATGGAAACTTCCCGGACCTGCTGGCCCAACCGCAAGTCCCAGATCCGAAGATGACCGTCCGCCCCTCCAGATACCAGGGTGTCCTCAGTCAAAAAGGAAACCGAGAAACACCCCCCACGATGACGCCCGACAGTCTTAACAATTCCAGGCTCGGTGGCCGATACATAACAGACCTCACCTCCCCCAAAACCATTTTCACCACTCCGATGTCCCCATGCGATAAAACGCGCAAGCGGTGACACTGCTACCGCATATACTGAATACACCGAGTCAATCTCAGCAACAGCCCGTCCTGGAAAAGGTCCCAACACATCAGGCCACAAATGAATCCCCGCCGACGGACCCGCCAACGCGAGAACCACAGACCTCGGCCCCAACGCCTGAGACAATGAATCATCCAGAACCGGCTGTGCTCCAACCATCACGACTCCTTGGCCTTTTCTCCAGGCAAACGCTTCCTACGCCCCAAAAGACTTTCCAAACTCTCAGGTTCATTTGACGCCGATCCAAGAGAGGGATCCGGAGGTGCAATTGGTTCATCACAAGGTTCAACAATCTCCATCGGCCACCCATCCCAAATCCGGCCCGATCCAAAAACAGGGAAGGGACTCTCACCCGCCTCCGACTCACCAAGCGCGTTCCCAGCCGCATCGAGCAACTCCTGAGCCCTCTCCAAATCCTTGCGGTTAACTTCCGCAGCTCGATCCAAAAGTTCCTTGGCAGGCCTGGTAACCAAAGGCATGTCGTCCAAAATCTCATCATCCATTTCTAGAAGCGACACAACCTCCCGCAATTCATCCACGCAGAATTTCAACTCCTGGCGCGCATGAAGATACTCATCCTTTACCCGGCGTTGCTCTTCTTCCTCGGCAAAAGCGAAGATCCCACCCTTTGAACCGAATTTCGGTGGACGCCGTAACTCCGCCAAAGCCCGGCGATAACGCTCCATTACCTCACGAGTTCGATCAAGAAGATCCATCGGCCTACTCCTTGAACTCAATCTCGGTATGCTCCAAAACTTCACGATGCTCAGCCTGAGTCTCCTCACTCTTTTCCCGGATCGACTCCTGTTCCTCCTCAGCAGCCTCCAAATACTGACTGTCCTCATCGGCTGCTTTAGCTGCTTCATCCAACTGACGGCTAGCTTTTTCCGTCTCAACCTTCTCAGCGGCATCCGCCGTCTTCTCCGCATCCTCAGAGCTCTTCTCAGCCCGGTCAGTGAGCTCTTCCTCAACTTCCTTACATTCCTCATGAACCTCACTGAGTTCGTCGTCCTGCCGCTCAAACTCCTCGTCCACCTCAACACCCCCCTCAGTGACCAACTCCTTGATCTGGTCGGCGCCATCTTCCGTCCCAGCAAGGTTCAGCTCTTTGGCTGCATCACTGATGTGAACCTTATCCTCCACAACCTGACCTTCTTTCTCCGCTCGCTCCTCAAGATCCTCCTCCCGCTCCTTGATTTCAGACTCGATCTCCTCCCTGCGTTTGGGTTTATCTCCAATCGCCACGGCATTTCTCCTTTCTCTCCGGGACTAGAAGACCAACATTCCGAAGCACCCTCACAAGCCGCTGCGCCTCAAGCAACTCCTTCGAATTGGAACCCCACTTCTCAACCAGACCAGACCAACGGATCTTTACTTGACCCGCCAAATCCTGAGACTCAGAATCCTTTCGCCGCTGGGCCAATCGAACATCCGGATCCTCAAGAACCTCTTCCACATACTTCCTATAAAGCCTGTCCGGATTCAGCTGCTTGTGCCTCCCCTCAAGGCCAACCACAGCATGATCAAAAATGGCCGCCTCCTTCTTTTGACGATCCGATTCCACCTTCGACAACGTCCCGAACCGCCGTAACTCCTTGAGAAGGTCTGTTCTCAACTGAAGGATTCCATCCACCCATTCACCCATCCTGCCAAGCAAGGCTCTGGTCTTCTCTCGACCTCTTTGAAGCGCTCCATCCCAAAACCAGTCCTCCCTTTCCAGAACCGCTCTCAAAGCGGCATCCCGAGGAAAACCACTTACCAGACCGAGATAGCCCAAAGAAAACGGCACCCGGACTCTGCGCGGGCGATACAAACCTTCGGTATAAAAGTACGCCTCCCCAGGTTGAAGGCGGGCGATCTCCTCCGTCTGCGCTGCATCCAGCAGCATTGCCCCCCCAAGATCCTCACGGTCATCCACACTCACCAACCGGTGAGCCAATTTCGAGGACGTGTTCTTGACCACCTCCGGAGCAACCGCCGAAGGAAGCTGATCCGCAATCAACATCCCCTCTCCCAAGGCACGCATCTCCGCCAGCATTCGTGTCACAAATTCCGCCGCATAGGCTTTGGGATCAGCATTTTCCTCTGATGCACGTGCCTCCTGCGTCCGGCCCACCAGGTTGTGGGCTTCCTCCAATACCGTCACATGATGAAGTACCCCGTGCTCCGACACCCTCGCCGCCTTCACATCCTCACGAATAGCCGTGAGGATAAAAAGTGTCAAAAGCGACGCATGATTCGGCGCCAGAGAATCCAATTCGATCAAGACAGGAAGGGAGAGAAGGTCACGAATGGCAGGAAGGTTATCCTTCGAGGAGAACACCTTCCCGATGGCCCCTTTGGTCAACATTCCCAAACGAACCTCTATCATCGCCGACAAGTGGTCACGAACCTCCCCCGAATAGGACTTCTCCTCAAGGATTTGCCTACTCGCCAAAAACAAATCCTTCATCTGCGGAAAGTCCGGAGGATCACAAAGCTCATAAACCCGCTCAATCCCCTCCGCCAGCAACGCCTGCAAAGGCCCACCCAATGGCATGGCCGCCTCAAAACACGAAAGAAGATTAGCCCGATGCAGATCAGGTTCGGTTCCTTTTGGAATAATGAAAGGATTCAATCGAAGCGGAGAAAGCGATTCCTTGCCTGGCGTATAAACGCGAAGCCGGCGCGAAAAATCCTGAACCAAAGGATCCGGATGCTCTCCCAACATCTTCAATATACGGTACTCCGTCTTGGCGGGCTCGATCACAAGAAATGGAACACCCTCACGCGCCATCTGAACCAACAGATGAAAAAGAGCGGTCGTCTTACCGCTCCCCGACGCACCCGCGACAAAGGCGTGCTTGGCAAGATCTGACAAAGGGAGATAAAGATGGGAAACAGCAGCCTCTCTCTCCTCGAACAGCAACTTCAAATCCGCCGTAGGCTTCCAGGCCCAGGAGGAATCATCGAATCCACTCTCAAGGTCCGCCCCGATCATCAACGAATCCGGCCTTCGCCCCATATCAGGATCGGTATCCATGCGAATACACGTAGCCGAACCGAAACCTCCCACCGGCAAACGAAATACCCCAGCCAACTCCTCAACCGTCCCAATCCGGCTCAGGGAACTCAGGTGCCGCCAAACACTCTTCGGTTTCTCCCGCGCTCCAGAAATCCATCCTACCCAGACCTGGTGATCGAATGGAACCGCCACAAAACGGCATGCCAGCACGGAATCTTTCGCTACATCCAAATCCAAACCGGCCTCCATCTGGAGGAGCGAATACTTCCCCTCCTTTAGACCAGACTCAGCTAACGTACCAGCCACAAGCCGGGCAACCTCCCCATGCACCCCAAACACACGAAAGTGAAAACGAAGCAAAGGCTTCCACAACAACTCACGAAAACGCTGGTGATACCGAACAGCCTCATCCGCCAAGGCATCCTTCTCGTAGCCCTGAATTTCCAGTGAATCCCGCTGATCAATTCCCCGAATACGCTTCTTGCCCAAGTCACGAAACGAATTCACTTTCTGATAAGCAGCAGCCAAAGCAATCTGGGACCTCCTCAAATCATTCGCTGCCCAAGACGTCAACATCAGATCCACTACCACCGGAGATTCAACACCCGAAAGAAGCCGGTCAAGGAGAAGTCCGTCATTATCTCTCGAAGCCGAAAAACGGCCAGGAAGATAATAACCAAGTGAAATTGCATTCGGATTATCGGAACGATCCAACAAACTGGGCAACAACATCTCCTCACGAACGAGCTCCCATCCCGAACAATAATCAGCAAGATCCCAATCCTTCGGGAAACCTCCTTCAACCACCCTCTCCAATCCGAAAAAGGGACACAACGGCCCCCTCTCAACCAGATCCACCACCAATTCGGAAGGCATCCTCTCACTCAAACCGATACGCAGAAAAACCCGCAAACGTCTCTGAAGCGGACGGCACGACGGATCAAAATGCAACCGAAGACTCAAGACCACATCCTTGGAACCAAAGGAAGACATAAGACGAAGCACTTGTTCATGAGCTCTGGCAATCGCGGCCCGTGGATTCCCGTGACTCGCCGCCTTAAGCGAATAACGGGAAGGATCAGGAATACTCAACAACTCATACGTGGCCACCCAACTTGGATTCACGACCGCCGGATCAATCTCCACTCGCAACAACGGATCACCCGGAAGCCCAGACTGGCCCCCCGAGACAGCAACACCCTCCCCACGCTCCGGAAGATCTGTCTCCATGACCGCTACCACTCCTTAAATGGACCCGAATCAAACTCCACTCACCGCCGCTTCTTTCAAACTGCCAAACCTCGCAAGTGCGCCTGCCAGGTTGTTGGACAGAACAAGCGCCTCCTGAACGGTGAACCTTTGGCGCATCCTCGTCATGAATCCTTGATAGACTTGGTCGTAAAGCAAACCACGGCCATCAAACCACTTCTCGGAGACCCCACACTCCCCACCGGGCTCTCCCTGAGTTACGCCGTCCGGATCAGATCCCAGACAACCGGTGGCGAGGAAGACGCTGGAGAAAAGGTGCGCGAGCGCAAGCATCCGATCCCGGCTTGCTGCCACAACTGAGATAGCCACATCGAGGAGGTCTTCAGGCGCAGACCAATACTGGCCATAGCACGACCACGCTTCCCTGGAGTGAGGGAAGACCATCGAAGACCCAGGCTCGAAAAGCCGGCCAACCCACTGCCGAAGATAAGTCGAAGTGGCCCTGTCCTGAAAAAGGCCTTCGGCATCGGGAGCGCGGAAAGTGAGCCTCAACTCCATCGGCGCAAGTCGGAGAATAAAATTTCGGAAGTCCCGCCTTATGGCATTCTCCCCTCGCAAAGCCATAACGAATGGAAGACAGACCGGGGAGACCAGAGTATCCTCAACCACCGGTAAGCCGAGTGGGGGAATCCTCCGCTTACCGCGATAGATCATGGCGGATGGCCGACGGTCTCCGACGCCGACGGCAACCGACCCTGAATCCGGACGGCCTGCAGAAGATTGCGGTGGGACCCCCTTACCCGTGGCAATTGGTTGTGGACTCGGCAGGGATGAGGGAAGTGCGGGAAAACGGAACGGCAGATCAAGGAACTGAATCCGGCGCGCGAGTGAGGTTGTCCAGCACGAAGTACCCGGACTCGGGAAGGCCCTATCGGGAGAGGACATCCCATCGTCTGTCCTGATCCAGCCATCCTCCCGTGAGAAGAGCAGATCGAAGAGGGCTGATTCCTGGGACAGCAGGGAAACATCTGAGTCAAAGAGAGACCACGCCAGAGTCGCGTCTTCGGACTGTCTGGCCAGACTCAGTTGCATCATTGCATACCGGTCTCCCCCCTGGGAGAGAAACGCACCAACTGCCTGCATCAAGGCGTTCCCACACGAAGCAGCCGAAAGGGGTTCTGGACCGCTACCAATCAGTTCCCTGTGATACCGAATCTGGGCGCACATCTTTTACGCACCAGACCCACCTAGATCACCACCCCCTCCCACCCCAGCCAGCTCATTGACCTGAGCCTCAATCTCAGCGGGTCGATCAGCTGGAATCCGGGATAGACTCTCAACCGAATTACGTAACGCCGACTCACCCAATGACAAAAGATAATCTACCAACCTTTCACCACCGCGAGTCTGTAACAGGTATGGGAGCACATGCGGAGCCGTCTGTATCAATTGATTCACCACCTCCCGCTTATTCTCCTCGACACGCTCAATCCGACGCTGGAAGAAATCCAACATCGACTGTTCACGACGTTGGATCTCCTGGTCGATCCTCTCCTGTTTAGCAGCAAAGCCAGCCTCAAGCGTCTGTATCATATTTTCGCACTCCCTAGACGGACCCGGAGCAAAGTCAAAATCATTGACCACCAGATGAACCCCAAAGCAAGCCAGAAGACAATCCGCCGTCTTCTCTAACACCTCATCTCCTGGAGTTGTCTCGCCCTGTATCAATTCCTTCATGAAATGACTGCGAAGATGATTCAAGAATACGCCAGGTAATTCCGTCCTGGCTTGAGCTTTCTTTTCACGATAGTACTTCCACTCCTCACGTGGCCCTTCAATCAAATCACGCATGCGGGACCCTGCTGCCCGTAGTTGGCTGTAGCCAGTAATACTCAACGCGAGGCCGCCGACATCGCCGCCTACCATAGTTGAAGGTATTTGGAGCTGAGCATCAACAAACATACTCGCTACACGGATCTCGGCCTCAATACTCGTATATTTCTCGCGGATATCTCTTGCCGTCTTATTTTTCCCATTCGAGTATTCCACAAATGCCTTTGCAAACGTGTCATTAAAAAGGTTCAACGGCTTTTCATTCTTAAAAATCTCATCCAACACAAGCCCAACAGCTCTATCTGGAAGAGAATTACCAAGTTCTCCGAGCATCGTGCTCTTGAGAGAATCAAAAGACCGAGGACTGATTCGGTATTCCGCCTCACAAGTGAAAAACTCTCTTCCATCCTTGACGCGAACACGAGTGTCCCCCAAACGAGATTCCAGTGCTGACAGATTCAAGACCGTGAATATGCCACTCATCAAAGGAATCCGTAGAGAGTGGTCGATCACCTCGTAGTGCTTATCATCTCTCCGCAGCAACACAACAGCCTTCGTGATCGAGTCTGGGTCCAGGTAAACAAACACAGGCCATGATGCTACCTTGCGGTAATCAAACACATGATAAGACCGTCTGAAACCCGCTTCTGGCTTCTGGGCACGATAAAAGACCGCACACTTCAATCCCGCCTGGGACTGAACAGAAAGCATCAGGATTACCGCTGAAAGGAGGAAAACCTCCAGTAACCGGAAGACGAAAAAATCACCCAAAAACCAAACTTGGAAGGGGAATTGGTAATAGAGGCCCCATTGTGCACCCATGAGGAGAGAGAATGCTGCGGCCAGTGCGACACCGAGATACATTCCCAACAACGATCCGAAATCTGAACTAATCCTTTGCCAAAAGAGGTGAACACACTTCATTGCACTATCCCCAAAAACAATAACGAATACGCCGATTACAAGAAGCATTACCGACGCATGCCACAACACAGCCATGAGAATCATTGAGCAGACAATGACGATTACCGACAGAAAAACACGAAATCCAATCGTAAAACTGTGTGGATCTTCATCCTCTTTAATCCCAGCCTGGGCTATCCGGAGTCCACTCTCTGAAATGATCGAATAAAGGGACCGAAATTTCCCACCGACCAAAGGAATCTTTTCAAAGACTCCGCTTTCAAATTCGTCAGTGGAAAACATTACAGGAAGCCAAAAGCGCCAAGGAGAGAAGTAGAGAAAACCGACGGATGCTACAAGAATCACCAATTGAATACCAAATGAAACAGCACCGGCAGCGCGCGTATGAACTACTGCTACCCAGCGAAATTGGGGACTCTTTTCCGAATCACGCTTAGTGACTTCGAATCCATGGCGGGATGTGTAAGGATCATCAGTGCCACTGATTCGCTTAACCCCACCGAAGATACTTCCTGTAATAACCGGGAATCCTATTATGTTTCCCATTACATCGAAGAGAACGAAGGTTAGCAGCAACCACCCGATGAAAGGAGTGATAATTCGGGAGACATGAAACTGCGATGCGAGTACCTTGTCCCCTATTGCCTCAATACTGACAGGAATCTCTTTGGCGATATCCGGCCCTTCAGATGTCATCCTTACACACCTCCTCCTCAGTGACAAATCAAACGAACACCTAGGGTTTGTGTGAACTGAACGAAACCGAAACGATGCGACCGAGACAAAACATGCAAACAATATCGACAATAAATGAGGAATGATACTCATTACCTTCAGGCGGTCAAGGAGTTTTTTTTCATCTGAAGTTCAGATTTGGCATGAACGGGGGTAACCTGAGAGGCGAAACCGAACAGTGGAGGTCTTGCCTGCCGCTAGAGGATCGGGAGAAAACTAGATCCATGGGTTCAATCGCCGGTGCCATTGTGGAGTACAGCCGTCCCCAGTTCCTGCGGTCTAGCGCTGAAAGGCTCATTTCGGGCGAGATGGAGAAGGGTTGTAGCCCGGAAATCTATCCGTACCCGGTACACCTTGAACCCCGGTACGAACCGATCGTTCTGACTAAAGACTTTGGGAGCGCCCAACGCTTTCCCCTATCGGTTTCCTGTGAAGAAGAGCCGGTCTGGCAGACCGGGAGGGTATGGATCTCACCGAAGCACCCATTCGACTGGGTCCGATCCGAACTCTTCCTCAAGGGGATCAGCGGGCTTACCCACCGGATCCTCTTCGCCGTGGCCGGAAACAAGGAGCGAGTCGACATCCAGTTCTCTGCCACTGTCAAAGACTGGCCGGTTCTAGAAGGAATGTTCGCAGCCCATTACCCCGAATGCCGCCTCATGCCAGATAACAAAACACTCTGGGGAAACCCACGAATGGATCGCCAGGTCATCCACTTACTGGACTACTTCCCCAATCCCCCCTACTCGCACCTACTCACACGACCCTACGAGCTAAAATTCTCCACCCTGGAACCAGTCATCGTCCTCATAGGCCGCCTTCCAACGGAAGCAATCGGCCTCTACCAAGTAGCCTTCCAACCCACCAATCCCACCCACAACTGGCACCACAACGTGGACGTCTTACGGGATATGGAACACTTCATCAAAACCCTCAACAACCCACTCGCCCAGAACCGGCCCCTGATCCCCCCATCAGCCGACAACCGCCAGGAAGCCATGGAAATCGAAAACAAAGCCCACAACGACAAACCCTTCTTCTCAGTCGCCATCCGCATCGGACTCGCTTCCTCAAGCGAACGTCTCATCGATATGATTTCGCTCGACTCCTCAATGTGCGTCTTCCAACACGGCGGACTCCCCCTCAATCGTCTAACTGAGCAAGGCTACGGCGACAACTTCCCGCCTGATGCGATTCATCAAATGCTGCACTTGGGGACCACCTACCGGCCAGGATTCCTCCTCAACTCCCAAGAACTCACCGGACTGGTCCACCTACCACCCGAATCCGCCCTAGAACGCGACGACGTCCCCATGACTCACCTCACCCCCTTCATCCCCTCCGACGCTATTCTAAAAGAAGGCACCCCCATTGGTACCGCCAACATCGCCGGAGAAGACAAAACCGTCTACCTCTCCGAAGACCTGCGTTTCCGCAGCATCCACATCCAAGGCGGCCCCGGTATGGGCAAAAGCACCACCATGCTCACCATGATCCTTGACGACATCCCAAAAGGATACGGCGTCTGCGTCCTCGACCCCCACGGAACCCTCGTCGACAAACTCCTCTACTACATCACCCCCGAACACATCGACCGCGTCGTCTACGTCTCCTGGAAAGATCACGCCTTCGCCCCCTGCTGGAACCCACTCGACATCGGAACCCTGCAAGACCTCGGACGCACCGTCGACGAAATCGTCGGCGCCTTCAAAGGACTCATGGAACACAACGCCTGGGGCAACCGCATGGAACACATCCTACGCTACGGCTTCCACGCCCTCCTCCACCTCCCCGGCAGCACCATCCGCGACCTGAGCACACTCCTACGCCGAGGATCCGACGAAAGCCGGACACTCATCCGCAAAATCCTCAAATCAATCAACGACACCGACATCCAACAATACTGGAGAAACGACTTCGAAAACTACGAAAAAATGGCCTTCCAACCACCCCAAGGACTCCTCAGCAAACTCATCCACAGCGACACCGTCGGCCTCACCCTCTCCATCCCCCAAAGCAAAATTGACATCCCCCACATCATGGAAAAAGGCCACATCCTACTCATCGACCTCTCAGCCATCGGACCCATGATCTGCCAAATCCTCGGATCCCTACTATTCGCAATGCTCCACATCTCCGCACTACGACGCCTAAACAAAAAATACGAAGACAACCTTCCATTCTTCGTCTACGCCGACGAAGCCCACAAATTCGTCACCGACGCCATCGAAGACAGCCTCGTCGAAGACCGCAAAGCCAAAGTCGGATGGATACTCGCCCACCACTACAGCCGCCAATTCACACCCGCCGAACAAGAAGCCCTCACCGGAGCCGGAGCCTCCATCATCATGCGCTGCGACCCCGAATCAGCACACCGCGCCAGCCTCGAACTCCAAGAAGAAGTCACCGCAAAAGACATCATCCACCTCGACCCCTACCAAGCCTACGCCCGCATCCACACAGAAATCGTAAAAATCAGTACCCTCAACGCCCCACCCCAACCCGAAACCCACCACCACGACCAAATCATCGAAAACTCCCACCGCCGCTACTACCTGCCATACCTCGAAGCCAAACGACTCAGCAACAGCCGACACAGATACAGCACCCCACCACCCGCAACCGAACCCACAGCAACCGGCGACACAAACCATACCGAACTCAAATACGACACCTTCCCATGAACCCCACCCAAACCAACCCATCCCCCCTGGAACAGATCCTCGCCGAACTGGACGAGAACCACCTCGCCACCCTCTACGACGAACCCATCCAAAAATGCTACCTCACCTTCCTCGAAACCCACCCCGAACCTACCGACTACCAAACCTTCAACCAAAGCCTGACCGCCTTCACCACCTTGGTGTTCAAAGAAGCCCTCCCCCTCAAGACAGACCTCACCCCAGAACAAGCCTTCGGAAAAGCCAAACAACTCCTCGACCACCACTACCCCGCAGGCGGATACGAACGCGCATACCTCGACGCCACACTACCCCATGGCCCCGGCCACACCACCGTCCTAAAAACTCTCACCGAAGCCCTCATCACCCAACAACACACCCACCACATCACCTGGACCATCATGAAGCACACCGTTACTTGGCAGAGCCAACTCACCCTCACCCAACAAATCCTCCAACACCACCCCCACCTCCTCCCACCCGAACTCACCACACAACCAGCTTGGATACTCACAGACCAGATACCGGAGCTCCTCAGAGCGATCTCGTTGGCGAGTTCAGTCCTTCACACGATTGCCCCTCTGTACCAGATCTCAACCTTTTAGATAGTCACCAAAGCACACCAGGAAACGATTGCGACAGCCGTTCCCCAGGATGCATGCAGAGAACTGGAAGTATTGGAGGCTGCCTCCGATACCCAAAGTGGATATCGCTATCCCAGCAGTTTCACTCCTAGGCCGTCAAAACTGTGTTCATCGAATACACATCTCAGATTATCGGATTCCCCACGGGCCTGATTCACTCCATGCTTCAGGTCAAGACCTTTGAGCCCCTTCTCGGTGGCGCCAATCGGAGGCTGCACATGAGGGGTTCTATCACTTCAAGGGGTGGTCAAGAAGGAAGGGGGAGAGATTAAAAGAACGAGGATTGGCGGGATGACAGATCCCGGAATCATTTCTATGCTGAAGACATGAACGATCAAGACAACCACCACACAGTAGATCCAGTCTGTGGTATGACGGTGGACCCATTAACGGCTCACGGGCCACACCATCACCGGGGCCATGCCTATTATTTCTGCAGCGAGGGATGCTTGCGAAAGTTCGAGGCCAACCCGGAGCACTATCTCGAGGAGAGCGAGGCGCTCAGGCCTGAGGAGATTGCGCCTTCCGGCTCCCTGTACACCTGTCCGATGCATCCCGAGATACAACGAACCACTCCCGGCCCCTGCCCGAAATGTGGAATGGCCCTTGAGCCGATGAGGCCAAGTGCAGCGGAGGAGGAGAACCCGGAGTACCAAGAGATGCTCCGGCGATTCTGGGTCAGCTTGGTCCTGACTGCTCCTGTCTTCCTGATTGCCATGTCTGAGCATTTGAGTGGCCCTGTTCTGGGATCAGCGTTTCTGAGCCATTCATCGGGTTGGATCCAGTTCGTCCTCTCCACTCCCGTAGTTGTCTGGGGGGGCTGGTCCTTCTTCACGCGTGGATGGTCCTCTTTGGTCACTCGCAATCCCAACATGTTCACATTGATCTCCATGGGGACCGGGGTCTCTTATTCCTATAGTACCATTGCCCTTGTACTCCCGAATCTTTTCCCTTCAGCCTTCCGTGATATCCACGGCCATGTTCCGCTCTATTTTGAAAGTGCAGCAGTGATCACCACCTTGGTCTTACTTGGTCAGGTGCTCGAGCTCAAAGCAAGGAGCAAGACCAGTGGCGCCGTTCGTGAACTGCTGAAGCTTGCTCCGGCGACCGCCCGACGCCTCTTACCCGACGGGATTGAGGAAGACATAGCATTGGATCGCCTTCAAGTCGGAGACCGTCTTCGCGTCCGTCCCGGCGACAGAGTTCCCATCGATGGCATCATTCTGGAGGGAAATCCCGCAGTCGATGAATCGATGGTCACGGGTGAATCCATCCCTGTTGAGAAGACACTCGGAGACCCGGTCACCGGAGGAACTCTGAACGGAACCGGGAGTTTCGTCATGAGAGCCGAAAAGGTTGGGGATGACACATTCCTTTCGCAGATCGTGCAGCTTGTTTTGGATGCTCAACGAACCAAAGCCCCGATTCAGCGCATCGCGGACAGTGTGGCAAGCTATTTCGTTCCGTCCGTCGTGCTGGTTGCTATTCTCACGTTCCTGGTCTGGGCGTTGGTGGGACCACAGCCGTCTCTGGCCTACGCGCTGGTAAACTCGGTCGCGGTCCTGATCATCGCCTGCCCATGCGCTCTGGGGTTAGCGACTCCGGTCTCAATCATGGTTGCGACAGGGAGCGGAGCCCAGATGGGGGTGCTCTTCCGGAATGCGGAAGCGCTCGAGATTCTGGGCAGGACAGACACCCTTGTCGTAGATAAGACCGGAACGCTGACCGAGGGAAAACCCCATGTCGTCACACTGGAATCACACGACAGCACAACCGAGGAGAATCTTCTTGGCTTGGCCGCCGGTCTGGAGCGTGCCAGCGAGCACCCTCTGGCTGCGGCAATCGTGACCGAAGCACAACGACGCGGCCTCACAATCCCGGAACCCGAATCCTTCGAATCTTTGACCGGTCGAGGCGTTGCCGGTTCAGTAAAAGGGCAGGCTCTTCTCATTGGGAACCTCCGACTTTTGGAGGAGAAGGGGATCGATCCCGGCCTCCTCCGTGAGAAAGCAGAGACGTTGCGATCCCAAGGCCATACCATTCTTTTCGTGGCGATCGACGGCCGGATGGTTGGTTTCCTGGGTGTTGAGGACCCGATCAAGGAATCAACACCCGAGGCGATCCGGTTATTACGCAAGGAGAATCTGCGGTTGGTGATGCTGACAGGGGACAACCAAACAACCGCTCAAGCGATTGCATACCGCCTTGGAATTCGCGAGGTGAAGGCTGAAATCCTCCCCGAAGAGAAGCGGACTGTAGTCGAACAGATCCAGAAGGAAGGGGGCATTGTCGCGATGGCGGGGGATGGGATAAATGACGCTCCTGCTCTTGCGCGAGCGGACGTGGGAATCGCCATGGGAACTGGAGCCGGAGTGGCTGTCGAAAGCGCTGGCATCACCCTCATCAGTGGCGACTTGCGCGGTGTTGTCCGGGCTCGCGCACTCAGCCGGGAGACCCTCCGCAACATCCGCCAGAACCTCTTCCTGGCCTTCATCTACAATGCACTAGCGATCCCCATCGCGGCGGGAGTTCTGTACCCCTTCTTCGGCCTCCTGCTCAACCCAATGATCGCCGCCGCCGCCATGAGCTTCAGCTCAGTCTCGGTCATCGGCAACGCACTCCGGTTGAGACGCCTGAAGATCTGACCGAGAGGACGGGTGCCTCCTGTTGACTCGCGGTCGGCTGTAGATATCATACCGTGGTAATGAGAAAGCTGATCTCCAGTTTACTTTCCGTGGTTCTGCTTGTCGGCCTGACACCTCGTCTGTGCCTGTGCAACCATTCGGGCACTTCCCCGATTCGCGCGGCAGATGGTGTGGCTGGTTGCTGTGGTACTGAGGGAATAGGTGAAACCAGCCATGCCTGCCCCTCTTGTTGCGAGGACAGCCATGCCGGATCGGATACGGGGTTCCTCGTGAGTTGCTCGGATCAGGCAAACGGGAACGCATCCTGCCGTTGCTGTCTCAACGGTGATACATCAGGTCAGGCTCAATCATCCGTGCCGGGAAGTGAATCCGAGTCCGAAAGGTTCCCAAGGGTGTTGGATCTGCTTTCCAGCCCTGTCAGCGGAATCCCATTGGTCGCAGGGTACCGTCTTTCAGCACCGAGTTACATCGACTGTGTTTTCCACCCCTCTGGTCTTTCACGCTACATTACCAACCATTCCATTCAGTGTTGACCCTTTCCACTCCACCTGATCCGAGAGGAATCCTTCTTTAGCATCTACGTCAGCTGAGGATTTTCCATTCGGTCAACAATCTTTTCGCACCACCACGACACACAGAGTCCAGTAAGGTAACGCCCTGATCCATCCACCGGTCTGAGCATGTCTAGCGCAGCGCGAGATTCAGACAGGAAGGGTCGGGAAGCCGACAAGTAAAAGTCGTTGGACCTCACCGTATGTATGTCCTGTGAGGAGAGACGGGAGAAGAGAAAGGAGACAATTCAACATGAAAACTATCGCTCAAACGGTTAGCACGTTAGCGCTATCACTCGGAGTCTTGATCGCGACGTTATATTCACAAGCGGAGCTCTCGAAGGACAAACGAATCAATCCTGAGGGTGGCATGAGTGACCATCGTCAAATTGATTCTGGAACACCTGGTCTCCAGACTGGAAAGACCCCACCTGTCAATGGGAATCGCTTGTGTCCTGTCACGAAACAGCCCATCGATCCGGAGATCTACCTTGATTATCAGGATAAGGAACGAAACCTTGCAGGACGGCTCTACCTCTGCTGTGAAGCCTGCAAAGACGAAGCAGCCATGAATCTTTCTGGGACTTATATGAAAGCCTACCGAATGAATCAGCGGACAGGCTGGCCTGAGACACCCATTGACCTTCAGAACAATTTCTGTCCGGTGGCGCCAATGAGGCAGGCATTCTCTAAGGTAAGGATTGAGTACAATGGTGTGATCTTCCACTTCCATTGTGAGAATTGCATCAACTCCTTCCTGAGAGATCCTGACTTAGCGCTTCGTAGGCTCAAGGCCAATCAAGAAGGAGAAACGATAACGTTTTCAATGCCACGACAGATGCCACCGTTTCACGCATTGAATCCACCGGAGACGATCTTGGTGTGGCCCGGGATTGATAGCCAGCAGCATTTTTGGCTCTGAGGAATCCATGAAGACGTGAACTGAGAAACCTAGAATACGCCCCATCCATGGGATGCGGGGCTTGTAAGACTGCAGACAAAGGAGAGTCTCAAATGTTAAGAACCAATAATACAGTTGTCGAAAAAAAACATGTGCCGTTTGTTAGGCTCGAAAGACGAAGACCTGTGACGCAATTGTGGAAAGGGAATCCGACACTGGGAGGAGGCCTTGGATATGGCACTCTAAGCGAAGATCCGACGGACCTACTGGATGTTCTGTTGAAACTGCCTCTGGAACATGCTGCGGAGGAGATGATGGCCTGGTATAGAAGCGGTGACCTGTGGCGAGTCGCCATAGCAGCTCACTTCTTTGTCCATTCCGATTTCCCTCACCTCATCGATGACCTGATCAGTCAACTCCGGAGTGCCGAACGAGACATCGTTGAGAAAGCGATAGATACGCTGATTCGGATTGGTGAACCCGTCGTGAGGAAGATCATCTGCCTGCTTTCGGACCCAGACCTGCTGTGGTCGACCATCGACATCCTGGCCAAGATGGACAAGCATGTGGTGCCTGTTTTAGTCGGTTGTGTCCGGAATCAGTCCATGGATATGCGAATCGGCTTGATCTCAAGCCTGATGCAGCGACGGGACCGTGATGAGGTCCCAACGTTGCGTTAGGAGAACCACAAACGTTCTTATTGACATGGAAGGAATGTGTTTGTAGCTTTTCCTTAGAGAATCATGAGACGCTATGCGAGCCTGATCCTTATTTTTTCGCTGGTGCTTGCCTTTCCGTTGGCAGAGTGCTCCTGTGCTCAATACTTGGCTGGCACAGATCCCAGTCCCAACGATGATAACAAGGGGATGTGTGGCTGCGGTTGCTGCGATGGGTCTGATAGTGGGCCGTGCATGTGCGGCTGTACCGAGGCGGAATCCCCTCAACCAACCGTACCAGCCCCGCGGCCAGCTGAAAGAGCTGATGACAACGTGCTCGGGGCAATCATTCCAACCGGCCTTGGCACAGTTGTGGAAGTATCCTCTCAGGCCTATTCACCCTCAGAGGTGGAATGGCTACTGCCGTGCTCTGGCAGCACTCCCTTGTATCTACTCGATAGTTCATTCAGGTGTTGAATCACTCCAATCGACGCGATAGGTCTGTCCACTGAACACCAGGCAAGACGAGTTCTAATGCCTGAGGTTTACTCGGGATCACAGACTTCTCCATCTTTGAGCCAAAACGTAAGTAACCCGGTATCCCATCTCTGAGTTCGTTCATCCTTCCGCGGTTGGACAAGAGTGAGGAGGCTGCGAGATCACCATCCAACACAGTCTGCCGCTTTGTCAGGATTTTTCAGAGGCAAGTGTGATGGATCTAAATGGTTAAAGAATCGAGGAATTGCGCCATGTTTGAAGGAATGAAGAGGAGGCAGGTTATTGCCACTGCACTGCTTCTAATCGGGGTTGTCCTTCTAGTTGGGGGATGTGCTGAGATGGCCAGGTCGAGAGGAATGTACACCTGCCCAATGCACCCGGAGGAGAAATCCGAGTCTCCTGGACAGTGCCCGATATGTAAGATGGATCTTAAACCGATGGGGAGCTCCGTCAAATCCGGGGGATCTTCATATTCGGCTGGTTCCCATATGTCGCATTAGGGTATATCCCAGTAAAGCTCTTTGTTCCACCGGGACCAATGCGAAAAGGAAAGCAGAGGAGAAGCATGATGAAAGCGTCAACTGACTTAAGATCGTTCTCTCTGGCACCAATTGTAGCCTTTGCAGTCGTTGTACTCATCATAGGGTGTAACCGAGGCGACAAGGCAGCGGAGAAGTATTTCTGCCCCATGCACCCCACTTACATCACGGACCGGCCGGGGGACTGTCCCATCTGCGGGATGCGACTGGTCCCAATGGAAAAGGAGAAAGCCCCCACCGAGGGAACAAAATATACTTGCCCCATGCATCCCGAAGTTGTCTCCGACAAACCCGGCAAATGTCCCAAGTGTGGGATGAACCTGGAACCGATGGAGGAACCAGACAACACTCCACCTGCGGAAAGCCCCGGAACGGGTCATGCCGACGGCTCGCATTCCACCGGATCCCCGGTCGCTCCGGGGGATAGGAAGATCCTCTTCTACCGGAATCGCATGAACCCCGAAGTGACCTCACCTGTACCCATGAAGGATGAGATGGGGATGGATTATGTGGCGGTCTACTCGGATGAGATACCGAGTCAAACCGGCACCAATGTGGAGGGTCTTGTTCCCATCACGGTTTCGAATGATGGACTTCGGCTGGCGGGGATTCAGGTTGCCACAGCGACTCAGGAACATCTGGCTCGAACCATCCGAACCGTTGGCTACGTCACACCTGATGAAACCCTCGTCCGGCATGTGCACACAAAGATCTCAGGTTGGATTGAGAAGCTCGAAGCCAACTTCACAGGTCAGTGGGTGGAGAAGGACTCTCCCATTCTGTCAATTTACTCGCCGGAGCTCGTAGCCAGCCAACAGGAATATCTGACAGTCCGTGAACGCATCGGGAAAGTAGGGGGTGTAGACTCACCGGAATTCATGAAGACCGAAGTGGATTTGGTCAAGACAGCTCGATACCGGTTGCAGCTTTTTGATGTCCCGGAGACATTCATCGAAGAACTCGAGAAATCCGGGAAGATTCGGAAGAGCGTAACGCTCACCGCTCCGTCCTCCGGCTTCATCGGCGCCAAGGAGGTATTCGAGGGGCAGCAGGTGGAACCGGGTATGGAGCTGTTTACAGTTACGGACCTCTCGCACATCTGGATTGAAGCGGCCATCTATGAGTATGAGGCAACCTTTGTGAAACTTGGACAGCAGGCCAATTTTAGCATGCCCTATGGGACGATCCCGGAAACGACCGGCACCGTCTCCTACATTAGCCCGACCCTGAATCCTGAGAGCCGGACCCTCAAAGTGCGGTTCGAGATGGACAACCCCAACCTCCTCCTCAAACCCTCCATGTACGTCAATGTTGATCTGCAGGTAGAAGCCACCGAGGGTGTGGTCATCCCGGATTCGGCGGTGATGGATAGCGGCCAGAGGAAAATCGTCTTTGTCGACCTGGGGAAAGGCCGGTTTGAGCCGCGCAAGGTGAAAGTCGGAATCCGCGACGTAGGGAAGGCCCAGATCCTTGATGGTATCCAGCCTGGGGAGAGTGTAGTAACCCGGGCGAATTTCCTGCTCGATTCCGAATCACGCCTTCAGGCCGCTTTTTCCGGAGCCTCCGATAAGGGTGGACACTCCCATTAGGAGCGCGTAGCCATGATCCAGAAAATAATCGAATTCTGCGCTAAGAACCGGATCCTGGTTCTCATGGGCGTTGTCGCCGTCTCGGCTATCGCGGTGTACATCCTGGGGGAGATTCCCCTGGATGCGTTGCCCGATCTTTCGGATACCCAGGTCATCGTCTTCTCCAAGTGGGACCGCTCGCCCGACATTCTTGAGGATCAGGTCACCTACCCAATCATTACCGCGCTGCTGGGTGCGCCCAAGGTGAAGGCCATCCGTGGTTTTTCCGACTTCGGGTTCTCCTATGTCTATGTGATCTTTCAGGATGGAACCGACATGTATTGGGCTCGTTCCCGAGTCCTCGAATACCTGTCCAAGATCCAGTCGCGTCTTCCTCAGGGGGTCCAGACTGAGCTTGGCCCTGATGCGACGGGTGTCGGTTGGGTCTTCCAGTATGCGCTCGTGGACCACTCAGGTGAGCATTCCCTTGATCAGCTGAGATCCTACCAGGATTGGACGCTGCGCTACGCTCTCCAGTCGGTTCCCGGAGTAGCTGAAGTTGCCTCGATCGGTGGGTTTGTCAAACAGTACCAGGTCACGGTTGATCCCAACCGCCTTGCTGCATTTCAGATTCCCCTGGATGAAGTTGTGAACGCAATTCGCAGCTCCAACAACGAGGTGGGAGGGCGTCTCCTGGAGTGGAGCGGACGGGAGTACATGGTTCGTGGGAAGGGATACGCGAAATCCCTTTCAGACTTCGAGCAAATCGTGGTGAAAGTCGGCGAAGGAGGCATTCCTGTTCACCTGGGTGATATTGCTCGTGTTGAGCTGGGGCCCGAAATCCGGCGGGGAATCTCCGACCTGGATGGGAATGGAGACGCCGTCGGCGGGATCGTTATCATGCGCCATGGAGAGAATGCCCTCAATGTGATTAACCGGGTCAAGGAAAAGATCAAGGATCTTGCGCCATCTCTCCCGAAGGGGGTAGAGATTGTTACCACGTATGATCGTGCCGATCTCATCACTCGGGCGCTGGAGACGCTCAAGCACGAGCTGACCATCGAGATGATCATCGTTTCCTTCGTCATTCTCCTTTTCCTCTTTCACATCCCTTCGGCCATCGTGCCCATCGTGACGATCCCGGTGTCGGTCTTGGTGGCGTTCATCCCTCTCTACTACATGGGTTTGACCGTGAACATCATGTCGCTTGCGGGAATCGCCATTTCTATCGGAGTCCTTGTGGATGGCGCAATTGTCGAGGTCGAAAATGCCTACAACAAACTCTATCATTGGCAGGCGGAGGGGAGAAAAGGCGACTTTCATGAAGTCCGGCTTGAGGCGCTCAAAGAGGTCGGTCCATCGGTCTTCTTCTCGCTCCTCGTGATCGCCGTTGCCTTTCTCCCGATCTTCGCTCTGGTTGACCAGGAGGGACGCCTCTTCAAGCCATTGGCCTACTCGAAAAACTTGGCGATGGCGATTGCAGCAATTCTGGCCATCACGCTTGATCCCGCCTTGCGAATGCTCTTCACCCGGATGGATCCTTTCGCCTTCCGTCCGCGCTGGTTGGCGTGGCTGATGACTCGCGTCTTCGTAGGAAAATACTACTCTGAGGAACGTCATCCAATCAGCCGCATAATCTTCTTTTTCTACGAACCCGCCTGCAAGCTCGTCCTACGGTTCCCCAAAACGGTAATTTTTCTCGCCATCGCACTCGTCCTCGCCAGTCTTCCGGCGTATTTCAAACTCGGCTCGGAATTCATGCCACCCCTCAATGAGGGGAGCATCCTTTACATGCCCACCACTCTTCCAGGTATTTCAGTTACCCAGGCACGGGAACTCCTGGAGACACAAGACAAGGTCCTTCGCGGCTTTCCCGAAGTGGAACGAGTCTTCGGCAAGGCGGGACGCGCGGATACCTCCACCGATCCGGCACCCTTCTCCATGATGGAAACCACCGTGATCCTCAAACCGGAGGACGAGTGGCGAGCTAAGGATCAGTGGTATTCCAAGACTGCTCCTGAGTGGCTGAAACCCTTCCTGCGGAGGATCTGGCCGGAACACATCTCATGGGACGAACTGGTAACGGAGATGGACAAGGCCCTTAAGATCCCTGGCACCACCAATGCCTGGACCATGCCAATCAAAGCGCGTATCGATATGCTTTCAACTGGTGTGCGGACACCAATCGGGATCAAGATATTCGGGTCCGACCTAACTGAGATCGAGAGGATCGGAGAGGAGCTTGAATCCATTGTACGTGAGATCCCTGGAACGCGTAGCGTCTTTGCCGAACGTGTGGCGGGAGGGTACTTCGTCGATTTCGAACCTCGGCGCGAACAACTTGCGAGGTACGGACTGACCATCGAACAGGTCCAGATGATCATCAGCAGCGCCATCGGAGGCGAGAACATCACAACAACCATCGAAGGCCGTGAACGCTACCCGGTCAACGTCCGGTATCCACGGGAGTTGCGCGACGATATCGACCATCTACAGCGTGTCCTGGTCCCCACACCGGTGGGCGCCCAGGTTCCCTTGGCACAGCTGGCTGACATCAAGGTGTTGCAAGGTCCTGCAATGCTCCGGGACGAAAACGGATTCCTGGCCGGGTATGTCTACGTTGACATTACGGGACGCGACATCGGAAGTTATGTGGAGGAAGCCAAGCGGGTTGTACAAGAAAAACTTGATTTGAAGCCCGGCTATGTCCTGCAATGGAGCGGGCAGTACGAAAACATGTTGCGTGTGCGAGAGCGCCTTAAGCTGGTGGTCCCAATCACTCTCGCGCTGATCTTCATCCTTCTGTTTGCGAACACAGGTTCGGCCTTCAAGGCGACGGTTGTCATGCTGGCCGTACCTTTCTCCGTTATTGGTGCCGTCTGGTTGTTCTACTTTCTCGACTACAATGTGTCGATAGCTGCGTGGGTGGGCATGATCGCCTTGATGGGCTTGGATGCGGAGACCGGTGTTTTCATGCTCTTGTTCCTGGACCTCTCTTATGAAGAGGCCAAGAAGGCAGGACGCCTAACGAACCTCAAGGAGCTGGATGCTGCCATCCTTCACGGAGCAGTCAAACGCGCCCGTCCCAAGATGATGACGGTTGCCGCAGCGTTCATGGGCTTGCTGCCCATCATGTGGTCTAATTCGGCGGGAGCGGATGTGATGAAACGGATCGCCGCACCGATGATCGGCGGCTTAGCGACTTCATTCATCCTCGAGCTGTTGGTCTACCCCGCCATCTACAAGCTCCGGATCCTGCGGACAGATATGAAGGATATTGCTCGAACGGGAACACAAACATGAAGGATTTCGGATCATATTGAAAGATGCTCACATTGGCCTTGCGCTGCAAGGCCTTATTTGGCAGAAAGGAGAACAAAGCAATGATAGGAAACAAGTCCAGAAGTCTCAGAAGGTGGCCAATCCTACTGGTGTTGATGGCCCTCTCCATGGGTACCCCCCTTTACCCGATTCCTAGCACCCAAGCGTGTGGTGGTTGGGGCTACGGGGGAGGAGGCTACGGTCTCTCGGCGATGTATGGAAGCCATCCTTCCCCATGGTACGGGTCCCGATATCGCGGTTCCCAAGGGCAAACCGTGCATCGGAATGTTGGCCCGCGCTCAGGAGGCCGTCATGGCTAAGTTGCACCCGTTGGCTGAAGGGCATCGAGGGCGGGTGGAATGCCCATCTTTTCTCTTCACTCTCCTCCACAGGTATGGTTCCACTTGTCGGTACTGGCGCGATGGTTGACGTCTCATCACTCAATGGGTAACGTTGAATAGGGACTATGATGAAGAGGTATCTGATTCTCTTTTCCGTTCTGGTGGTCACAGGGCTTGGTCCCCAGTGGGGCTATAGCTGTTGCGGAGGTGACTCCACTTTACCGGAATGTAAGTTACCAGCCTGTTCCACCTGCTGCGTGGAAGACGCCCAAGGTCCTCGAGAGGGCTGCCGGAAATCCAAGGGCTGTTGTGACTGCTGCAGCCGGTGTGACCCATCACAGTGCGGCTGTGCCTATGGCCACTGCCGCTGTAATGAACGTCCCACACCCCCACCGGCAGTACCGCGCCCCGGTTCGGAAAGGCTTCCTGAGCATCCGAGCGGGATAATCCCATCAGGCCGTTGGAGACGGACCGTCGGATCCCCCTCGGATGACACAGCTCGTGGAGACTTTTCTCAGGAACTGGTCTGTTTCCTTGTTCCGCCGCCATATCTCTCAAACCACTCCTTCCGATGTTGACCCCCCCCGCTACGATGAGGGGAGAGGCCTGTCCAGCTGGATCCGAATTGCGATCCCACGTGACCGATTCGATGCTGGTAGACTGTCTGGCCGTCTGTCCGTGGTGAAACCGCCGGACGGGTGTCCTCACAATCCCAGGTCCCCTCATCGTATCCGAGAGCCCCGTCATGCAAGCATGGCTTCTTTGACGGGAGTTCGGATTTCATCCATGCAACAGATACCCAGAAGAGGAGTTAATCTCTGATGAAAGCATACAAGTCGACACCCATACTAGCACTGACGACAGCTGTCCTGGTCATGTTCGGAATGGCCATTCTCTCACTGGCTGGTAATGACCATAATCACCAGCACGCTGCGCCCAAGCCACAAGGCAGCAACACCGCGCCTGTCCAGAAGACCACGGCTGAAAAGAAGCTTACACATCTTTACGGTAACCATGCCTGCCCGGTGACCGGAGAGCCAGTTGATCCGGAGTCCTTCTTCCTTTATGAAAACAAGGAGAAGGGGATTTACGCGCGAATCTACCTGTGCTGTCAGGGCTGTGAGAAGAAGGTTAAGAAGACTGCGGAAGAGACTTACATGAAGTTCTACCGAACCGATCCCAAGACTGGCAAATCCATGGAGCCAAGGGATCTCAAGAACGATAGATGCCCCAACACGGGCGAGCCGATCGATCCCAACGCCAAGATCGAGTACAACGGGATGATCGTACACTTCTGCTGCCCGGAATGTGCCAAAGAATTCCTGAAAGATCCTGAAGCGAAAATGGCCAAACTTCTGCCGAAGGCGGATGAGTTCAAGTACGAAGCCAAAGCCGGGTCCCACTCTATGAAAATGAAAGGTAAGTAATCACAGGAGGGGGGACTCTCCGAATGCCTCAATACCGGGGGGAGGGGAGACGACTACGCCTTCCCCCCTTCTTCGGCTGGGGCTATATTCACATAGTTTGTTCCCATCTCATTGCGGATGGTCGTACGCCGCAATGGGCAGCCTGTGGGTCTGTCTAGTCCGAGTTCTGTCAATACGTGTCTCATGCAAAAGGCGGAGAAGGTGCATGGAGATATCCGTGACCATCGAAGACCATATGGGAGGTTACGATCGTGGCACTGCCAATCCCGAAGTGTTTGGTTAGTGAGACTTGCTTTCGATTGGGATCGAACCGGCGCTGGATTACGTGGGTGGGGTCGGTGGCCCTCCTTTTCGCTTGGCATTTGTCCGTCCGTTGCCAGTCGGCTCCTCAGCTTTCACTCCAGGAGTCCGACATCAATTCTATCGCTGTGGTGATGCCCACTGAGGGGTCCCCTGGCCCTCCCAAAGCACCGGTTCCTAACCTGCTTCCCGAGCTATTAGCTCTCGCGGAGAGGAATAACCCAGGGCTGAAGGCGGCCTATCACAGATGGCAGAGTGCCCTGCAGAAGATCCCCCAAGTCACTTCTCTTGAGGATCCACGATTGACCTTCACGGACTATCTCGAGAGGACTATGGAGGTTGCGGAGGAGATTAGGATCACACAGATGATACCGTACCCTGGCAAACTTGCGTTGCGAGGCAGGATTGAGTCAGCGGAGGCCGAAGCCTTGCGTAAGGAATTTGAGAAAGAACGCCTTGATCTGCGGGCAGATGTGAAGGACGCCTACTATGAGTACTACTACCTCGAGGAGACCGTTCGAATTAACCGTGAGAACTTGGATCTCCTGCGGCGTTTTGAGCGAGTAGCTGCAGCGCGATATGGGGTTGGTCGCGGTGGTAACCAGGATGTGATCAAGGCCCAAGTGGAGTTGGGGAAGGTTGAAAACGATGTGAGAAGCCTGGAGGATTCCCGTGCCCCTGTGCGGGCACGATTGAACGCTGCAATGAACCGTCCCACCAGCGAGCCCATTTTGCCGCCTACCGATCTGGACGTCAAGCAGTTGGATCTGCATACCGAGGAGGTCCTTGCGATGTCTTCCCGCCTCAACCCGGAAATCCAGGCACTTGACGCCCGCCTTGGTAAGAGCCGGGACCAGGTTGCGCTTGCCCAAAAACAATACTTCCCAGATTTCTCACTCGGCCTGAATTGGGAGAACGGGAACAACCGAATGGAAGCACCTCCGGGCGATGAGTATATGGCCATGGTGGAGATCAACCTGCCCATATACAGAAAGCGATTAGCTGCTGGTGTCAGAGAAGCGGAAGCCACCGTGCAAGAGGTCCAAAGTATGCGGGAGGAAATGAAGAACAAGGTTTCAGTTGATCTCCAGAATGAGCTCTATCGGCTGCGCAACGCAGAGCGGCAAATCCACCTGTTTACAGACATTCTGATTCCAAAGGCACGCCAATCAGTCCAGATTACCGAAACATCTTACAGCTCCGCGGAATCGGGCTTCTTGGAACTAGTCGACACGCAACGCGAGCTGCTCATGTTCCAGGAAAGCTACTACCGATCGGTCGCAGACTACGCTCAGGCTCTCGCCAAGGTCGAAGCCCTCGTTGGAAGGTCGTTGGTAGATGACGGTTCCCAATCGATTCTAAAGCCTGCTGATCTCAGCCAGTCTTCGTTTACAGATGAACCGGTCGAAGTGGATGTGACCACGCCGGAACAACACGAATAGACAGATCAGACTCGACCTAATCAGGGAGTATCTGGTTGGATGGGCCCAACCCTCCTGTCCCGTTTCTCGATGGGAGGACGAATCTGACAACACCGCCGGGTCTTCTCGGCAAGGACACGTAAAGGGTACAGGCCTTCCGCGAAAATCTTGACAGCAATATGGGTCCGTGTACCCGACAGCCTGTGATCGATCGTTACTTCGAACATGGCTAATCGTTTCGTGCTTGTGGAAACCTTCCTGTGAGATGGTGGTGGTGAAAAGGAAAGATGTGGGGAATCAGTTATTAACCGGCAACATTCATCCACAGTTACGTATGCCAATGATGAATCGGATAGTGGTCTCCTTTCTTTGTCTGGTCCTGCTTCTCGGCCCGATCCCCGCGATTTGCTGCTGTTGCCCCACGGCCGATGCCGAGTCCCACAATAAGTCTCCCGATTCCTTGCGCGCTCCAACCTGCTCTCGCTGCGAACACTCGGGTCGTACCTGCTGTCAGATGCCCTCCTCTGAACGCATGGGCTGCTGTGATTCGGGGTCATGTGTTTCATTCGGGCCAAATGCCTGCAATTGCAGCCTAAGAGAACAGAATCCAATCAATCACGGCACTCTACCCCCAAAGGCGTCAGAGAACGAAACGATTTCGAATCGTCTGCAGTCCTTGATGGCAGGTTACTCAACGTTTTGTGGGGATTTCCTGGCCAGGGGTACCACCCCATCTCTGTTCGATGAGTCCTCGGGTAGTTTCATCTTTCCATATTCGCCACGGTTCTTAGTCAACCACTCCATTCTTCGCTGAACCTCCTCAGTTGAAACCGCTCGAGAAGTCTGTCTCTGCCGCAATCTAGGTGGCGTCAGATAACTTATCGCACGGGCTCGCACCAATCGTCGAAATCCATATTGGCAAGAGCATTAGGCCTCCACGCGGAGACGCCAGCTCCCAAGCCATCTGCCGGTTGAACGAAAGGTGTTCCGACTCGGTTTGGAGCAGGGAAAAACAAAGGAGGTTATTCCGTGACAAGCACGAAAAACGGCTTGGGCTTAGTTCCTAGGCCTTACGAAGCTTCAACTGAAGATGAGAATTGGTTTCCAGCTGATCCGCTGGAACTGATCGAGGAGCTGGACACGATGCCGATTGAGAGATCGGTATCCTTGATGTTGATCTGGTACCGGAGCGGAGATATGTGGAAGGTAACGCTCTCCTCGCATTACTTCGCACAGCACCGCTACCAATCGTGGATCGAAGGGATGGTCGGGGAGCTTTTCAGCGGCGTCGAACGGCGCCAAGTCTCTGTCATCGATCCACTGACGAAATATGGGGAACCGGCAATCAGGCGGATTCTATCACTCCTGTCTGATTCAGTTGTACGCCCGGCGATCATCGAAATCATCGTGGGAATGGATCTCCATGTTTTGCCAAGAGTGCTCCGGGCCCTGAACAAGGAATCGTGGGAAACCCGGCTGAACCTCATTAGGTCATATGTCCTCAGGAAGCCGGAAGCGGCTTTTGAAGTCATGGTTAAGGTTCTCTATAACGCGGGCTCAGAGGTGAGCCGTTTGTATACCCCCAGGAAACTATCCATGTCTCTTCTCTCGGCAGAGCAGGAGGGAGTAGCCACCAAAGGCTCCGTTCGGTCCCTCTACGTCATTTCTCAGGCAGGAGGATTCCAATGAAACAACGCAATCACGCGGTAAGGATCTTAATCCTCGTCTCACTGGGCGCGTTCCTCTTTGGGTGTATGTCGGCAAATGGATTTCGAAGAGGAACGGTCCCCTATGCGGTGAGCGCGTCGAATGACTACGGGTCGGACTACGATTTCAAGCATGCACCCCAGCCATTCTAAAAGAGGGAATCGATGAATCAAAAGCGGATTCGTCCAGGACAGCCCCAGCCGGGGAAGCTGAACCGAGGAGACATCACCATGAAACGGTATAAAACGCGAAATTCGATCACGCTCAACTTGCTGATTGTGGCACTGGTCGTAGTTGTACAGTCTGAAGCCATTGGACAAACATCAACCAGAGATAACCGCTGGCTGTGCGCTCCGGCGCCCAATCCGGACATGTGTTATATTATTCGTCCTAACAGCGACTTCATCACACTGGGAGTCCCGTTCCGGACCAATGAACTTGGTTTTCGTGACCGCCCAATCTTTGAAAAGTCGCCTTCCGTATTCCGTATCCTCTGCCTTGGGGATTCAATCACCTTTGGCACTGGGGTGGCAAATGACCAGACTTTCCCCAATGTCCTCGAGGCACACTTGCAGGCCAATGCCGCACCTGGCGTTGTTGTCGATGTGATCAATGCGGGAGTTAGCGCTTATAACACTCGCAATATACGGGGTTTGTTGGAGACTTATCTCAGCCATCTCAGGCCCGATGTAGTCGTGTACACCTTTGTGGAAAACGACCTGGATGATTCCCTTTCAGTGGGTCCCGGAGGCTTGCTAATGGCGCTTGATCCAAGCAGGTCTGAGGATTCAGCTTTTGTGATGGATGACTTCCCGGGCCTGTGGATGCTGCGAAGGAACAGTGTGCAGTCATCAGGGATTCTCACACGACTGCAGGGAGTGTTTGACAATCAATTTGAGGACATTTGCGCATTACCTCCACCGCTTCTTGTGGGAGATCATCCCGAGACGCTGCATCGATGGAGAGGATTTGCGACGGAGCTGGATCGCATGAAAACCCTATGTGCTCAAGGTCAGACCCCTCTGCTCGTATACTCCTTTGGGCTTCGTGGAAGCGCTGAGCCAGTGGTTGCCCGTCTTCACAAGCTGTGCCTAGAACGGGGACTGCCACACGCCACGACTCTTCCCATCTTCGATTACCCTTCCTACACACGAACTCATTCCTTGGGATATGATCCTCACTGTAATCCGCTTGGACATAGCCTTATGGCGGACCGGCTGCTTGCTTTCCTCGCGACCGAAAGCCTCCTTGCTCCCCGCTTCTTCCAAACACCCATCCACTACAACCAATATGTGGAGCTAATGGATCCTGCAGAGGTACGCCGGCTTGAACAAAGGAGCCTTGAAGCACCTGCGCGGATTGATATCGTGCGTGCAGAAGGGATCATAGGCGTGCTCGGGGGGATTGATGTGGAGGGCAAGATGGCCCGGACATCTCTCTTTCGTTTGGGCGGACTCGGAAATATCATTGAGATCGAGGTTTCGCCGCTGTTTAGTTCTCCAGAAACCCCACAGTTCCTGTCGGCCGTTATCGAAGGGGTGCCCGTCAGCCCACCCGTTTTGATCAGTGGAAAGGATCTGGTCTACTCGTTCCCAGTCCCGGAAAGGCTTCGAGGAGCCCCCGTGGAGATCGAGCTCCAATCTATAGGTCCGTCCTGGATTCCCTCACCGGAAGATCGCCTGAGAGGGGCCTCACCCCAGACCCTGCAGATTCATCGGTTAGCTCGGGTTCAACAGTCGGAAGCAAGTTGATGACCACAGCGACAGCTTCAAATCGCATGTTACAGGCAATCCTCTTGGTCGGAGGCGGCTTGGTGGTGACAGGGCTCCACTTCGCGACAGGAACCGAGAATCATCAGCAGCATCTCGTCCACATCTTCCTTCGAACGCTTTGTCTGCTCATCATTCTGGGCTCGGTACTTTGGTTTGGGATCAGGGGAAACGTGGCTGCAGCCCTTGGGATTTCCGTTCTTTACTTTGTCGACATCCGGGTTTCCTGGCCGGACGACCCCATGGAGAACGCAAACCAATTCACCATGCTTGGGGTCAATGTATTGTTCGGCGGGTTGGGCGGGTGGCCACTTCCTGACGGGCCGCCTGCTTGCGCCTGTGGGCGTTATGGCGGAGCGGGCCAGAAAGATCACCGCTGAGTCACTATGCCAACGGCTGCCCGTTGGAAACCCGGGTGATGAACTGGGACTCCTGGCTACCAGTTTCAACGAAGCACTATCCCGATTGGAGGATGCCTTCGAACGGCAGCGCCGGTTTACCTCCGATGCTTCCCATGAGCTACGTACGCCCCTTACAGCGATACGGAGCGTTGGCGAAGTCGCCCTGCGCGACAACCTCGATTCCATCGCCTACCGGGATGTCATCGGGAGCATGTTGGAGGAAGTGGCCTGCCTTGTACGGTTGGTCGAGAACCTACTGACGCTGACTTGTGGTGATTCTGGTAAGTGGACGGTCACCAAGCAGGCGATTGATCCTCGAGTGGTAGTAGATGAGGTCGTGGATGATCTCTGTGTGCTTGCTCTCAATCACCGCCCTAAATTGACCCACCTATAGTCGACCGGATTGACCCACCTGGGATCGGCCGGTTTGACCCGGGGGAATCGGGATCTACCATCCCTCCAACTCTGATGACTTTGGGGGAGACATGGAGCCTATCCACATGAACGAACTACGACAGATCCTTTACCGCCTGCGTAAAGGGGGTGGTTAGGATCACCACAACACGTTCGTATGTCCCGTGCCGGGTACCTGTCTGACTCCATTTTCTCTTGAGCCATTGCCTGATCCATCCGAGTTTGGTCTTGGGTTTACGCATAGAGTTGCACCTCCGGTGGGATGTTACTCCCAAGGGAAAACGGAGGGGGTACTCAAAGGTTGTGCCGATCCGGAGGAGCGTAGGGGGCCTTGACCGCATTCTATAGGACAGATATATTCGAGTATGCGAATATAATCTTGAACCATGCAGTTGTCCTCCGCTGAGGAGGGACGCCTATAGGAAGGATAGGGCCTCGTCGGTGAAAGATCCTGATCTGAGAAAGAAGTCTGATCTACTGAAAGTCCTCGGAAACCCGACCCGTTTGGCCATTCTGGAGGAACTCCGGAGGGGGGCCAAGTGTGTCTCTGACATCGAGGAGTTGCTCGATGTCGGACAGGCAAACGTTTCGCAACACTTGGTGATTCTCCGGCGAGAGGGTTTGGTGGATTTTCACGAGGATGGAAATCTCCGGTGTTACTACCTGACCAGACCGAGCCTGGTGACGGCCCTGATTAGATTCCTCTCCGAAGACTACCCGCTGAAAACACGATCTGCGGTCTCCGTCCGCCGTGAAGGTAAGTTACGAAGAGTGAAGTGTGACCATGAGTCTGACTGAGGTGCCGTTACTTACACGAAAACAGTATTCGAGTCCTTCGGCTTTCCTGCCAGACAACCTCTTACGGGAGGCTCGCCGCCAGAAGTCAGTTCCTGAAGGACGTGTGCCCTCCATCTGTATCCTTGATCCGGATGGGGATCTTGTCACGTATCTCCGGACTCTCGAACGAGGAAGACCTTGCAGATCCTGGCCCTGCTACCACACGGATCTCTATGAGTTCGAACATGAGGGTCAGCTCTATGGCACTATCGGATGTGCCGTCGGGGGATCGTTCGCTGTCCTGCTTGCCGAGCAGCTGTTCGTTTCCGGCTGTGAGTTGCTGATTAGCATCACATCCGCGGGTCAGATCACAACACACTGGGATCCACCCTACTTTGTGTTGATCGAATCGGCTCTACGGGACGAAGGGACCAGCTATCATTACCTCCCTCCCTCAAGATATGCCCATCTGAACCAATCTATTCGCGAGGTCCTCGTTAACGCTTTCGACCATTTCTCACCTCGGGTGGAGACGGGAAGAGTATGGACGACTGATGCACCTTACCGGGAGACCGAGTATGCAATCGGGGAGGCGCGCAATGAGGGCATCCTTGCGGTCGAGATGGAGGCCGCCTCTCTTTACGCCTTTGCGGAAGCAAAGAAGAAGCCGGTCGTCTGTTTCGCCCATGTCACAAACCAGATGGGCAGGATTCAGGGTGATTTCGAGAAGGGGGGAGACAACGGCTGCGCGGATTCTCTGCGCCTCGTTCACCATGCTGCATGTGCATGGAACGAAGCCTCCACAGGGGAATAGTGATCTGACAACACGTTGGAAAAGACCACGTTGGGTAGCGAGGAGGGTTTGGAATGAATCTGGGCATTGTGATCACTCAAACTGACGCGGAGACAGTATTCAACGTCCTGCGTTTGGCCAAGTACAGCCTGGATCAAGGGGATGACGTGAGGATTTTTCTGTCCGGCCGAGGTGTCGAAATGGATAAGATAGAGGACGCTCGGTTCAATGTACGTGAGCAGGCGCGAATCGTTCTCGACGCTGGGGGACGGTTCTACGCCTGTGAGACTTGCCTGAAGATACGTGAATCAGCGGGTTCCGAAATCTGCCCTCTCTCGACTCTAAAGGACCACTACGAGATCGTCCGCGACTCCGACCGTCTGGTCACGGTCTGACCACCTCCAACCATGAAACTGCGTCAGAGTGGTATGCCCGAAGAGGGCTACTGGGAGACTCTGTTCGATGTACCACTCATCCTTGACCGGCTTGAGATTGATGACAAGCTGCGGAATGTCGTCGAGCTGGGATGCGGCTACGGCACATTCAGTCTTCCCGTCGCAAAACGAATCTCAGGCCTCTTGGGGACATATGATATCGACTCGGACATGGTTGAAAGAACTCGAGAACGAGCTACAGACGCCGGTGTGCTGAACATCAGTTGCAGTGTTCGAGATGTGTTCACTGAGGGTTTTGGTGTTGCTTCAGATTCCCAAGATGCTTGTCTGTTATTCAACATCCTCCACTGTGAGGGCCCTGTTGGAGTCCTGGAGGAGGCGTCGCGAGTGATTCGTCCAGGAGGTCTCATTCACGTCATTCATTGGCGCTATGATCCCTCGACACCTCGCGGGCCATCGATGGACATCCGCCCGCGACCGGAGCAATGCTGTGAATGGTCATTGCAAGCTGGACTGGTTCCTACGCCATCTGGGGTGCTCGACTTGCCACCCTTTCACTATGGGCTGGTTTTCACGAAATCGGGCTGACGGCGTTGTAGATTGGCTTGTGTGGGACTTGGATTGTTTATTACGGAATTGTCTGGCTTTCCCATGTCGCGTTTCGCAGCGGGGCCCCGTGGCCAATTTCGGGTGAGGTTGATGGAGACTAAGGTTCCAGAGCGGGAGGGGGAGGGACCTAATATGGGCAATCCTCACGGGTGGCGAAATGCTTGATATATGGCCGGGGGAATCCGCCGTTGGCATTTGTAGCGGATGCCCCTTGACCGCTCCACGCCTATCGATCCCGCACAGCACCCAGGGCGAACAGATAACCGATCTCGGCCTTGCGTAAATCCTCCATTGCGCGGATGGCGCTACGCTCGTGTTCGATCAAGCGGGTCTGGGTCTGCAAGAGGAGGCTCAGGTCGGTGGTGCCACTTTGGAAGGCGAGGTTAGCGGACTCAAGGGACTTCTCGATTGAAGGCCGCACTTCGGTCTCATAGATTTGCACCGCCTCGCGCTTGGCCTCGAGTCGGATGGCTGCCTGGCCCACTTCCGCCTCAATGGTTTTGGCGAGTGCGCTCTTCTCACTCACCGCCGCCAGTTGTTCGGCCTGACGCTGATAGACCTTAGGACGTTTGTTGTTGAAGACCGGGACCTCGAGGCCGATGGTGAAGAAGTTCTCTGAATCATCGCCTGCCTCTTCCCGGCTGTAACCGATGACGGGGTTGGGAATCCGGTCGCGGTTAGCCGCAGCTACTGAGGACTGGGCGGCTTGGACACGCAGGTTGGCGGCCTGGAGATCACCCCGGTTTCTTTGCGACGGATCCATTCCAGGCAGAAGAAGAGACTGCCTCAGATCCCCTGACACCGCAGGAAGAGACTCACCCTTCATTCCAAGCAGCGCGGCCAACTCCTCACGCGCCAGCACGGTCTCGCGCTGAGCCAGCATGTGAGAGGTTCTTGAATTGGAGTATTCTGCCTGGGCGAGGTTAAAGGGGAGAGGGGAAACGAGGCCCGCTTTGAGCGTTTCGGACACAAGTTTGAGCGAACTGCCAGCTACCTCCAGGCCATGCTGCTCCACAGCCATAAGTTCCAAGGTGGCGAGAACTCGGATGTAAGTGGTCTGGACCTCACTCAGAACAGTCTGAACCTCGCGAG
>WBZO01001219.1_pt1 | contig 41499 bp, 45 predicted proteins | sample 5204261 | NCBI WGS metagenome assembly WBZO01 (sample SAMN12412400, study PRJNA552823) | activated sludge metagenome | isolation source: activated sludge from anammox sidestream of wastewater treatment plant... | place: USA: North Carolina | collected 2017-09
GCGGAACTTGGCCGTCTCGCCCGCATACAGGTCGTTGGGCGCCGTCACCGGCACGAATTCCAGTCCCTGGCCGCGCGGCTTGAGCGCCACGTCGCTGGGCTTGCCGAGCGTGACGAAGGTGTTGAGCGTGCTCTGCGCCTGCGAAATCTGCACATCCTTGGCATCGGCCGGAATCTCCCCCAGCTTGTCCACGCTGCCACGCCAGCGCTTTTTCTCGCCCTTGGCATCGACATAACTGGCGAACAGCGCATCGTTTTCGATCGCAATGCGATAGGTCCCCGGCTGGGTCAGGTGCACGTCGAACGAACTGCGCCACTTGCCGGTATGCGGATTCTCGGCAGCCACCGGCTTGCCGTCGGGCCCGGTGATGACCAGATGATCGAGTGCCACCGGATGATGATTGAAATAGAACAGGTCATTCGACACCGCGGCATCGACCGTCACCCAGGCGTCGGTCGGATCGGACAGCACCGTGGTCGAAGGCACCAGGAACATCTTGTGTGCCGACGCCTGCGGTGCCACGACCGCAGCCAGTGCAAGACCAAGGATTTTTGCCAGATGGTTCATGATTGACTCCCGATTGAAAACCAGAAAGATTCCGCCGACGCAACAGCTCCGCGCACAGGCCGTGCGCTGCTCAGGGATTAAGGTCGAGCCGCAGCGCGCCAATTTCGTGCTCGCCCTGCGCGGACAGGTGCTGCGGCGCTGCCGGCGGCCATGCGAACGGCACGCTGACGATTTCGTGGCCACCGACTTCGCGCGCCGCCTCGACGACCAGCTTGTATTGCCCGGCGGGCAAGGTCGAGAACGGGCCCTTGTCACTGGAAAAGGCCAGCTGATGCTGTCCGGCCGGACGCGTCGCGCCACTGACGCCATCGATCGGCAAGGTCTGGTCGCGGCCACTGCGGCGCCACCACTGGCGCAGATCGGCCAGCCACTTCGTGCCGGGCTCGGACTTGCCGGACTTGGCATCCTTGCCGTCCTTGTTCTGATACCAGACGGCCAGATTGGCCGCCACGCTGCGATCCTCGCGCTCGACCCATACCGCGACATAGGGCCGGTGGTATTCGGACACCTCCATCTTCGGCAGCTCCAGGGTGAGCTGCGCACTGGCAGCGTGCAGCACCGGACACATTCCGGCGGCAATGGCGACAAGACCCAGACGGCGCATGGTTTTCCTCATCAATGAATGAACAACAGAACGATCAGCAGCGGCAGCACCAGACCCAGCGCAAGCAATGGCCAGGTCAGCACACGCTGGCGGGCATGCAGCCACAGCAGGACGAAGCCGGTCAGCGCAAACACCGCGCAGCTCAGCGCGAACAGGTCGATGAACCACGACCACACCGGCCCGGCATGCCGTCCCTTATGCAGATCGTTGAGCCAGGCGATCCAGCCGCGGTCGGTGCGTTCGTACTCGACCCGTCCGCTGTGCGCATCGACGCTGAGCCAGGCATCGACCCCCGGCGTGGGCATCGACAGCAGGGCCTCGCCATCGTTCCACTCCGCATCGCGCGCATCGAGCGTGAGGTGCAATTCGTGGGCAATCCATTCGCGCACCGCGACGGGCAGCGGTGCCGACTTCTGCCCATCGGCCACCATCGGCGTGGCACGCAGCGCTGCGGGCAACTGCGCCTGCAACCGCAGTACCTGCGGCCTGGCTTCGATCTGCGCAGCGTGATTGAGCGTGAACCCGGTCACGCTGAACAGCAGCAGCGCCAGCAGACTGACCGCAGCACTGATCCAGTGCCATTGATGCATGGTCTTGAGCCAGTACGCACGCGCATTGCTGCCGCCGCGACGGGTGCTGCGTATCGCCTCGTCCATTGCCGCCTTCGCATCGCGCACGTGACCGGCGGGCCGGGCCGCGGAACCGAGGAACGATGCATTCAAATGAGAATCAATCTCGAATAGATTACCAGCGCCCCGCGGCAGCGACAAGGCACACGCAGCACCCCGCGATCGCCGCGCCGCCAGCGGCGCATCCCACGGGAATGCACCGATACAATCACGCCATGCGCATCCTCATCATCGAAGACGATGTCGCCATCGCCGACGCCATCGGCGCGGCGCTCGCCAATGCCGGACATGCCGTCGACCGCCTGGCCAATGGCCGCCAGGCCGACGCCGCGCTGCGTGACCATCCCTACGACCTGGTGGTCCTCGACCTGGGCCTGCCCGATGTCGACGGCATCGAACTGCTGCGTCGCCTGCGCAGCCGCGCCGATGCCGTGCCGGTGCTGGTCGCCACCGCGCGCGAGGAGCTCGAAGAGCGCGTGCGCGCGCTCGACCTGGGCGCCGACGACTACCTGGTCAAACCCTTCGCCCTGCGCGAATTCGAGGCGCGCGCCCGTGCGCTGCTGCGCCGACGCACGACACAGGGCGTCCCCGAACTGCAGCTCGGGCGCATGCGCCTGGACTTGCCGCGCCGACGCGCCCACGTCAACGACCAGCCGCTGGAACTCACGCCCCGCGAATTCGGCTTGCTCGAAGCCCTCGCCGCGCGCCTGGATCGGGTGATCAGCCGCGAGCAGCTGGTCGACGCGCTGTGCAGCTGGGACACCAGCCTCACCGACAACGGCCTGGACATCGCCGTGTATCGCCTGCGCCGCAAGCTCGAAGGCAGCGGCGTGCGCATCCGCACCGTGCGCGGCCTTGGCTACCTGCTGGAAGTGGGCGATGACACGGCCCCCTAGCCTGCGTCGGCGCCTGCTGACCATTCTCCTGGTGCCGCTTGCACTTACCTGGATCGGCAGCGGCGCGCTCATCTATGTCCTCGCCCTGCACTACGCCAACGTCAACTACGACCGCTCGCTGCTCGACACCGCGCGCGCCATCGAGCGCATGGCGCGCAGCAAGAGCGGCACCGAGGCGATGAGTCCGCAGGTGCGTTTCCTCATGGAAGCGGAAAGCGACGACCCAACCTGGTACAGCGTGCGCAGTCTCGACCACGGCGTGCTTTCCGCCAATCTCGACCTGCCGACGCCTCCCGCGCTGCCCACCCTCGACGGGCCACCGCGGTTGGATACCGTGAAGGCACAGGGGCACACCCTGCGCATGGCGTCACTGCGATTGCGCGACACGGTGAGCGGCGACGACATCATCATTTCCGTAGCCGAGACATTGCACGGCCGCCGCGCATTGGCCCGCGAAATCCTCGTCGGCACCCTGCCGGTGGTGCTGCTACTCATCGTCATCGTGCTGCTGCTGATCTGGATCGGCGTCAGCCGCGGCCTGCGCCTGCTCGATCCGCTGGTCGAACAGCTTGCGCAACGCCGTGCCCGCGATCTTGGCCCGCTCGATCAACGCAACGTGCCCAGCGAAATCCGTCCTCTCACGCAAACCATCGATGCCCTGCTGCAACGCCTGCGCACCTTGCTCGATCTGCAGGAACGCTTCATTGCCGACGCCGCGCATCAGCTGCGCACCCCGCTGGCGGGGCTGCGCCTGCAGGCCGAACGCGCCCTGGCCGATCCGCGCCCGGAAAGCGTGCGCGAGGCGCTCACCCACGTCGAACGATTGTCGGCCGGCGCCGGACGCGCCGCAGGCCAGCTGCTCGCGCTGGCGCGTGCACAGACCGAAGAACACGAAGCACCAACCCGAGTCGATCTCGCGCATCTGGCGCGCAGTTACGTTGCCGAGCGCGTGCCCGATGCCCTGGCCCTGCGCGTGGATCTGGGCTACGAAGGCCCGGTCGGCGACGCCGAAGTCGTTGGCGATGCCATCATGCTGCGCGAGGCCCTGGTCAACCTGATCGACAACGCGCTCACCCATGCCGGCGTCGGCGGCTCGGTGACCGTATTCGTGGCGCGCGAATTGCGCACGCTGGTGCTCGAAGTCGAAGATTCCGGCCCCGGCGTGCCCGAGCAGTGGTGGCCACGACTGGGCGAGCGCTTCTTCCGCCCGCCCGACAGCCGGCGCGAAGGCTCCGGACTGGGCTTGGCGATCGTGCGTCGCATCGTCGAGCGCCATGGCGGCGCGGTGGCGTTCGCCCATGGCCGCGATGGCCGCGGCCTGCGCGTGACATTGCGCTTCCCGCTGCGCTGATTTTCAGTCGAAGCGGTCGTCGCGCACGTAGACGACGCCGTCCTCGACCCTGACCGGGAAGGTCGTCACCGGCTCGCTGGCCGGCGGACACAGCACCGCGCCGGTCGTGATGTCGAAGCGCGCGCCGTGCCGCGGGCATTCGATGACCCGACCTTCGATCGGGCCGCCGGTCAACTCGCCGCCATCATGCGTGCACACATCCTCGATGGCGTAGAGATCGCCGTCGATGTTGAACACCGCGATCGGCGTGTCGCCATCCCAGGCAATCTGATATTCGCCCGGCAGCAACTCACCCGTCGTGCAAACGCGAATCCAGTCCGCAGTCACAGGGCTTTCTCCAGCCATTCAAAGCGCAGATCATCCCGCTTGGGCAGGCCAAACCGCGCATCACCATATGGAAACGGCTTGTAGCGGCCGGTGCGTCGATAGCCGCGCCGCTCGTACCAGGCGATGAGTTCGGCACGCAGCGTGATCACCGTCATGCGCATCCAGGCGCAGCGCCAGGACTCGCGTGCAATGCGCTCGCATTCACCGAGCAGGGCATGGCCCAGGCCGGCACCCTGCTGGTCGGGACGTACCGAGAACATGCCGAAATAGGCAAAGTCCTCCTGCCGCTCGACATGCGCGCAGCCGAGCAACTGGCCATCGTGCAGCGCCAGCACCACCTGGCTGTCCGCGCGACCGAGCAGGGCCTGCACCCCCGGCGCATCGATGCGCTGGCCATCGAGCAGATCGGCTTCGGTCGTCCAGCCCCTGCGGCTGACTTCGCCGCGATACGCCGATTCGACCAGAGGCACCAGCGCCGCGACATCGGACGCATCGGCCGGGCGGAATTGCAACGCACGCGGGGGCGCGCTGGATTGCCGTGTCGCTTCGTTCACGCCGTCGCCCTCATGCCAGCAAGCGTCGCACCTTGGCGAGCGCCGCGACGAAGCGGTCGATCTCCTCGTGCGTGTTGTAGAACGCCAGCGAGGCGCGCAGCGTCGCCGGCACTCCGAAGAACTGCATCAGCGGGTGCGCGCAGTGGTGCCCGGAACGCACGGCAATGCCCTCATGATCGAGCAGCGTCGCCAGGTCGTGCGCATGCGCACCGTCGACAAGGAAGGAAACCACCGGCACCTTGTGCGCCGCCTCGCCGAACAGACGCACGCCGGGCAGCGCCTGCAGGGCGCGCGTCAAATGCGCCAGCAACTCGCCTTCGTGCTGGCGCAGCGATTGCGCGTCGAGGGTCGCCAGATAGTCGAGCGCGGCCGCCAGACCGACGAATCCGGCGATGTTGGGGGTTCCGGCCTCGAAACGATGCGGCGGATCGGCGAACGTGGTGCCCTCGAAGCGCACTTCGCGGATCATTTCCCCACCACCGAAAAAGGGCGGCATTTCGCGCAGGATCTCACCGCGCGCCCACAACGCTCCGGTTCCGGTCGGGCCGAACAGCTTGTGTCCGGTCAGCGCATAGAAATCGCAGCCGAGCGCCCTCACGTCGAGCGGAAAATGTGGTGCTGCCTGCGAGCCATCGACCAACAGGGCGATGCCGCGCTTGCGCGTCATGCGCGACAGTTCGGGGATCGGGTTGATCGTGCCGAGCACGTTGGAGACATGTGCCACGCAGGCCAGCTTGACGCTCGGTGTGAGCGCCCGCTCGAACGCCTCCACGATCAGCTCGCCGCGCGAATCGATCGGTGCCACCTTGAGCCGGGCACCCGTGCGCTCGCACACCAGCTGCCACGGCACGATGTTGGCGTGATGCTCCATCGTGGTGACGAGGATCTCGTCACCGGCCCTGAGCCGCGGCAAGGCCCAGCTGTAGGCCACCAGGTTGGTCGACTGCGTGGTGCCGCTGGTCAGGATCACTTCGCTGCGCGAATGCGCATTGAGAAACCGCGCCAGCCGATCGCGCGCGCCCTCGTAGGCTGCTGTCGCCTCCTCGCCCAGCTGGTGCACCGCACGGGCAACGTTGGCGTTGAACTGGCGGTAGTAGCGATCGACTGCTTCGATGACGGCACGCGGCTTCTGCGCCGTGTTGGCGCTGTCGAAATAGATCAACGGCTTGTCGTGGACGCGCCGCGCCAGCAGCGGAAAATCGGCCCGCACGCGTTCCGCATCAAACGCCACACCCGCCGACGGCAAGGCGTTCATGGCTGCTCCTCGCGCGCGGGCAGGCGCGCGGCGGCGGCCTGCGCGATGCGTTCGCGCAAAGTAGCGTCGTCGATTTCCGACAAGGCCTCGTTGCAGAACGCCGCCACCAGCATGCGGCGCGCCATTGCCGCCGGAATGCCGCGCGAGCGCAGATAGAACAGTGCCCGCTCATCGATCTGCCCCACCGTCGCGCCATGCGCGGCCTGCACTTCGTCGGCATGGATTTCGAGCACCGGCTGGGTGTCGATTTCGGCATGCGGCGACAGCAGCACATTCTTGCTCGACAGCCGCGCATCGCTGCCATCGGCACCCGGCTCGACAGTGATGCCGCCATGAAAGATCCCGCGCGCCCGCTGATCGGCCACGCCCCGCCAGAGTACGTCGCACACCGCATCCCGCGCGATGTGCCGCACATCGAGCTGCATGTCGGCATGCTCACGGCCACGCAGCACGAAGGCACCCCGCGACTGCAGGCGCGCGCGCGCGCCGGCCAGTGCCACGGACAGATCCAATCGCTGCAGCCGTCCGCCGAACAGCGCATGCGTCGCGCGCAGGCTCGCTGCCTCGCCCAGGGTCGCCGTCATGCGTCGAACCAGCGACGCATTGCCTCCCAGGTCGCTGAGTGACAGCAGGTCGAGCGTGGCCTGCGCTGCCAGCTCGATCTCGATGTCGCAGCACCCGAGCAACTCGGCGCCGGGGGCGGCGACATGCTGCTCGATCAGACAGGCACGTGGCGCGGCAATCCGCAGTGCAAGCCGCCCCGTCCAGCGGGATGCCGCGGTTCCGGCAACGGCAACCTGCACCACGTGCAGGGGCATGGACGTGTCGCGTTCGATGCGTAGCGTGCAGGTGTCTCCGGCTACGTGGCTCACAACATCCGCCACTGCCGCCCCGTCCGACTCCGCAGCCGAAAGCACGCCATTGACGAAGACCAGGCGCCGCCCCGTGGTTTGCGGCCATTGCCAGAGCGCGCGCAGTTCATCGCTCAGCGGCGCTTGCGCATCGGCAGCGGAAAACTCAAGCTGCGCCAGGGCACGCACCGCATTGCGGCTGTAACGCCATGACTCTGCGCGCTGCCGCGCGTCGCCAACGGCCAGCTCATCGAGCAGTGCGGCTTCCATCATGCGGCTCCGGCAACGCGGCGTTCGGCAATCCAGGCATAGCCATGCTCTTCGAGCTTGTGCGCAAGGCCGGCATCGCCGGATTCGACGATGCGCCCATCGGCCAGCACATGCACGACGTCGGGGACGATGTAATCGAGCAGGCGCTGATAGTGCGTGACCACCAGGAAGGCACGCGACGGATCGCGCATCGCATTGACGCCATCGGCGACCATGCGCAGCGCGTCGATATCCAGCCCGGAATCGGTTTCGTCAAGCACGGCCAGCTTGGGTTCGAGCAGGGCCAGCTGGAAAATTTCGTTGCGTTTCTTCTCGCCGCCCGAAAATCCCTCGTTGACCGCGCGGTGCAGAAGCTCGTCCTTGAGGTGCAGCACGGCCAGCTTCTCGCGCACCCGTTTGAGAAACTGCATCGAATCCAGTTCGGCCTCGCCCCGCGCCTTGCGCTGCGCATTGAGCGCCGTGCGCAGGAAGTACGTGTTGTTCACGCCGGGAATTTCGACCGGGTATTGGAAGGCGAGAAAAACACCCGCGGCAGCGCGCTCCTCGGGCTCCAGTTCGAGCAGGTTGCGGCCTTCGTAAACGATGCTGCCTTGGGTGACCTCGTAGCCATCGCGTCCGGCCAGCACATTGCCGAGCGTGGACTTGCCGGCGCCGTTTGGCCCCATGATCGCGTGCACCTGCCCCGCCTGCACTTCGAGCGACAGGCCCTTGAGGATTTCCTTGCCCGCGACGCGGACGTGGAGATTGTCGATTTTCAACATGACTCAATGCGTTCCTTTACCGTCGATGCGTGCGACATCGCCCGCATCCCTGAACCTGCCGGCACCGTGGCCGTCAGCCAACCGCCCCTTCGAGGCTCACTTCGAGCAGTTTCTTGGCCTCCACTGCGAACTCCATCGGCAGCTCGCGGAATACCTGCTTGCAGAACCCGTCGACGATCATCGACACCGCGTCCTCCTCGCCGATGCCGCGCGAACGGCAATAGAACAGCTGATCGTCGGAGATCTTGGAGGTGGTCGCTTCGTGTTCGACGATCGCGCCGGGATTCTTGACCTCGATGTACGGGAAGGTGTGCGCACCGCATTGCTTGCCGATCAACAGCGAATCGCACTGGGTGTGATTGCGCGCGCCTTCTGCGCCCTTCTCGATCTTGACCAGCCCGCGATAGGTATTCTGGCCCCGCCCGGCACTGATGCCCTTGGACACGATCTTCGACTTGGTGTTGCGGCCGATGTGGATCATCTTGGTGCCGGTATCGGCCTGCTGCCGGTGATGCGTGAGCGCCACCGAGTGGAATTCACCGACCGAATCATCACCGCGCAGCACGCAACTGGGATATTTCCAGGTGATCGCCGAGCCGGTCTCGACCTGCGTCCAGACGATCCGCGAACGGGCGCCGCGGCAGTCGCCGCGCTTGGTCACGAAGTTGTAGATGCCGCCGACGCCATTCTCGTCGCCCGGATACCAGTTCTGCACGGTGGAGTACTTGATCCTGGCGTCGTCAAGCGCGACCAGCTCGACAACTGCCGCATGCAGCTGGTTTTCATCGCGCATCGGCGCGGTGCAGCCCTCCAGATACGACACGCTGGCGCCTTCCTCGGCGATGATCAGCGTGCGTTCGAATTGCCCGGTATGCCCGGCGTTGATGCGAAAGTAGGTGGACAGCTCCATCGGGCATTTCACGCCCTTGGGAATGAACACGAAACTGCCATCGGAAAACACCGCCGAGTTGAGCGCAGCGAAATAATTGTCGCCCTGCGGAACCACCGAACCGATGTACTTGCGCACCAGCTCGGGGTGGGTGCGGATGGCCTCGCTCATCGACGAGAACACGATGCCGACCGCTGCCAGCTCCTTCTGGAACGTGGTGCCGACCGAAACCGAATCGAACACCACGTCGACTGCCACTCCGGCCAGCTTGGCGCGCTCATGCAGCGGCACGCCGAGCTTGTCGTAGGTTTCCAGCAGCTTGGGGTCGACTTCGGCCAGCGACTTGGGCTGCTTCTTGGGCCGCGAAAAATAGCTGATCGCCTGGAAATCGATCGGGCCGATGTTGAGCTTGGCCCATTGCGGCGGCGTCATCGTCAACCAGCGGCGATAGGCTTCCAGGCGCCACTGCGTCATCCATTCCGGCTCTTCCTTGCGCTCCGAAATCGCGCGCACGATGTCTTCGCTCAAACCGGGCGGCAGGCTTTCGCTTTCGATATCGGTGACGAAGCCGGCTTCGTAGCGGCGGCTGAGCGCCGCTTCGACCGCGGCGTTGCCCTTGAGGCCGGGTACGGCACTCTCGCGGGAAGACAATGGAAGATCGGAAGGTTGGGTGGCCATGTCGATAGGCTGCCTGGTCTGGAATCAAGCGCTGGCGATGCGCAAGGGGATCGTGCTGGAACGACGCGCCGGTGGCGGCCTGACCATGTCGGCCAGGGTCACGCTCTGCAGCGCCTCGGTGATGGCCTGGCTGATGCGCCGCCAGTTCACGCGCACGCCGCAATGCGATTCGTGATCGCAAAGTCCCTGCTGCGCGCTGCATTCGGTCATGCCGATCGGGCCTTCCATCGCAATCACGATGTCGGCCACGCTGATGCGCTCGGGGGCGCGCGCGAGGCGGTAGCCGCCATTGATGCCGCGGCTGGACACGACCAGCCCCGCGTGCGCAAGCTGCTTGAGCAGCTTGCTGACGGTCGGCAGCTCCAGGCGCGCCCGTTCGGCCAGCACCTGCGCGCTGAGCACGCCATCGCCGGCATCGACCAGGCAGGTCATGACGACGGTCGCGTAATCGGTGAGCTTGCTGACGCGAAGCATGGCGGGACAATCAGGCAGCCAAATCAGTACTGAAATAGTACTGTTTAACCCGGCACGCCGTCAAACCGCAAGCTGTCAACGCCAGCCACGCTGCCGCGTTCAAGCCCGCACACCCGTTGCCGGAGGATCGATATGCTGCGCCCACCCCTGTTCGTGCTGCTGACGCTGACGCTCGCGCTCCCGGCACAGGCCGCCGAGTGCGATTTCTCGGCAGCCATTGCGCGCACCCGCAGCCTGATGCAGGCCGCAGGCGTGAGCGACGGCGGCATCGCCATCGGCACCACGCGCGGCCTGGTCGTCAAGCAGTATCTGCATGATGGCGCGGGGCAGAGCGCCTACGACGACAGCACGCGCGTCGCCGTCGCCTCGGCCAGCAAGCTGCTGTCGGGTGTGCGCATCCTGCAGTTGATCGACCAGGGCCGCATCGACCCAGACGCGCCCGTTTCGACCTATCTGCCGGAATTCACCGGCATCAAGGGCACGATGACCGTGCGCCAGATGTTTTCCCACACTTCCGGCTACGGCGACGACGAGGACAGCGCGGTTCTGAGCTTTCCGGTCACGCTGGCGCAGGATGTGAGCTGGATCGCCAACCATGTCGACATGACATTTCCGCCGCCCGGCAGCTGGTTTGCCTACGGCGGCATCGGCATGCAGGTGACTGGCCAGGTAGCGCAGGTGCAAAGCGGCGAGGATTGGCAGGCCGGCTGGATCGCCCACATCGGCACGCCGCTGGGCGCCACCGGCATCGATTGGCAGGGCCTCAACCCGACGCAGAACTACCGCATCGCTGGCGGTGCGCGCGCCAGCCTGACCGACTACGCCAAGGTGCTGGCGATGCTGCTCGGTGATGGCGTCGGCCAGGGGCACCGCATCTTGTCGAGCGCGGCATTGAGCATGCTCAAGACCGACCAGACCGGTGGCGCGGCGCTGGGCTACTCGCCGCCGGGCGCCGATGGCCGGCATGCTTACAGCGTCGGCGCCTGGATCGAGACGTTTCCGGCCGCTCCCGCGCAGCCGGCGATTTCGAGCATCGGCAAATTCGGCTTTTCGCCCTGGGTGGATTTTGATGGCGGCTTCTTCGGCGTGCTCATGATCGAGCAGCGCGACACGCAGCTGCCGACCGTGGGCCAGCTCGCCCACGACGCCATCGTCGACATCGATGCCAGCGTGCGTGCGGCGCTGCGCAGCGACTGTCCGCTGGTCGACGGCTACGACGCAATCTTCAGCGACGGCGTCGACGGCAGCGACTGACCCCGGCCGAACCCGCCGGGCGGTGGTGCCAGCTTGCTAGACTGCGGCGATGACCACCGGAAGCACGTCGTGACTCCAGATTCCCCACGCGCCGACGCACGCCGGCGCTTCGTCGAAGCGGCGCTCGCCACCCCCGCGCCCTGCATTGCGCCGGCTTCGGCCGACGCCAGTTTCCGCAGCTACTGGCGGGTCGAGCTGCCCGGCGGCGGCACGCGCATCGTCATGGATGCCCCACCCGAACGGGAGGACATTGCGCCCTGGCTCGACATCGGTGCGCGCCTGCATCGCGCCGGCCTGCACGTCCCCGAAGTCCTGGCCGTGGATCGCACGCAGGGCTTCGTCCTGATGGAAGATCTCGGCGCACGCGACTACCTGTCCGAACTCACGCCCGCCAATGCCGACGCGCTGTACACCGAGGCACTCGATGCGCTGCTGCGCATGCAGCTCCAGGTCGATGTCGCCGGCCTGCCGACATTCGACGACGCTTTCGTGACCAGCGAGCTGGAATTGATGCCGCAATGGTTCCTGCGCCGGCACTTGGGGCACGACATCGCCTGCGAGGAATGGGACATCATCGAACTGGCCTTCATGCGCCTGATCGAGGGCGTGCGCGGGCAGCCGCAGCGTTTCATGCACCGCGACTACCACAGCCGAAACCTGATGCGGGTGGCTCGATCTGCCGCAGATCCTGGTGGGCTGCCGGCGGGCAATCCCGGCATCATCGATTTCCAAGGCGCCATGCTCGGCCCGATCACCTACGATCCGGCGTCGCTGCTGCGCGATTGCTACATCCAGTGGGACGCCGAGCGCGTCGCCGACTGGCTCGAACGCCATCGCCAGCGCCTGCAGCAGGCGCACCTCATCGATCACCGCGTCGATGGCACCACATTCCGCCGCTGGTTCGACCTCGCCGGCCTGCAGCGGCATATCAAGGTGCTCGGCATCTTCTGCCGGCTCTGCTACCGCGACGGCAAGACGCAATATCTCGCCGACCTGCCGCTGGTGTGGCATTACGTGACGTCGGTGGCCGGCGCCTACGCCGACCTCGCACCGCTGGTCGACCTGCTGCGGCGCGTGCTCGGCGAGCGCGACATCATGCAACCACGGCCCGAAACCGCATGAAACTCCGCACTGCCATGATCTTCGCCGCCGGTCGCGGCGAGCGCATGCGCCCGCTGACCGACACCACGCCCAAGCCGTTGCTGCGCATCGGCGGCAAATGCCTGATCGAGCATCATCTGGAAAAGCTCGCCGCGGCCGGCGTGCGCGACGTGATCATCAACACCTCGCACCTGGCCGCGCAGTTCCCGGCCACGCTCGGCGATGGTTCACGCTGGAACCTCGCCATCCACTACAGCTTCGAAGGGGCGGCACCGCTGGAAACCGGCGGCGGCATCAAGCATGCGCTGCCGCTGCTCGGCGACGCCCCGTTCATTGGCGTCAGCGCCGACATCGTCAGCGACTACGACTATGCCCGGCTGCCCAGCGCGCCTTCGGGACTGGCCCATCTGGTGATGGTGGCCAATCCCGAATTCCATCCCGGCGGCGACTTCTGGCTGGACGGCACACGGCTCAACGAAGAGGGGCGCGGCGAACGCCTCACCTTCGGCAACATCGGCGTGTATCACCCAAGCCTGGTGGCCGACGAACCCGCCACGCATTTCAAGCTGCTGCCGATGTTCCAGCGCGCCATGCGCGCATGCCGTCTCTCCGGTGAGCGCCACGATGGCTTCTGGCGCAACCTGGGCACGCCACAGCAACTGACCGAGGCTGCCGCCGCGCTGTCGTCCCCCGCACTCTGAAAGCGCGCGTCGCCAAACGGCGGCGGCGCCGCCTTGCGCCTATTCGTGCTGAAGGATGTTGACGAGTCTGCCGAGTGGATCGCGGACGTAAAAGCGGCGCACGCCCCATGGTTCGCTGACCGGGCCGTACTCCAGCGGAATTCCGGCCTTCCGGACGCGCCGCAGCGCCTCATCGAGATCGTCCACCTCAATGGACAGATCGGGCAGCGGCGTGCCGGAGCCGCCCTGACTGGCGAAACTGATCTGCACCGCCATCGTGGCGGAGCCGGCATAGGTGCGGATCCAGCCGTGATCCATGACCGGATCGAGGCCGAGGATGCCACGGTAGAACCCATCCACCGCAGAAGGCTGCGGCGCCGGCAGGTTGGCGATGATGCGCTTGACCTTCATGGATGGTCCCGGAACGGTGGTGTCACGCGCGAGCCGCGCCGGGCGCGACTCCACGACTGCGCACGCCACCCGTTGCACATCGGCACAGCGGGTGGCGCGGCAGATTTCCAGCGACTGGATGGATCCCCGATGCTGTCGCCCCGTTCCCGCGACCAGCCGGAACCGGCCGCAGCGAACCGGGAATTGCCCGGGAATCCATCCTGCGCCCATCCCGCTCCGTGGGTGATGGGGCTTATTCCGTATCGGCCCAGGTCGATCCCTTCTTGCGGTCGTAGTGCAGCGTCACCTTCGACAGCTCGCACAGGTCCAGGCGATCCCACACCGCGCTTTCGTCATCCTCGTAGACGACCTTCAGATCCCACAGGCAGCCCTTTTCACCGCGATCGAACTGGATGTCGACGCTTTCGCCCTCACCCAGCTGATCACGCCCCATGATGTCCTCTTCCCAGCTCTTGGTTGCCGCAGAGCTGACATACACCTCGTTGATCGGATAGCCGGTCTTGTTGACGAGCGTGAAATCGAGGTTTTCCGCCAGCGCGGAACCGGCCACGAACAGTCCGGCCCCAGCCACGACCGCACTCATCAACACCTTCTTCGGTGACACAAACTTCATGAAGTTTCCCCTGCAAGGACATTTGGATTCGCGCGCCCCAGAACCAGCCACGCGCACTCTTTCAAGCAATGGCACCGCAATACGGTGCCGAATCCAATGTAATCGAAGCGCGTGTGCTTGCCCATGCCCCGGGCAAGCACCATGAAACAGCGCTTCAGCTGCCGTTGCCGCCTCAGAGCCGATCGAAATGCACCAGGGCGTTGAGCACTAGCGCATACGTACCAATCGTGGTGCCGCGCCATACCGGATTGGTCGCAAACAGCAGCACGTGACCCTTGCCGTAACGCGCATCGACAACCGCCGCGCGCTCGGCCATTTCCTGGCCCTTGTCGAGCAGGCCGGAAATCAGCAGATGCTCCGCATCGGCCCAGCGCACGATCACCGTGGGCCGTTGATCGGGCGGGATCACATTCGGATTGTTGCGCTCCTGTTCGACGTTGAGCGGCAGGGCCTGCCATGGCTTGACGTTGGGCAACGCCGGCGGCGCGTCGAAGGCGCGTCCTTCGGGCACATCCTCGTCGTGCAGTCCGCCGCGACCGGTCGGACGCTTGTAGGTTTTCGCATTGGGCAAGCCGCGGTCGCCGCCGACCAGATGACTGACCTGAAACGACAGACCCTCGGCGCTGTACATCGCAAACGGCTTTTCGTAGCCACGGGCGATGGGGCTATCCTCGGCCACCCGCACGGCACGCAGCACGCTGCCGACCACACGCAGGTTTTTCTGCAGCGTCACCGAAACCCCCGGGGCAAGGCCGTAGTCGATGGCGAACTGCGCGGTGTCCTCGCTGGTGATGAGCAGCCCCCCGGCAGCCACGAAGCGCTTGAGGTTGTCGACGCCACTGGCGCCCAGTCCAGGGCGCATGTCATCGGTCGCATCGATCACGCCGAGATTCGGCGTGAGCGCGGTCTTCTTCCACGGCAGTGCATTGCCATACATCGGCAGGCCATCGACGATCTGCCGCGTATCGCGCACCCCGGCGGGTGCAAACACGATGACGTCATAGCGGTCGCGCAGCTTGGCCATCCTGGCCACGTCCTGCGTGCTGATGTAGTCGTAGCGGATACCGAGCTTGTCGAAGGCCATGCGCCACCAGCCTTCGGTCTGCGTCGACAGCCAGGTGTGCATGATGGCGATGCGCGGCATGCGCCCGTCCACGCCAAGTGCAGCCGGCGTGAAGCGCGGGGTGTCGATGGCGTCGACGCGTCGCATCGGCACGTCGAGCACCTTCAGATCGGATACACGGGCGACATCCACGCCGAAACTGTCGCCCAGCGCCCATCCCGTATCGTCGTAGGGTTGCTTCTGCGGATCGTCGGGCGCCCAGTACTGGCGATCCAGCAAGGTGTCGGCGATGCGCGAATACGGCTGATCCATGCGCACGATGTAGCTGCCGGCGGGGAATTGCCGCGCCACGCGCTTGGGTTGCATCGGCTGCGGTAGCGACACATGGGCTTCGCCAGGCGCGGGCTTGCTGTCGAGCACCGGCACCTGCACCGTGAACGCCTGCTCGGCGCGACTGATTTCCACATGCTGGGCACGCAGCACGCGCAGCAGCTCGGCTTGTGCCCCCTGCCGGACGTCATCGGCGGAAAACACGTAAGCCGCCGGGCCGGCCGCCTTCGGCTTCTCGATCGAGCGCTTGCTCTTGAGCCAGAAGTTGCGCAGGAACGTCTCGCGGTGGTCGACGAAATAGTCGAGCGCGGTCAGCAGGCCGGTCTGCTCGTAGTTGTTGTTGTTGCGCTGCGACCACAGCACCTTCGGCAGCGGCGGATTGGGGCGATACCAGGTGCGCTCGTACTGCGACGGCGAGAGGATGCGCTCGACGGTGTCGGCACCGGCATTGCCGAAGGTTTCGTACAGACGGCTGATGCCATTGTGCAATGCAGCCATGAACATCATGTAGCCGGGGCTCCAGGTATCGAAGCCGCCATGCGTGTACACCCCCGGCAGGCCGAGCTTGGTCAGCTGCTCGACATTGTTCCAGCCGATCTGCTGCCATTCGTTGACCAGGATCGGGTCGAGCCAGGCGTTGTACGGGCCATCGCCGACCGTGTTGTCATAGAGGAATGGCACCGACTCGTGCAGGTCGTGCAGCACCAGCGCATGCCACCCCAGATAGGTGTCGAGCACGTTGCGCGACAGTGCCAGGGTGAGCGCCATCGCATCCCGATTGTTGTCGTGGGCGACGTAATGCCCCCAGTACACCAGCCGCGGATACTGCTTGCCGGGGTTGGCCTTGTGCCAGCGGTACAGATCGACCATGCGATCACGGCCATCGGTCTCGACCACCGGGGTGATCAGCGTGATGACCTGCGAGCGAATCTTGCGGATGTAGGGGGCATCGTCGACGGCCAGGCGATAGGCCAGCTCCATCAAGGCCGTCGGTGCGCCGGTTTCGGTGGAATGCATGGTGCCGGTGATGTAGTAGACCGGCGTGGTCTGCGCGATCAGTGCCTCGGCCTTGGCGTCGTCCATGCCGAGGCTGCGCGGGTCGGCCAGCTGTGCCAGCCGGGCACGATTGGCGTCGAGATCCTGCAGCAGCTTTTCGTCGGCGACGGCGACCGCGATCATTTCCCGGCCTTCCTCGCTGCGCCCGATGGACACCACGCGCACCCGTGGCGTCGCCGCGGCGAGCATGCGGAAGTAGCGATGCACGTCAGCCGTATACGGCAGATGGTCGGGGGCACCGGCAACATCGCCAAGCACCTTGTCCGGAGTCGGTACGGTCGTCGAGGCTGGCAGGTAGTCGGTCAGCCGGGTGTTGAACGATGGGTCGGTGGTGTATTGCGCGATCTTCGCCGTGTAGGCGGCATCGACCGGTTGCGCCGGATCGCGCGCATAGCGGTCATCGGCTTGCGCCTGAGCACTCGCCATGGCGACAGCAATGGCCGCGATGGCGATCCGCATGCATCCGAACATGAGCTTCCCCCTTGTAGCCGAAAAGCCCGAAGGTAGCGCACGCTTCCACCCTTCGCCTGTGCCATGCGCCATGGTTGGAGGTGGTGCCGGCACGCGGTGGCATCGCACCACCTTCCGACGCCGCCTCAGTCCTGCAGACTGCGCAGGAACGGCACGGTGACCCGCCGCCGCGCGGCCAGCGAGGCGGCATCGATGCGCTCGAGCCATGCCAGCAGCGTGGGCAGATCCCGCTTACGCCGCGCGAACAGCCAGTCGAGCACGCCGTCGTCCAACTCGATGCCGCGCTCATGCGCGCGCGCGCGCAGCAGCGCGCGGCGCTCGGCTTCCTCCAGTGGCTTGAGCGTGAATTGCGTGCAGGCGGCCAGGCGCGACACCAGATCAGGCAGGGACACTCCCATCTGCGCCGCCGGCACCGTTGCCGCGAACAGCAAGGTGGATCCTTCGGCCCGGCAGCGGTTGTAAAGATCGAACAGCGCGTGCTCGCTGTCGCGTTCACCGGCGATCGCATCGAGATCGTCGATGGCCAGCAGCTCGCTGCCGCCAAAGCCGCGGATCGCATCGGCACGCGCGCCCCGCAACCCGGCCAGCGGCAGATACTGCGCACTGCGACCGACGCCGTGGGCAGCGGCGCAGGTGGCAATCAGCAAATGCGTGCGTCCGCTGCCGATGCCGCCGGACAGGTACAGCCACGCTGGCGACGCGGCACGCGCCGCCGCCTGCAACGCGCCCACGACCATCTCGTTGGCGCCCGCCACGAAGTGCTCGAACCGCTGATGCGCTGGCCAGCGCAGCGCCAGCGGAAGCTGGGTGTTCATGGCTCGCCGCGATCGCCGGGCGCGACCGGTGGCGCATCCACCATCGCTGCGGCCGCTGCCGGCATCTCCGCCGCCACGACCGCCTCCGCGACGGTCGCTTCCGCGGCTGCCGTCGGCGGCGCGCTGGTCATCGGCACGCCGCCGGTGGTGTACAGCGCGCTGTCGGTGTAGCGCTGATGGATGTAGCGCAGCAGCACCATCACCACCGAGGCCACCGGCAAGGCCAGCAGGATGCCGAGAAAGCCGAACAGTTCCCCACCGGCGAGCACGGCAAAGATCACCGCCACCGGATGCAGGCCGATTTTCTCGCCGACCAGGCGTGGCACCAGCACATAGCCTTCGAGCGTCTGTCCGACCGCGAACACGCCGAGCACGAGCAGCACATGCTGCCAATCCTGATACTGCACCAGGGCGGCGACCACCCCCATCAGCACCCCCGTGATCGCTCCCAGATACGGCACGAAGCTGATGAGTCCCGCGATCATGCCGATCAATGGCCCGACGCTGATTCCGACCAGCCACAGCGCCACGCCGTAAAACGCTCCCAGCACCAGCATGACGCTGAGCTGGCCGCGCAGGAAGGCCCCGAGCACCTCGTCGGACTCACGCGCCAGGCGCGATACCACCGCCTCGACCGAGCGTGGGATCAGCACATGCACGCGCTCGACCAGCACATCCCAGTCGCGCAGCAGGTAGAAGCCCACCACCGGAATCATCACCAGATTGAGGATCCAGCCAACCAGCGCCAATCCCGACTTGGAGACACTGGCCACGATGCTGGCCGCCAATCCACCCGCCTCCTTCCAGTGCCGCTGCAGCGCATCGAAGATCTGCTGCGTGTCGAGCAATTCCGGGGTGCTGCCGAAATGCTGCTGCAGCCAGGGCAGCGCATGGGTCTGCAGCCAGCCCACCCACACCGGCAGCTGGCCGAGGAAGTTGCTGATCTGCAGTTCGATGAACGGCACCAGCACCAGCACGATGCCGACCAGCAGCACCGTCGCCACCAGAAACACCACGCACACGGCCAGCGTGCGCCCCAGGCGCCGCTCCAGCCGGTCGACCAGCGGGTCGAGCAGATAGGCAAACAGCGCCGCCACCGCAAACGGCATCAGCACCGGACGCAGCCAGTACAGCACCAGGCCGACGATGCCGATCAGGATCAACCATTGCCAGCGCAGATCCAGACCGCGCGAAGGTGTGTCCAGACTCATGCTTTGCTCCTGCGCAGCGCATTCGCGCGGCGTCCCCAGATGACGACATAGTGCGCGCCGCTGGCCACGGTCAGCGCAGCCGTCAACGCAATCAGTGCCTGGTTCAGTGCCGGCGTGCCGGAAATCCAGCCGGCCAGCCTCTGCAATTGATACAGCACGAACAGAATCTGCACTGCCGTCGTCCATTTCGACAGGCGCGTCGGCGTGGCCTGAAACCGTCCCACCAGCAGATGGTAGGCCACGGCCCCCGCAACGATGATCAGGTCACGCCCCACGACCAGCACGGTCAGCCATGCCGGGATCGCCTCCGTCATCGCCAGGGTGACGAAGGCCGCGGTCAGCAGCAGCTTGTCGGCGATCGGGTCGAGCATGCCACCGATCCAGCTCTGCCAGCCGAACCGCTTGGCCAGCAGCCCATCGAGGGCATCGCTGAGACCGGCGAGCGCAGCGATCAGCAGCGCCTGCGGAAAACGCCCGGCCAGCACCAGCAGACACAGCGGCACGACCAGCGCAATGCGCAGCGCGGTAATCAGATTGGGCAGATGGCGCAGCATTGCATCATGGCGTCAGAACCAGCACCGCATCGGCACCATCCGCAGTCGCCTTGGCGTCCACCGCCAGCGTGTGCTCGGCCGTGGCCGCCGCCAGGAACTGCGCCAGATCGCCGGCCAGCGACAGCTGCACGAGCACCGCATCGCCGCGCGCCTGCAGCGGCCGGCTCGCGCGCACCAGCTGATGATGCTCAAGATAGCCATCCACCCGCAGCCAGTCGTCGGCGTTGCGCACCCCGCCGATCCAGACTTTCGCCTCGCTGGGCGCGCCCTGCGCCGCGACGGCCGGAGCCGCGTCGCGCAGCCCCAGCTGGGCCAGCATCGCATCGACCGCCGCGCTGTCGAACTGTGCCGTCAGCGTCAGCGGCGCGCCCTCCGCATTGGCGGCATATTGGTATTGCAGAACGTAGCGCTGCGCCTGCGCGACCGCCTTGGCCACGTCGGGCCGGGCGAGGATGCCGGCGTCGCCGGTCTGCTCGATGACGACATTGGCCAGCGCCGTCTTCAAGGCCGCCGCGCGCTCCTCGTCGGACTGCGAACGCACCGGCGCGCTGCCGGTGTAGGTGGCCGGTGCCGCCCAGCCATGCAGGGCATAGGCCAAGGCAAGCACGAGGGCGGCGAGCCGCAGCAGGCGAATCGGTTGCACGAGCAGCGTCCGTGAGCAGGGAACGGCAAGTCTGCCCAAAGCCCGCGATGGCGTCCAATCGCCGCCGCCGGCAATCCGCAGGCGATCCCTGCCAGCCTGCTAGAATGGCCGGCCGTGAACCACGCGTCCCGCCATGTCCACGTCATCCGATTCCCTGAGCTACCGCGCCGCCGGTGTCGACATCGATGCCGGCAATGCCGTTGTTGAACGCATCAAACCCCTGGTCAAGCGCACCTTCCGCCCCGAAGTCATGGCCGGCCTCGGCGGCTTCGGCGCCCTGTTCGAACTGGGCGGCCGCTACCGCGAGCCGGTGCTGGTTTCGGGCACCGACGGCGTGGGCACCAAGCTCAAGCTGGCGCAGACCCTGGGCCGCCACGACACCATCGGCATCGACCTGGTCGGCATGTGCGTCAACGACGTGCTGGTGCAGGGCGCCGAGCCGCTGTTCTTCCTTGACTATTTCGCCACCGGCAAGCTCGATGTCGACACCACGGTGGCGGTAGTCGGCGGCATCGCCCGCGGCTGCGAACTGGCCGGCTGCGCACTGATCGGCGGCGAGACAGCCGAAATGCCCGACATGTATCCACCGGGCGAATACGATCTCGCCGGCTTCACGGTCGGCGCGGTGGAAAAATCCGCGCTGGTCGATGGCGCGCAGATCGAAGCCGGCGACGTGATCGTCGGCATCGCCTCCAGCGGCGCACATTCCAACGGCTATTCGCTGATCCGCAAGATCCTGGCCCGTGCCGGCAACCCATACGACCTCGATCTCGGCGGCGTCCGGCTGGCCGATGCGCTGCTGGCGCCGACCACGCTCTACGTCAAGCCGATCCTCGCCCTGCTCAAGCAGATGCCGGTGCGCGGCATGGCACACATCACCGGCGGCGGCCTCAAGGAAAACATCATCCGCGTGGTGCCCGAGCACCTCGGCATCGCCATCGACGGCAGCGCCTGGAAATGGCCGCTGCTGTTCGACTGGCTGCAGCGCGAAGGCAATGTCGCCCGCGACGAGATGCTGCGCACTTTCAACTGCGGCATCGGCTATGCATTGATCGTGCGCCGCGACCAGGCGGGCCATGCCATCGACGCGCTCGAAGGCCTCGGCCTCGCCGCATGGACGATCGGCGCAGTCGAAGCCGCGCGCGGCGACGAGCGCGTGCACATCGCATGAGCCGGCCGCCGCTGCGGCTGGCCGTGCTCGTCTCCGGCCGCGGCTCGAACCTGCAGGCGCTGATCCAGGCCCGTGATCGCGGCACGCTGCCGGTGGAGATCGCGCTCGTCGCCAGCGACAGGCTCGCGGCACCGGCGCTGCGCCGTGCCGAGGCGGCCGGCATCGCCACGCTGGCGCTCGACCCCAGGAGCTATCCCCAACGCGCCGCCTTCGATGCCGACCTGTTCGCGCGCATCGCGCTCGCCGCGCCCGACCTCATCGTGCTAGCCGGCTTCATGCGCATCCTCGACGCCACGGTGCTTGCCCCCTGGCAGGGCCGCATCATCAACATCCATCCATCGCTGCTGCCCAAGTACCCGGGACTGCACACGCACGCACGCGCGCTCGAAGCGGGCGACCGCGAGCATGGCGCGAGCGTGCACTTCGTCACCGCGCAACTCGACGGCGGCCCGCTGATCGCGCAGGCACGCCTGCCCATCGAAGCCGCGGACAGCGCGGACACCCTCGCCCAGCGCCTGCTGCCGCTGGAGCACGCCCTGCTCACGGCCTGCGTCGGACTGGCGGCGGCGCGGCGCCTGCAGCTGGACGGTACGCGCGTGCTGCTCGACGGCAAGCCGCTGTCGACACCGCTGCAACTGGACGCGCACGCGCGCCTGGCGTGAATGGCGGTTCAGGCGGCCTGGGCCACACTCGCGGCCTTTCCGCCGTCCGGATCGACATGAAATTCCTGCTCGCCGCCTTCGCCCTTGCCCTGCTGCCGCTGCCCGCCCGGGCCGGCGCGATCGACATTCCGCCGTTCCACGCCCAATACGTCACCCTGCGCAACGGCGATGCGATCGGTCGCACCACCCTCGACTGGGTCGACAACGGGGATGGCAGCTGGACCCTGACCAGCGACACGCGCGGCACTTCGGGGCTGGCCCGGCTGGCCGGCATCCACGTGGTGGAGACTTCGCGCCTGCGCTGGGTTGACGGCAGGCCGCAGGCCCTGGTCTACGACTACCGGCAGGAAGGCGGCTTCAAGCAGCGCACGCGCCACGCCGAGTTCGACTGGTCGGCGCAGCGCGTGCGGGTGCGCGAGAACAATCAGGATTTCCAGTATCCGACCACGCCCGGCCTGATCGATCGCCAAAGCGTGACGCTCGCCCTTGCCGCCGACCTGATGCGTGGCGCGGCGAATTTCACCTACCGGGTCGCAGTGATGGATCAGATCGAGGACATGCGCTACGAGCGCGGCCCGGATCAGACCCTGAGCGTGCCGGCCGGCACCTATTCCACCGTGCTGCTGGTGCGCGACCGCATCGGCCGCAATCACCGCCGCCGCGTCTCGCGCAGCTGGTTTGCGCCCGAGCTGGGCTATCTGCCGGTGCAGATCGAGCAGGACGACGGCAAGGGAGATATCGTCACGCTGCGCCTGAGCGAGCTCCGACGCCCCGCCTCACGCTGAAGTGGTCGCGTGCCTCAGGCCGGCAGGCGGCGGATGTGCGCGCCCAGTCCACCGAGCTTTTCCTCGATGTTCTCGTAGCCGCGGTCGATGTGGTAGATGCGGTCGATCTGGGTGTCGCCCTGCGCGACCAACCCGGCCAGCACCAGCGAAGCCGAGGCACGCAGGTCGGTGGCCATCATCGGCGCCCCTGACATCTTCGGCACGCCCTTGATGATTGCGCTGTTGCCTTCGATCTGGATGTCGGCGCCCAACCGCTGCAGTTCGAGCGCGTGCATGAAGCGGTTCTCGAACACCGTCTCGGTAATGATGCCCACCCCCTCGGCCACGCAGTTGAGCGCGGTGAACTGCGCCTGCATGTCGGTCGGGAACGCTGGATACGGCGCGGTCGTCACGTTGACCGCCTTCGGCCGGCGGCCGCGCATGTCCAGCTCGATCCAGTCCTCGCCGGTGTTCAGGTGCGCGCCGGCGTCTTCGAGCTTGGCCAGTACCGCCTCAAGGGTCTTGGGCCGCGCATGCTTGGTGGTGACCTTGCCACCGGTGATGGCACCGGCCACCAGGAAAGTGCCGGTCTCGATGCGGTCGGGCAGCACGTCGTAGCTGGTGCCAGACAACCGATCGACCCCCTCGATCACCAGCGTCGCCGTGCCGGCGCCCTCGATGCGCGCGCCCATTGCGTTGAGGCAATGCGCCAGATCGACCACTTCGGGTTCCTGCGCGGCGTTTTCGATCACGGTGGTGCCCTGGGCCAGGGCGGCGGCCATCATGAGGTTCTCGGTACCGGTAACGGTGACCAGATCGAGATGGATGCGCGCGCCCTTGAGCCGCCTGGCGCGCGCCTTGATGTAGCCGTTCTCGACCGTCACCTCGGCGCCGAGCGCCTGCAGTCCCTTCAGGTGCAGGTCGACCGGCCGCGAGCCAATCGCGCAGCCGCCCGGCAGCGACACCACGGCCTCGCCAAAGCGCGCCACCAGCGGGCCGAGCACGAGAATCGAGGCGCGCATCGTCTTGACCAGGTCATACGGCGCGAAATAGCGACGCGCCGGGCGTGGGTCGACGTGGATCTTCATGCGCTCGTCGATCACCAGCTCCACCCCCATCTGGCCGAGCAGCTCCATGGTGGTGGTCACGTCGTGCAGATGCGGCACGTTGCCAATGGTGACCGGGCCGTCGGCGAGCAGGGTCGCGGCGAGGATCGGCAGCACCGCGTTCTTGGCGCCGGAGATCGTCACGTCGCCATTGAGCGGCTGGCCGCCATTGATGAGGATTTTTGCCATGTGAGGAAAGGCCTGAAAACGGAAATCGGAAGGAAACGGCGCCGACCGGCGCCCGCCGGACTACGCGCCGGCTTCTTCGGGCGTGAGCGTGCGCAGCGACAGGGCGTGGATCGCGCCGCCCATGAGCTCGCCCAGGGTGGCGTACACCATGCGATGCCGCGCCAGCGGCAGCTTGCCGGCAAACGCGGCACTGATCACCAACGCTTCGAAATGCACGCCATCGGCGCCCTGCACTTCCACGCGCGCGTCGGGCATCCCTTGCTGGATGAGAGACTGAATGACGGAACTGTCCATAATCTGCGGTTCCCGGGCCAAAAGGAGGGCGATTGCGCGACGCTGCGGCCGCCTGCACCGTCCTTGAACGGCCGCAAGCAGCGTGCTGGCGGGGAAAAGGACTACAATCGAGGGACGCTGATGGTACTCAAATTCGGGCACCGCAGAGAAACGGACGGGTTTTACGCGGCATTCAGCCGCCAGCCAATCACCATGAACGCACAGACCCTGGCCGCCGCACGCGCCATCACCCACCCCCTGCTCGACGCCAACGCACTGCTCCGCAGCGCACGCGCGGTGATCGCCACCGAGGCGCGCGCGATCGAGGCGCTGGGCGACCGCATCGACGGCAGCTTCCTGCGCGCCTGCCAGCTCATGTTCGAATGCGCCGGCCGCGTGGTCGTGTCGGGCATGGGCAAGTCCGGCCACATCGCGCGCAAGATCGCCGCCACCATGGCCTCGACCGGTACGCCGGCCTTCTTCGTCCATCCCGGCGAGGCCAGCCACGGCGACCTCGGCATGATCACGCAGAAGGACGTCGTGCTGGCGCTGTCCAATTCCGGCGAAACCGACGAACTGCTGATGATCCTGCCGCTGATCAAGCGCCAGGGCAGTGCGCTGATCGCCATGACCGGCAATCCCGAGTCCTCGCTGGCCCGGCTCGCCGACGTGCACCTGGACGCGCGCGTGCCGGCCGAGGCCTGCCCGCTCGACCTGGCACCGACGTCGAGCACCACCGCCGCCCTGGTGATGGGCGATGCGCTGGCGATCGCGCTGATGGAGGCGCGCGGCTTCACCGACGAGGACTTCGCCCGTTCGCACCCGGCCGGCAGCCTCGGCCGCCAGCTGCTGCTCAAGATCAGCGACGTCATGCACAGCGGCGATCAGGTGCCGCGGGTCGACGCACAGGTGTCGTTGAGCGAGGCACTGGTGGAGATGACCCGCAAGGGCCTGGGCATGACCGCCATCGTCGATGCCGAAGGCCGCCTGGCCGGTGTGTTCACCGACGGCGACCTGCGCCGCGCCGTCGACGACGGCAACATCGACCTGCGCACCACGCCGGTGACGCGACTGATGACCACGCAGGCCAAGACCATCACCGCCGACAAGCTTGCCGTCGAGGCCGCGCAGCTGATGGAAGCGCACAAGATCCACGCCCTGCTGGTGGTCGATGCCGAGCAGCAGGTGGTCGGCGCGCTCAACATCCACGACCTGCTGCGCGCCCGCGTGGTCTGATTTCCGGGGCGGCGATGCGTGCCGCCCTCCCTTCCCGATGGCCGACCTGCCGACTCATTCCGTGCTCCCCGCCGATCTCCCTGCCGACATCAAGCACCGCGCCGCGCGCGTGAAACTGGCCGTTTTCGACGTCGATGGCGTGCTCACCGACGGCAAGCTCATCTACGCCGCCGATGGCCATGAAATCAAGGCATTCCACGTGCACGACGGCCTCGGCTTCAAGCGCCTGCTGGCCAACGGCATCGAAGTGGCGGTGATCACCGCGCGCCTGAGCCACATCGTCACCGAGCGCATGGCCGAACTGGGCGTGGCCCACGTGTACCAGGATCAGAAGGACAAGCGCGCCTGCCTCGAACAGCTCCTCGCCGCCCTGCACCTCACGCCGGCCGAAGCCGCCTACACCGGCGACGACCTGCCGGATCTGGCGCCGATGCGCGACGTCGGACTGGCCATCGCGGTCGCCAATGCACACCCATGGGTGCGCGCACACGCGCACTGGCGCACGCGCCACGCGGGGGGCGATGGCGCCGCGCGCGAGGTCTGCGACCTGCTGCTCGCCGCCCAGGGCAGGGCCGACGCCGAGCTCGCCCTGTTCCTGCGCTGAGGGACACGCCTTGGAACGCCGCTACTGGCTGGCCGCAGCCCTCCTCGCCCTCGCGGCACTGCTCACGCAGTATCTGGTCTGGCTCAACCGCGACCGCACCAATGCACAGACCTATGCCGGCCCGCCACGCTCGGATTACACGCTGACCGACTTCACGCTCGAAGCGCTCGACGCCCAGGGCCAGCGCGCATTCCAGATCAGCGGCCCCGCGCTGGCGCGGCGCGGCGACAGCGACGGCTCGATCTACGTCACCCAGCCGCAATATCTGCTGATCGACGGCGACGGCAAGCCCTGGCACGGCAAGTCCGAGGCCGCCTGGGTCGACAAATCCGGCACGCTCATGAAACTGCAGGGCGCGGTCGAACTGCATCGCCAAGCCGACGCCACCCGCAGCGCCGCCGACATCACCACCCGTGACCTGACCGCATGGCCGCGCGAGAAGAGGATCGCCAGCGATGCGCCGGTCACGATCAGCGAACCGGGCTCTATACTCAGCGGCATCGGAATGCGTGGCGACCTCAATGAAAAATCCCTCGAACTCCTGGCGGATGTGCATGCCGTCCTGCAGCCGCGCACGGCGCACGCCGCAGCGCATTGAACGACTGGCGCTGGTGCTGCTCGCCGCGGTTCTGGCGCATCCCGCGCCGGCCCGCGACGGCGACCGCGATCAGCCGATGGACATCCGCGCCGACTACTCCAAAATGACGCAAACCACCGACAAGGCGGCCGGCGTCACCGTGCTCACCGGCAATGTGCGCATGACGCGCGGCACGATGAAGGCCAGCGCCGCGCAGGCCACGCTGTACCAGCATCCGGCGCACGCCAAGGACGCCAAGGGCAACGACCTTTCCAACCAGGTGCAGCGCGTGGTGCTGACCGGCAAGCCCGCGCACCTGGAGCAGATCGGCAACGATGGCGACCTGGTCAGCAGCGACGCCGACCGCATCGACTACGACGTCGACACCAGCATCGCCACCCTCGACGGCAATGTCAGCGTGGTGCGCAAGGGCCACAGCGAATTTCACGGCGAGCACATGGTCTACAACACCGAAAGCGGCGAAATGGAAAGCGGCAACCTCAACGGCAGCGCGCCGGTGCACATCGTCATCCAGCCCAGGCCCAAGCCGGCGGCCAAACCAGCCGGGACAGCCGCCAAGCCGGCCGGCGGCGGCTGATGCTGCGCGCCACGGGATTGCGCAAGAGCTTTCGCGGGCGCCCGGTCGTCCGCGACTTCTCGTTTTCGCTGCGCGAGGGCGAAATCGTCGGCCTGCTCGGCCCCAATGGTGCCGGCAAGACCACTTCGTTCTACATGATCGTCGGCCTCATCGCCGCCGACGCCGGCGCGATCCACATCGACCAGACCGATGTCACCGCGCTGCCGATGCACGCGCGGGCACGACTGGGGCTGGGCTACCTGCCGCAGGAGGCGTCGGTATTCCGCCGCCTGAGCGTGGCCGACAACATCCTCGCCATCCTCGAACTGCGCCCCGATCTGGATGCCGAGGGCCGCCGGCGCGCACTGTCGGAACTGCTGGACGAACTGCAGATCGGCCACATCGCCACCCAGAAGGGCGTGAGCCTGTCCGGCGGCGAACGGCGCCGTGTGGAAATCGCCCGCGCCCTCGCCGCCAAGCCGCGCTACATGCTGCTCGACGAGCCCTTCGCCGGCATCGACCCGATTTCGGTGGTCGACATCCAGCGCATCGTGCGGCAGCTCAAGACGCGCGGCATCGGCATCCTCATCACCGACCACAACGTGCGCGAAACCCTGGGCATCTGCGAGCGCGCCTACATCCTCAGTGACGGCGCCGTGCTGGCGCAGGGTGCCCCGGCCGAAATCCTCGCCAACGACGCCGTGCGCGAGGTCTATCTGGGCCGCGAATTCCGCATGTAACCCGCCCGCTGCGACCTGCGTCCCGATCCACGCGTCAAGTGCTGCCCACGCGCGCACTTTGGCGCTAGGATGAAGCTGAACACAAGCCAGCGCCGCATGAAACCTGCCCTTCAATTGCGTCTGGGCCAGTCCCTGGCACTGACGCCCCAGCTCCAGCAGGCGATCCGCCTGCTGCAATTGTCGCGCCCGGAGCTCGAGCTGGAACTGAGCGCCGCGCTCGAAGCCAATCCCCTGCTGGAGCAGGAAGAAGACGCCGACGACGAAGCCGTCAGCGAAGAGCCAGGCGACATCGGCAGCGAAAGCGGCGACGAAGCCCCCGACGCCGAGGCCTATGACGAAGTCGCTCCCGAGGAACCGCTCGATCTCGACCACGCCGACTACCGCAGCAGCGCGGGCGGCGGCGACGACGAGAACCTGCCGCAGGATGCCGCTCCCGAGGATCTGCGCGACCACCTGCTGTGGCAGCTCAACCTCACCCCCATGCCCGCGCGTGACCGCGCCATCGCGGTGGCCATCATCGACGCCATCGATGACGACGGCTACCTGGTGGAAGGCGACGCCGAACTGTGTGCGGCGCTGGCTCCGCTGTATGCGGTCGACCCCGAGCAGATCGAGGCGGTGCGCCGCCGCGTGCAACAGTTCGATCCAATCGGCGTCGGCAGCCGCAGCCTGGCCGAGTGCCTGGACGTGCAGCTGGGCGCCTTTGCCGCCGACACGCCGGGGCTGGCGCTGGCCCAGACCATCGTGCGCCACCACCTGGAGGCCCTCGCCCGCAAGGATCGCGCGCACCTGTGTCAGCTGCTGAACGCCGACACCGAGGAGTTCGACACCGCCCTCGCCCTGGTGCGCTCGCTGGTGCCCAAGCCTGGCGCCGGACTGGCCGCAGCGAGTGCGGAATATGTCTCACCCGATGTCTTTGCGCGCAAGGTCGGCGGCCGCTGGCAGGTGTTTCTTGCCAACGACTGCCAGCCGCGCCTGACCATCAACGAGCATTACGCCGGCCTCATCGCCAAGGCGCGCCGCGAGGATGCCCACTATCTCAAGGGCCAGCTGCAGGAGGCGCGCTGGCTGATCAAGAGCCTCAAGACACGCGCCGAAACCATGCTCAAGGTCGCGCGCTCGATCGTGCGCGCCCAGGAGGCCTTTCTTGACTTCGGCCCCGAAGGCATGCGCCCGCTGGTGCTCAAGGACGTGGCCGAGGAGGTGGGCATGCACGAATCAACGATCAGCCGCGTGACCACGCGCAAGTATCTGCACACGCCGCGCGGCACCTTCGAATTCAAGCATTTCTTCTCCAGCGGCGTGACCACTTCCGATGGCGGCGCCGCATCCGCCACCGCCGTGCAGGCCATGATCAGGAAGCTGATCGATGAGGAACAGGCCTCGCACCCTCTGTCCGACCAGGGACTGGCGCTTGAACTCAACCGTCGCGGCATCAATGTCGCACGACGTACGGTGGCCAAATACCGCGAGGCGATGAACATCCCCTCTTCCAACGACCGCAGCCGGCTGGGGACGCGATGAACGCCTGCCACAGCCGATCGCACCGATCCACCTGACTCCGACGGAGGGAACCCCTAGCGAAAAACCGTGTCGAAAAACCAGGCCCGCGCATCGTCATTCCAGCGCGATCGTCGCGGACTATGCCAATGGCAGCCCAATGCTGCCGCCTTGCGAGGAATCAGCCATGCAGATCAACGTCAAAGGTCATCAGGTCGAAGTCACCCCGGCGCTGCGCGATTACGCACAGGGCAAGTTCGAACGGGTCACACGCGTGTTCGGACAGCTGCACGATGTCTCGGTCGTGCTCGGCGTCGAGAAACTCCTCCACAAGGCCGAAGTGACGTTGCAGTTGTCCGGCAAGACCCTGCATGCCGACGCCACCGCGCCCGACATGTATGCGGCCATCGACGTGCTGGTCGACAAGGTCGAAACGCAATTGCGCAAGCACAAGGAAAAACTCACCGATCACCATGCCGACGCCGTGCGTTCGGCACGCTACGGTTGATCGATCCGCGCTTCCGCACCCGCGGATTCGCCCCATCAGTCGCGCAAGCGATTGATGGGGCTGGAGAAGACGCCAATCCCCCGCCCATCCGGGCAAGTGTCCGAACAAGCGGGCGAGTGGGCTACACTGTGGCGATGATCCGCCGCACCTAGCCTGCCCTTCCACCCATGCCCTTTCTCGACCTGTTGCCCGCCGAGCGGGTATGCGTCGGCGTTGTTGCCGGCGACAAGGACCAACTGCTCGACCAGCTCGGCACCCTGCTCGCCGAGGGCGATGCCGCGCTCGCACGCGATGCGTTGCGCGCGCGCGAGCGGCTCGGCAGCACCGGGCTGGGCCAGGGCGTGGCCATCCCGCACGGTCGCAGCGCCAAAATCGACACTGCCCGCGCAGCTTTCGTGCGACTGGCCACGCCCATCGATTTCGGCAGCGTCGATGGCCAGCCCGTCGACCTGGTGGCGACCCTGCTGGTTCCGGCCCATTTCACCGACCAGCACCTGAAATTGCTGGCCGAGCTGGCGGAATTGTTTTCCGACCCGCAGATCAGCGCTGCACTGCGCGCTGCGCCCGATGCCGCAGCGCTGCATGCCGCCCTGCGCCGCGGCCTGCGCAGCGAGGCCTGAATCCCGAACCGGCTGTGATGGACGGCATCAGTCACCGTACACTGCACGCCTCATCCCCTGCCTTGAGCATCGCGTGTCCGGATTCGATCCGCCTCCCCTCGCCGCGAGACTGACTGCATGGATCGCCTGACCGCACGCGAGCTGTTCGACGCCATCGGCGCCCGCTTCGACCTGCGCTGGGTCGCCGGCATGCGCGGCGAGAACCGCGCCATCGAAATCGGCACCGCGATGGAGCGCCGCCCCTCGGCGGTCGGCTACCTCAACATCATCTATCCCAACAAAGTGCAGATCATCGGCAGCGAGGAACTGCGCTACCTCGACAGCCTCGATTCGCGGCAGCGCTGGGAAACGGTGCAAAAGATCTTCGCCTCGCAGCCAACCGCGTTGCTGGTGACCAAGGATCAGGCCATCCCTTCGGACTTGCGCGAAACCGCCGAGGAAACCCATACCCCGCTGTGGATCAGCCCCAAGCGCGGTCACGAGCTGCTGACCTACCTGCAGTACCAGCTTGCACGCATGCTGGCGCGGCAGGTGACGCTGCATGGCGTGCTCATGGAGGTGTATTCCATCGGCGTGCTGATCACCGGCGAAAGCGGCACCGGCAAGAGCGAACTGGCGCTGGAGCTGCTCACCCGCGGACATCGACTGGTGGCCGACGACGCCCCTGAATTCACCCTGATCGCCCCCGACGTGATCGACGGCACCTGTCCGGAAATGCTGCGCGACCTGCTCGAAGTGCGCGGCCTGGGCGTGCTCAACGTGCGCGAAATGTTCGGCCACACCGCCGTCAAGCCTTCCAAGTACCTGCGTCTGATCGTGCACCTGCAGCCCCAGAAACTGCACGCGCCGGCCAGCAACCCGATGACGCGCCTGACCGGCGACGTCGGCTACCGCGAAGTGCTCGACGTGCAGATTCCGCAGATCGTCATTCCGGTCGCTCCCGGCCGCAACATCGCCGTGCTGTGCGAGGCGGCCGTGCGCAGCCACATGCTCAAGAGCAAGGGTTTCGACCCTGCACAAACCTTCATCGACCGCCAGGCGCACCAGATGCGCCGCCTGCCGCCATGGTAGAAACCAGCCACGCGCCGCAGCCCGGCGCACGCCAGCTGTTCATCGTCAGCGGCCTGTCCGGCTCGGGCAAGAGTGTCGCCCTGCGCACGCTCGAAGACCTGGGCTACTACTGCGTCGACAACCTGCCGGCGGCGCTGATCCCCGCCCTGGTCGAAGCCGGCACGCCCGGCAAGCTCGCCGTCGGCGTCGATGTGCGCAACAGCGCGGAGCAGCGCGATCGCCTGCCGCAGGTGCTGGGCGAGCTGGCGCGCCTGGGCGTGGCCTACCAGCTGGTCTTTCTCGACGCGCGCGACGACATGCTGATCAAGCGCTTCGCCGAGACGCGCCGTCGCCATCCGCTGTCCGAACAAGGACTGAGCCTGGCCGAGGCACTGGCCGAGGAACGCCGCGTGCTGCGCCCACTGGTTGCCTTGGCCGATCGCGTGGTCGACACCAGCGACCTCAACGTGCACCAGCTGCGGCGCGTCGTTATCAGCGAGATGGACCTGACGCCCGGCACGATGACCCTGCTGTTCGAATCCTTCGCCTATCGCCGCGGCGTGCCGGCCGAAGCCGACTTCCTGTTCGACGCACGCCACCTGCCCAATCCGCACTGGGATGCGCGCCTGCGTCCGCTGTCGGGCAAGGACGCGCCGGTGCGCGAGTGGCTGCAGACGCAGCCCGAGGTCATGGCCTACGCCGACGACATCCACGGCCTGCTGCAGCGCTGGCTGCCGCGCTTCGATACCGACGGTCGCAGCTACGTCACCCTGTGCATCGGCTGCACCGGCGGCCGCCACCGCTCGGTATTCCTGGCTGAAACGCTTGCCGAACGCATGCGCAGCGAGCATTCACACGTTCTCACCTACCATCGGGAACTGGCATGACGGATCCAATGACATGAGCGTCGGTGTCTTGCTGCTGACCCACGAATCGATGGGCGTGGCGCTGGTCAATGCAGCCCGCCATGTCCTGGGTCGCCTGCCACTGACCGTGCAGGTGCAGGAGGTGGCCGCACAGGCCGACCCCGAGCACATGCTGCGCACCGCCGCCGCCAGCGCCCGCGAACTCGACCAAGGCGAAGGCGTGCTGGTACTGTCGGATCTGTACGGCGCCACGCCCTGCAACATCGCCCAGCGACTGCCCACGCTCGGGGTGCGCATGCACTGCGTGTCGGGGCTGAACCTGCCGATGCTGCTGCGCGTCCTCAACTATCCCGAACAATCCCTCGACGAACTGGCGCAGACCGCCGCCCACGGCGGCCGAGGCGGCATCGTCGTCGACCATGCCTGACCCCCGTCCCTACTTTCCTGCCCACGCCCATGATTGAAAAGGACATCGTGATCAGCAACAAACTCGGCCTGCATGCGCGCGCCTCGGCCAAGCTCGTGCAGGCACTGCACGGCTTTCAGGCGAATGCGTTCATCGTCTGCCGTGGCAAGGAAGTCAACGCCAAGAGCATCATGGGCGTGATGATGCTGGCCGCCGGGCTCGGTTCGCCGATCACCCTGCGCGCCGACGGCCCGGACGAAGCCGACGCGATGCATGCGATGATCGATCTGTTCGAGCGCAAATTCGACGAAGGACAATGATCCAATCCGCCGTGTGCATGACGCCACGGCGACAACCTTGAGGGAAGTGCTCGCGTGCGATTCGTACTGACCGGCAGCGGCGCCTCGCGTGGCATGGCTCTGGGCCGTGCCCGCCTGGAGCATCCCAATCGCTACCTGGTCGACGATCGCCCACTGCCGGAGCACGAGGTCGACGCCGAAATCGAGCGCCTCAAGCGCGCGCTGGAAATCGCCCGCGAGGAACTGGCCATCCTGCGCGACAAGCTGCACGGTTCGATGGCGCGTGAAGTCGCCGAATTCATCGACGCGCACAGCCTGATGCTTGCCGACCGCGAGCTGACCACCGGCATCTTCGAACTCATCCGCGTCGGCCGCTACCGTGCCAGCGCCGCGCTCAACCTGCAGCGCGATCGACTGGTTGCGGTGTTCGAATCCATGGACGATCCGTATCTGCGCAGCCGCAAGGAAGACGTCGAGCACGTCATCGCGCGCGTGCAGGCGGGCCTGCAACGCGAATCCAGCAGCGAGGAACGCAAGCTCGCCTCGCGCGTGGGCCAGATCCTGGTCAGCGACAGCGTGGCACCTTCGGAACTGGTGCCGCTGGCCGAAAACGGGGTGCTCGGCGTGGTGCTCAGCTCCGGCAGCCGCGTCTCGCACGGCGCGATCCTCGCCCGCTCGCTGCGCCTGCCGATGATCGTTGCCGCGCATGATGCGCTGCTCACCATCCACGATGACGATCTCATCCTCATCGATGGCGAGGCCGGCGAGATCATCGTCCATCCGGCCTCGACCGACCTGGCGCGCTATCGCGCCTGGCAGCGCGAAACCCAGCAGCGCAGCAAGCAGCTGGCCTTGCTGGCCGATCGTGACACGCGCACGCGCGACGACGTTCCCATCGCGCTGTACGCCAACGCCGAGTCCAGTGTCGACATCGCCCAGGCGCGTGCCAGCGGCGCTGCCGGTGTCGGCCTGTACCGCACCGAATTCCTGTTCCTGCAACGCCGCGAACTGCCTGGCGAGGAAGAGCAATTCCACGCCTACCGCGAACTCGTGCTGGGCATGGGTGGCCTGCCGGTCACGATCCGCACGCTCGATCTGGGCGCCGACAAGGCCGACAGCAGCGGACTGGTGCTCGACGACGAGGAAAATCCGGCGCTCGGCGTGCGTGGCGTGCGCCTGTCATTGCGCCACCCGCAACTCATGCGCACCCAGCTGCGCGCCGCCCTGCGTGCCTCGGCCTATGGCCCGCTGCGCATCCTCGTGCCGATGGTCTGCGCGGCCGAGGAAATGGCGCAGATGCGTGCCCTGCTGCGCGACTGCGCCCGTGACCTGCGCAGCGCCGGCCACGAAATCGCCGAAAACGTCGAACTGGGCGCCATGATCGAAGTCCCGGCCGCGGCGATCGCGCTGCCCACCATGATCCGCCAGCTCGACTTCGTGGCGATCGGCACCAACGACCTGGTGCAATACACGCTCGCGGTCGACCGCAACAATGACCACCTGGCCAATCTCTACGACCCGCTGCATCCGGCGGTGCTCAAACTGCTCGCCCAGACGATCGCCACCGCACAGCGCGCCGGCAAACGCGTGAGTCTGTGCGGAGAAATGGCGGGCGATCGCCGCTACACGGCGCTGCTGCTGGCGCTGGGCCTTACCGATTTCAGCATGCACCCCGGCGCACTGCTCGAAGTGCGCGAGCAGCTGGCCACCCTTGATCGCGGCGCCCTGCGCAAGCATGCCGCCGCCCTGCTGCGCGCGCCCACGCGCGCGCGCATCGAAGCCGTGCTCGCGCGCATGGCGACCAGCTCTCCGTAGCAGCGACCACGCCGGCCAAGCCTGAGCCACCCTGATCCGGCGCCGTATAGCCATCCACCCTATCCGGCACCCGGCATCGCTGGACGCCGATGCTGTTCGACTCGTCCCACCGCGTGCGTTCTTCCGCGCGGTGCTGGCACTCAACCAGGTGCTGCGCGATTCGCTGGCGCAGCCACTGGATTGACTGACCTTGGGCAGCTCACCGCCGGAATGCGGCATTGATCATGCCGCGAGGGCAAGGCGCGCGCGAGCATGGATGCCCCCACGGCCGGACACGGCCGGCACGCAGCACAGCGCGTTCAACCGCGCGCGTGCTGCTGTTCGGCCAGCGTGAGGGCCACCTTGTCGCGCAGGTACACCGGCAATGCGTGTTCAGGCGCCACGCCCTGCCCCGCGCGCAGCAACGGCGCGGCAAGCACGGCGATCTCGGTGGCCTGCGGATAACGCGCGCCATCGGCCCACGCCGGCGCTGCCGGCAATCGCGTGCGCAAGGCATCGGCATAGGTGGCCCAGCCACTGCCGATCACGCTCCAGGCATGAGCCTGCGGCAATTGCAGCGCCATGGCGGTGCCGACGGTCTCGGAACCAAGTGCCGTGAGCAGTCCCTCGCCCTCCCGCGTGAACGCGGCGGCGTAGATTTCGCCCATGCGCGCATCGATCACCGCGAGGATGGCAGCAGCATCGTGCGGTGCCTGCAGCGCCAACGCGGCCAGCGAGGACACCGGCAGCACCGGAATGTCGAGCGCCAGCGCAATCCCCTGCGCAGCAGAAACCGCCAGGCGCACGCCGGTGAACGCACCGGGGCCGCGCCCCACCGCAACGGCATCGAGCGCAGCGCGCGCCAGTCCGGCCTCGGCCAGCACCTCATCGCACATCGGCAGCAGCAGCTCGGCATGCCGCCGCGGCGCAAGCTGGCTGCGCGCGATCAAGCGTTCCCCGCACAGCAGGGCCACGGAGCAGGCTTCGGTGGCGGTTTCGATGGCGAGCAGATTCATGGCGTCATTCTATCAATTGGCAGCGTCACGGCCGCGTGTGCCCATTGCATACCAGTCAACCTTGCGCGTCAGTCGCATCAGCGCACCAATCATGGCCAGCAGGGCCAGCGAGCCCATCAGCAAGGCATAGTCCTCGCTGGACACCAAGCCGTACAGCAAGGCGTAGACGAAGGCGATCAGGGTTCCCAGCAGCACGCCCGAGCGCCACTGTCCCAGCACCGCGGCCGCATAGCCGCCGATGAGCAGCACCATGACGGTTGCGGCCATCAGATAAGCCAGGGCAAAACCCGCCTGTTCCGACCATGCGAGCAGCACCACGTAAAAGGTGCACAAGGCCGCGCCGACCAGCAGGTATTGCACCGGATGCACGCGCAATCCGCGCAACACTTCGAAGAGGAAAAACGCGGCGAAGGTCAGGGCAATGAACATCACCCCGTACTTGCCGGCGCGCGTGTTGCGCTGATACGGATTGGCCGGCCGGGTCAGGCTCACACCGAAAGCACTGCCGTCAAGATCGACACGGGCGCTCCCTGATTCACGCCAGTGCTGGGCGATGGAACGATTCAGGTCGAGTACTTGCCAGTCGGCGGTGAAATGTCCGCCATCGACCTGCCGCTGCGCCGGCAGGAAGGCGCCATCGAATCCCGGATCGCCCCACGCGCCCTCGATCCGCGCCTGCGTGTTGCGGGCCAGCGGCAGCAGGGCCAGTTGCTCGCTGCCGGCCAGGGTCATGTCGAATGAAAACGGCAGCGTGTCCTGCCCGCCCACAGCCGCCTGCAGCGCGACCGACGCGGCGATGGCCGGCATGCCCGCCACGCCGGCATCGCTGGGCATGAACTCGACGACCTGGTCGCCTACATGCAGGCTGGATGCGCGCCGAATGCCATGCACATCGGTAATCGGGATGCGCAGTTGTGCGCGCTGCCACTGCGGTTCGCCGCCGTCGCCGGCCAGGGTTTCCAGATCGCGCAGGGCAAACCGGCCCTCGACCTTGAGCTCGCTGGTGTAGACCACGCTTGAATACAAGCCGTAGCTGCGCAGCTCCGGCAGCAGCGTGGCATGCATCGACAACCGATCCGGCAACAGATATTCCATCTCCTCGCTGCGCACGGCGCGCTCGCCGCGCATCGTCGTGCGCTGCACAGGCACTGCCAGCACGGCGCCTCCCACATGCTGGACGGCGCCCCAGCGTCGGGCGATCTGTGCCGCCGCCTCGTCCGCGCGCGCCTGGCGCTCGGCGATGAGCGAATTGACCTGGCCGAGTGGAATCAGCATGAGCAGTGCCAGGGCGGCAATGCCCAGCACCTTGGCGGTGATGCTGCGGGAGAATTCGAGATTCATGACGTGTCCTGATCGATGGCTCCAGGCATTGCAGTGCCGTGGAACGGCACCGGCCGGGCCAAATCGGGCGATTTCATGCCAACGATCCGACCGATTCCTGCATCGTCCATGGATCGTGTTGGGTTACGCTCTGCAACTCATTCCGCCCCGTGGAGCGCCGTCGCCATGCCCCAATCGATCGACATCGACGCGGCCGTAGCGCGCATCCTCGACCGCGGTGGCGACGACATCGCGGTGGCCCTGCCGCTGGGGTTGGGCAAGCCCAATGCGCTGGTCAATGCCCTGTATGCGCGCGTCAAGGCCGAACCGGATCGGCGCCTGACGCTGTACACGGCGCTTTCGCTCGACCTGCCCGACGCGGGTAGCGAGCTGGAGCGGCGGTTTCTCACTCCGTTTCTCGACCGCCATTTCGGCGCCGATTACCCGCGCCTGGATTTCGTGCGCGACCTGAAGGCCAATGCGCTGCCATCCAACGTGCGCATCAGCGAGTTCTATTTCCAGTCCGGCGCCATGCTGCGCAGCCCGCAGGCGCAGCGCGACTACACGTGCATGAACTACACCTTCGTGGCGCGCGATCTGGCCGAGCAGACGACCCTGCATGCGATCGTGCAGCTGGTCGCCGCACGCCAGCACGGTCGCACCATGCGCTACAGCCTGTCGTGCAATCCCGACGTCACCCTCGACGTTCTCGAAGCGATTGCCGAACGCGGCGGCCCGCGCCCGCTGGTGATCGGCGTGGTGCATCCCGACCTGCCCTTCCTCGGTGGCGATGCCGTCGTCGATGGCGATTTCTTCGACGCCCTGCTCGACACCACGCCCGCTCCGCAGCCGCTGTTCGCCCTGCCGCTGGGCGCGGTCGACAGCGCCGAATACGCCATCGGCCTGCATGCCAGCAGCCTGGTGCGCGACGGCGGCACCCTGCAGATCGGCATCGGCGCCCTGTCCGATGCCATCGTGCACGGTTTGCTGCTGCGCCATCGCAAGAACGACGCGTATCGCCAGCTGCTGCATGCCCTGCGCGGCGACGATGCCGCCGGCGACCCGCTGATCCAGCGCGAAGGCGGCGTCGATCCCTTCGCCACCGGCCTGTACGGCGCCAGCGAAATGATCATGGATGGCTTCATGCATCTGCGCCGTGCCGGCATCCTCGTGCGCAAGGTGCACGACGATCTCGAAGTCGAACGCCGACTCGCCACTGGCCAGGCGGTCGATGCGCAACGACTGCAGGGTGGCCACTACCTCAAGGGCGCCTTCTTCCTTGGCTCCAAGGCGTTCTACGCCTGGCTGCGCGAACTGGAAGGCGAGGATTTCGACGGCCTGGCCATGTGCCGCGTCTCCGATATCAACCAACTCTATGGCGGCCGCGAATTGCTCGACGCCACGCAGCGCCGCGATGCGCGGTTCTTCAATACCTGCATGATGGCGACGGCCCTGGGCGCGGCGGTGTCCGATGCGCTCGACGACGGCCGCGTGGTCAGCGGCGTCGGTGGCCAGTACAACTTCGTCGCCATGGCCCATCAGCTGCACGGTGGCCGCTCGGTGCTGCTGTTGCGCGCCACGCGCAGCAACGGCAGGCGCGTGGAATCCAACATCCGCTGGAATTACGGCCACACCACGATCCCGCGCCACCTGCGTGACATCTACGTGACCGAGTACGGCATTGCCGATCTGCGCGGGCGCAGCGACGAGGAGTGCATTCGCGCCATGCTCTCGATCTGCGATGCGCGTTTCGTCGACGAACTCGCGCGCCAGGCCATGGCCAGCGGCAAACTGGCGCGCGACTATCGCGTGCCCGATGCGCTGCGTGCGAATACGCCGCATGAGCTGGCTCGCCGGCTTCAGCCTGGCATTGCGGCCGGCCTGCTGCCGCGATTTCCCTTCGGCAGTGATTTCAACGAAACCGAACTGCGCACCTTGCCGGCACTGCTCTGGCTCAAGTCACGCCTTGCCGATCCGGGGCGCTGGCCGGCCCTGCTGGGTGCGCTGCTCGCGCCGGGGCCTGCCAACGCCACCACCCTGCAGATCCTGGAACGCCTGGCGCTGCACGCACCGCAAGGCTGGCGCGAACGCCTGCTCGCGCGCCTCGTGCGCGGCGCCTGCGCGCGCGCGTGAAACGCATCCGCACAGCCCCCGCTCCATACCTCCCCACGCATGACCTATCATGCCCAGCTTTCAGTCAGGGGCTTGCGATCATGACCTTGCAGAACAAACGCATCGCCATCACCGGCGCCTTTGGCGCCTTGGGCACCGCCATCGTGCAGGCCGCGCACGCAGCTGGCGCGCGCATTGCCGCCATCGACCACGCCGCCAGCGCACCGACGGCGCTGCAACAGGAGGGAGTGCACGCACTCGGCGGCTGCGATCTGGCCGATGCCGCCGCCGCACAACGCGCCATCGACACCGCCGCCACCACGCTCGGCGGTCTCGATGCCTTGATCAATGTCGCCGGCACGTTCCGCTGGCAGACGCTCGAAGGCGGCGATCTGGACACCTGGGATCTGCTCTATCGCGTCAATCTGCGCACCGCCGCCGCCGCGAGCAAGGCGGCATTGCCGCACCTGCGCCGGAGCACCGCCGGGCGCATCGTCAACATTGGCGCCAACGCGGCACAGAAGGCCGGCGCCGGCATGGGTGCCTACGCCGCCTCCAAGGCTGGCGTCGCACGCCTCACCGAAGCCCTGGCCGAAGAACTCAAGGACACGACGATCACCGTCAACGCGGTGCTGCCCAGCATCCTCGACACCGCCGCCAATCGCCAGGACATGCCCGACGCCGACTTTTCACGCTGGGTCAAACCCGCGCAACTGGCGGATGTGGTCGTGTTCCTGCTCTCCGATCGTGCGGCGGCGGTGACTGGCGCGCTGCTGCCGGTGACGGGGCGCGTGTGATCGCACTTTGCGCACGCGACCGATGGCGTGCGCCGCTCTCTGGCGCGTGACGGACAACCCCGCCGCGCACCGCGCTGCGTTAGCGCCCTTCGTACCCGGACGGAGGACGCACCATGCACACGACAACGGCCATTCCTGCGGCAAGTCCCGACATCCCGCGCATCACCGCGATCGCCACCAGTCTGGCAGCGCATGCAGCGGCCGCCCTGATCATCGCCCTGCCGCTGACCATGCCCGCGCCACGCCAGCGCCCACCGGTCGTGGCTGCTGTCCTGATCAGCGAGCCACCACCGCCACCGGCGATTCCCGACGAACCGGTTCCGCAGCAGCGCGCCGCACCGCATTCCACACCGACGCCGATTCATCGCCCACCCCCCATCGCGCCCGTCGAGACGCCCACCACTTCCGCCCCGCTCGCCGCCGCGACACCCGAGCCAGTGGCCAGCCCACCCGCCGACCTTCCGCGCACTCCCGCTGCCGGAATCGGCGATGCACAGGGCGCCACCCGCCTGCTGTCCTACGATGGCGCACTCAAACTGCGCTATCCGGTGGCCGCCATTCGCGCCCGCGCCCAGGGCGAGGTTCTGCTCAGCGTCCTGGTCGACGCGCAGGGCAAGGCGCAACGCATCGAAATCGCGCACAGCTCTGGACATGCCAGCCTGGATGCCGCGGCCCGCGCAGCGGTGGCGGCCGCGCGCTTCAAACCGGTGCTGCGCGATGGCGTGGCGATACCGGCCTGGGGATTGGTGCCGATCCGCTTTCGCCTCGACGAAGCCTGAATCCTCCAGCACGACGATCCTCATCCAGCGCAGGGATGCGCTATCGTGCCGCCCTTGCGAATGACGGGCGGATTCCATGGATGCACACTGGCTTTGGTACGTACTGGCGGCGCTGCTGGTCTATCGCGTGATTTATTTTCTGGCGCCGCTGGCGATTGCGTCGGTACTGCTGGCCGGTCACGAAGCCTGGGCTCATCGGCATCGACTGTGGGCGGCGGCCGACGT